>JAEEGJ010018055.1_pt1 | contig 15820 bp, 15 predicted proteins | sample 8958761 | NCBI WGS metagenome assembly JAEEGJ01 (sample SAMN16246546, study PRJNA631951) | gut metagenome | biome: gut microbiome; feature: rumen; material: RS-attached | host: Bos | place: Iran: Karaj | collected 2018-10
TAAGGATCTTTGGTCTCTTTCCTATAACCATCTGGGAGCGTATTATATGCGTTTTCGAACGACATACCAGAGAGAAGCCTGTTTAACATGTAAAAATAGGCGCGCTGTCCATAATAGTTACTCTCGTCATATCCGTAATATGCACCAAACCCCTTGTCCAAAAAAGTTTTCCCCATATTGTCGTTTTCCTTAAGAGATTGACAAGCTACATTAAAGAATATTGGCTTCCCTTCTTTTTCGCTGCTTATTCTATTTGCTGCATTTTTAATGAACTTCTCAGATACTTTTAATCTCCATGTTGCAACATTATCTGCATCGCTATATGGTGTTCCATTCTCGTCAGTATAATTACATTTTACTAAAATCACTTCGTCCCTTGGATAATCCTTGTACTTATAGAGGTTGTCTTCATCGAGTTGTGTTAAATGTTTAGCTTCAGGTAATTCGCTTCCAATGAGCCAATGAACATTGCTTTTTGTGTCATAAGATCCGTGGGTAATAAGAAGTACTATATCATATTTAAAAATGGTTTCAGAGTAAAAGTGTAAATTGGGGGCATTTATAAGAATCGTTTGGTATCCATAATTATCACATAATTTTTTTAATGCATTGGCCACAATTCTTCTGTCGACCTTGTTGTCTTCCAGAAATTGAGCATTAGCAATACAGACACTTTTAGGATTAAGATAGGAATGTGTACTATAATTAGCAGAAGCCTTACTTCTTGTAAGTGGATAAACTATATTGGGATCTATTTCGTAAGTCTCTGGCCTTTTGAAAAAAGAATATGCAATTTTGCCATAGTCCTTAATTTCAATAAACATAGTGTTATCCGTTGAATATGCATCCTCTACATAGTCAATCTTCTTGATGTCTTCCAAATGTTTATTCAGTTCCTCCATTGAGTGACATTTGTCATAGTACACGTCAACTGATTTTGCCACTTCTACCACATGCTGACACACCTCCATGAATGGATCGTCAGACGGTTTTACAATAGGAGGGTCTTCTTTCCCGAGGTTGTCGTCATTGTCGTTCTTGTTACACGACGTGAATCCTACAGACAGCACAGCGGCTATCAACAATAGTAATGATAATAAGTTCTTTTTCATAAGAAACGATTGGAAGGTTAGCGTATTGTTTTGTTTCGTTCTCTCTATAGACTGCAAAGATACTAAAAAAATAGAACAATAAGCAAAAATCCCAAGAAAAAATGAAAAAACTTTGGTACTTTCACGAGATGTTAGTAACTTTGCACATTGATGAGTACAACAGCAACAACAAACATTCTTGAGCCTGAAGGCCAGAATGTGACAAATATTCCCCAGGAGTTCAATAACTTTTTCCTGAAAGACGTGTCGTTCGTCAACCTGATGACGAAGCGTATCTTTAACGTGCTGATAGTGGCTAACCCGTACGATGCCTTCATGCTGGAGGATGACGGACGCATCGACGAGAAGCTTTTCGACGAATATAGCGAACTGGGTATGCGCTATCCGCCCTCGTTCACTCAGGTGTCGACCACTGAGGAAGCCGACCACGTGCTGAAGACGACGGATATCGACTTGGTCATCTGTATGCCTGGTAATGCCGACAACGATGCCTTTGCTGTAGCCCGCGACGTGAAGAAGATGGCGCCCTCCGTGCCTTGTGTGGTGCTGACGCCTTTCTCGCATGGCATTACGAAGCGTATCGAGAACGAGGACATGTCCATTTTCGACTATGTGTTCTGCTGGTTGGGCAACACGAACCTCATCCTGAGTATCATCAAACTGATAGAGGACCAAATGAACATCGAGCACGATGTCAAGGAGGCCGGTGTTCAGATGATACTGCTCGTCGAGGACAACATCCGCTTTTACTCGTCGGTATTGCCTAACCTCTATAACTACATTCTGGCGCAGTCGAAGAACTTCTCGACGGAAGCACTGAACCCCCACGCCGCTGCACAGCGCAAGCGAGGCCGTCCCAAGGTCGTGCTGGCAACGAACTACGAAGATGCCATGTTCTGGTACGAGAAGTACCACGACAACGTTCTTGGCGTCATCAGCGACACGCGCTTCCCGATGAAGTGCCACGAGGGACGTCTGAGCCATGTTGAAGAAGGCGATGCCGAAGCAGGTCTGAAGCTGTTGCGCGAGATACGTCGCAGGGACGAGTACGTGCCGCTGATCCTTCAGAGTTCGGAAATCCAGAATAAGGCGAAAGCCGAGGCCGAGCACTACCACTTCGTCGATAAGAACTCGAAGAAGATGAACGTCGACCTGCGCAATCTCATTGAGGAACACATGGGTTTCGGTGACTTCATCTTTCGCGATCCCAAGACGAGGAAGGAGATTGCTCGTGTTTCGACGCTGAAGGAGTTGCAGGACAACATCTTTAAGATTCCTGCCGACTCGTTCCAGTTCCATGTCGAGCGCAACAACATGAGCCGCTGGCTTTGTGCACGCGCCATCTTTCCCGTGTCACAGTTTCTAAAGACCGTCACATGGCACAAACTGCAGGACCTGAACGCCCACCGCCAGATTATCTTCGACGCTATCGTCCAGTATCGCCGCATGAAGAACATCGGCGTGGTGGCCGTCTTCGACCGTCTGAAGTTCGACCGTTATGCCCATTTTGCCCGCATCGGCGACGGTTCACTGGGCGGTAAGGGCCGTGGCCTCGCGTTCCTTGATAATATCGTCAAGCGTCATCCCGAACTCAACCAGTTTGAGAATGCCACCGTACAGATTCCCAAGACTGTCGTGCTATGCACCGACTTCTTCGACCAGTTCATGGACGAGAACAACCTTTGGGGTATTGCCTTGAGCGACGCCCCTGACGAGGAAATCCTCAAGCATTTCATGAAGGCCCAGTTGCCCGATGCGCTCATTGCCGACTTTTTCACCTTCTTCGACGCCATCAACGCACCCATCGCCGTGCGCTCCAGTTCGTTGCTCGAAGACTCCCACTACCAGCCCTTCGCAGGCATCTATTCAACCTATATGGTGCCCCATCTGGACGACAAGTACGAGATGCTGCGCATGGTAGCCTGTGCCATCAAAGGCGTCTATGCCTCCGTCTATTACAAGGACTCGAAGGCCTACATGACGGCTACGTCGAACGTCATCGACCAGGAGAAGATGGCCGTCATCCTTCAGGAAGTCATCGGACAGCAGCACGGCACGCGCTTCTATCCCACGTTCTCTGGCGTACTGCGCTCGCTGAACTACTATCCCATTGGCGACGAACTGGCCGAGGAGGGTATCGCGTCGTTAGCCTTAGGCTTGGGCAAGTATATCGTTGACGGTGGTCAGACGTTGCGCGTATCACCCCACCATCCCAAGCAGGTGTTGCAGACCTCGGAGATGGATACGGCACTCCGCGAGACACAGACCCGCTTCTATGCCCTCGACATGCGACCAGCAGGTGAGAGTGCGGAAGGCGACATGCCCGCCTTCTCCGTGGACGACGGCTTCAACATCCTGAACCTCCGCGTCAAGGAGGCCGACAAGGACAATTCGCTCGATGGCATCGCTTCAACCTACGACCCTGTGGACCAGATTATCCGCGACGGCATCTACGAGGGTGGTCGAAAGGTCATTACCTTTAGTGGCGTGTTGCAGTACGACGTCTTCCCCCTGCCCCAGATCCTGCAGCTCGCCCAGAAATACGGCGCCGAGGAGATGCGCCGTCCTGTGGAGATAGAACTGGCGTGCAACCTGTATAAGAATGGACAGAAGATGCGAGGCGACTTCTATCTGCTCCAGATACGTCCCATCGTCGATTCCAAGCAGGTGCTGGACGAAGACCTGGCAGCCATTCCTGACGAACAATGCCTGCTGCGCTCCCATAACTCGTTGGGTCACGGTATCTCCGAGGATGTCGTTGATGTAGTGTATGTCAAGACGGACGATGACTTCACGGCAGCTAACAATCCGCAGATAGCCGACGAGATAGAACAGATTAACCGTCGCTTTCTGGCAGGCGACTACGTGCGGGACGACGGCACGGGCAACAACTACGTGCTTATAGGTCCAGGACGCTGGGGTTCCAGCGACTACTGGCTGGGCATCCCCGTCAAGTGGCCACATATCTCGGCAGCACGCGTCATCGTCGAGGCTGGACTGAAAAACTACCACGTCGACCCCTCGCAGGGCACGCACTTCTTCCAGAACCTTACCTCGTTTGGTGTGGGCTACTTCACCATCAATACCTTTACTGGCGACGGTGTCTTCCAAAAAGGTGTGCTCGACGCCATGCCAGCCGTCCAGGAAACGGAGCATGTCCGCCACGTCCGCTTCTCTCGTCCCCTCCGCATCATGATGGACGGTAAGAAACAGCATGGCGTAGTCATACTTAATGAGTAATGTTTATTGGTTCATGGTTCATGGTTAACGGTTCGTTGGAAAAATCTGGGTGTTCGCTGAAAGATTTGAATGTATGACTAAACCTTTGGAGCCTTTCGACGTCATAAAAATGTCAGTCGACGACAAGGACACAGTGAAAAATTTATCATACAACATTTAAATTAAGCAGCAACATGAAAAAGATTATCTTATCCATCGTAGCCGTGATGTCGATGACGGCAGCAATGGCACAGGAAGCTAACGACCAGAAGGCTCAGGAAGAGCAGCGTCCACGTTTGGAAATGAGAGTAAACCGTATGGCCAATCAGCTGAAGCTGACAGACGAGCAGAAAGCTCAAGTGCTGGACCTCTACAAGGATTTCGAGGCGAAGATGCAAACCATCCTCACTAAGGAACAGTATGAGGAGTACCAAAAGTCGCAGAACCGTCCGCGCTTCAGAGGTGGTCGCCCAGGCGGCCCCCGTCCAGGCTTTGGTGGCCCACAAGGTGGTTTTGGCGGTCCGCAAGGCGGTTTCGGCGGCCAGCAACCCTCGGAATAGTTTCAGGTTTTAGGACAGGTTTTTATTTTCTTCTATTTCCCTACTGCCCTCCGAGGCGCGAAAAATATTCAATGATATCATCCCACGTCTTGAACGTGTCGGAACCAAACTCCAAGAGGGTGGCCATCGTGTCACCCTCTTTCTGTTGGCTGATGAGGTAATCTCCGTACAACAAGTCGCGACGGTAGGTATAGACGGTATGGCGCCATGCAGGGACGTTGATGTACTCCTCCAGCCATCGCTCCGTCTCGGACGACGCCTGGTCAGCCACGAAATAGACGTCATACCGCTCGATGAGCAACCTCACCGCCTTCTGTGCCGAAGGCAACGGCTGGGACTCCTTCAGAGGGCGAGGGGAGAGGCACTCCACACCAATATATATAATAGGTCGCTGACGCTTCTCCTGACGGTCGTCAATCCACCGTATCACAGGCACCACGGCGTGCATGAAGCTGCGGTCGTCCATGCGGTGCTCGCCGTGGAAGTGAGTAGCCTGCGGATAGTGCTCGCTGAACATGTCGAACGTGTCCACCACGTCGTCCCTGTCGCCAAACAGTCCCCAGACGCGCCTGCGCTCGTCGTCGCCACTGGCTCCCTCTCCTTTTGGAGAGGGCGGGGGGAGAGGCTGCCCCTCCAGGCCCTCGAAGCGCCGCTCCGACCTGTCGCGATACTCCTTGATGAGCGCCTTGTCTACGTAGAACTCCTGTATACCGTCCAGTCGCGGATTCTGGAACTGCTGCGTCCCCGTCATGCCGTGCGCCCTCATCGTCTCGCCCATCTCCAAGGCAGGGTTCACGCAGATGCGGTCGAAGCCCCGCAGCTGTTCCGTGTACATGCCACCCATCGACGTACCGATGATGAGGTCAGGCCGTTCCCGCTCACACGTCTCGTGCAGCAGTGCCATCGCCTCCTCAGGATGTATGGGCACGTCGGGCGCTATCACCCTTGCCTGCGGCAACACCGTCCGCAGTCTCGTCACCGTACCACTCTGTCCGCTACTGGCAAACCCGTGTACATAAAGCACCGTCTTGCCCTTCATCAATTCCGGAAACTGTTTAACGTAAGGATTCTCTATCATGGTCTCGTTCTTAATAACCCCACAAAGGTAACAACAATTTCCCAAACCGCCAAACAATTTCCGTAAAATGACGTTTTTCGATTCTAACCTAACAACCTACCATAGCAGCCTGGAATGCCGATTCCCAAAGGGTTTGTCGATGGTAGGTCTGTTGTCGGAGACCTACCATCCAACCTACCATCGAACCTAACATGCTGTAGAATTCATCTTCAACCAGCGTAAGCTCCGTACTTGCAAGAGCCCGCCCAGAGACATGTTAGGTCGGATGGTAAGCGTATCCCGATTGCCAAGATGAGAATTTTGGGACAAACGGGCTTGCATTATATGAAAAAAATCATAAAAATGCAGGGGGAAGGTAACTTTTCTCGATGTGAGCGAGGAAATCTGCGGGAAAATCCGTAACTTTGCCATCGGAAAATTAAAGATGTAGATTATGGACGAGAAGGATTTCAGACAACTGTCGGACAGCGAGTTCAAGGCGGCACTAATTGCCACGCTGAACCTGAAGAAAGAGTGGATGGCCTCAGTGGATAAACGCGAAAAGGAGCTGGGGATAAGATGAGACTTTCGGTTGACAACATTAACAATGGGTCGCCCTATTGGGTTATCCAGCTGGACGACATGACGTTCCGTTTCGTGACGAAGAACGGCATCGTCTATCGCGTCGGTTTCTACAAGGATCCGTATTTTCTGGGCAATAAGGCCTACCACTTCTTTATCGCCAACGAGAACGATTCGTTTGCTCCAAAGGACTCGGACGTGTTCCGCGTCATCACCTGCGTGCTGGAGGAGTTTTTCCATCAGGACGCTTCGGTGATGCTCTATATCTGCGACCCCTTCGACCACCGCGAGGCCACGCGCGACAGCCTGTACAAGCGTTGGTTCAACGGCTATTCGCGCCGCGACGAACTGACGCTGCGAGCCGAAGCTATAGACTTCGAGGGCTATGTGGTCTATACGGGCATGATTCTGCGCAAGGACCACCCAGAGTACGACAGCTTGATTGAGAAGTACGACGAGTTCGTGAAACGCGCCAACAAAATATATCGCATACAACCGAAGTAGTCTCTTGTAGATACAGAGCCCACGCCGGTTGAAGATGAATCCGTGAAGAGCGAATGCTTCAAGAGGATGAACTTGGCTTCGACTTGCGGAGGTTAATCTCGTCGAAGTCGGCGTTGGTGCCATGATAGAGTATCATACGAGCGCCCCTCCTTTCCTGTGGCAGTATTCGGCCATGTCGGTGACCATCGACTGGAAAGACTGCGTGTGGCAGTAGTCGTAGTGCTCATCAACGAACTTGATGGCGCCAAAGCGGCACAGGTAGTTGAACGCCTGCTTGAGCGTCAGCCCGAAGTGTCGCCCGAACTCGTTGGCGAAGATTAACGTCCACTCTATCTTGTCTGTAAAGCAGTATGCCATATTCTATATTATTTATGACTTGTATGTTGCTGTCTTTCGCAAGCTTTGTGTGCAAAGGTACGAACTTTCCATGAAAATTGGTCACGGAAGATGCTTTTTTTAGTCATTTTTGCTTATTTCACATGATCTATTCTTCATTTAAGCCCACAAAATGGACTTATATAACATGCAAAAGTACAAATTGCATCACAAAAACACCCTCGGCGAAGCCATGAAAATGGCTGCCGAGGGTGAAAGTCTTTACTTAGGATAAGAGTTTTTGCGAAATATGTGGCTAATCCTTGCCGAAAGTGATATTCTTTCGGATCATGCTGATGGTCTTGGGGGTGACGTTCAGGAACGAGGCGATGTCCTGTAAGTCAAGATGTTCAACAATGCCGGGACAACGCTGCAGCAGCCGCTCGTAGCGCTCACGGGCCGTGGCGCAATGAAGGTCGAGATATCGCGAACGGAACTGGAAGAGGATGTGCTCGGCAATGACGGCATGCAGCTTCATCATGTCCTTGTCCTGGTCGAAGAACTGTTCCAGCTGCTGACCTGTAACCCTGAGCACGCGGCTGGGCATCATCGCCTCGATAGTAGTCTGCGATGGCTGGCCGTAGAGGAATGACGGATAGTCGACCACGAATTCGCCTGCGAACGAGAACCACGTGATGTGCTCCTTGTCGTCGCTGATGCCGTGTGTCACGTACTTGAAGCACCCTTCGGTGACGAAGCCGAACCACCGTGCGGGGTCGCCCTCGCGCTCCAGCTGTTCGCCCTTGCGATACTCCACCATCTTGCCCGCGCGCTCGCAGAACTCGCGCAGCGCCTTGATGTCAATGCTATTTTTCCCGAATTTCTGTTCCATACTTCACCGAATTTGGTTGCAAAGGTAGTGAATTAGAGCGAGATAAAGTAAAAACGATACAGGATTTAACGATAATTGGATAGACATTTTCGTTTTTCATGTTGAGTATAACAAATAATGTGTAGCAAGATGTAGCAAATAGAAACATTAGCATAAACCTTTGATTTACAGAGTTGTTGACTTTCCTTTTAATATATTATACCTTTTGTTTCTGCTACATCCTGCTACAAAACAAGTAAACTTGCTCAATCTGTGCTACATGACACTACACATTTGTTACTATTATTTTGCTATCTATCTGCTTGATAATCAGCAATGCACAAAATGCGACATATGCTACACCGCTTTTCTGCGTCAGAACGGAAGTGCTTCCTCTTCTGCATTAGTTTCTTTCTCTACAGGCAGGTCACCAACTATAGAATCAAGGCAGATACCAAATTTTTCACGAATCATCTGATAATCAAAACAGAGTGGGCGGTCTTGCTGATAAACGGTTTTGTACTTGTTCTCTTTCTCAACATACTCCTGAATGGGCTGACCATTGGCATTGAACTGCTTGAAACGCTCTGGCGAGAACGAAATGCCAAAATACTCAGGCGAGTTTTGGAGGTAGTGAAGGATTGACTCAGAAGGCAACATTCGCTCATCAATCTGGCGACCTAACTGGCGATAGGTGGTCAGCATGCTATTTTTGCGTATCATAAGAATTTCCTTCGGCGCACTGAAGTCTATAGTGTTTTTTGCCTCATAGGTTTTAATTGTCGTCTTTGTTTTGATAACATAGTCCTGACCGTTGACAAAACTTCCTTTCTGTTGGGCACTACTGATGATGTCCCAAAAGCCTGCAACTTCATCTGTTCTTGAAATCAGTTCATTCTGGCGGATGGCTCCTTTGGCACAGATGCCCAGAAGTTCTTCGTAACAGAATGGGCAATCTATCTCTGTTTCAATTGTCAGGAATGCCGAAAGTGAAAAGAGCCAGTTCTTTTCGATGCGATCATTGATTTTGTATGCAGCAGTACGGGAATGTAAGTCAATTCTTGCCTTCTGCCATGCTTTGTCGAAGTCGGCAATGAATGTAGGGCGTAATTTGAGAATTTCCAATGTAATACGAGTGGCTCCCATCTGTCGGTATTGCATCAAGTCGGAGAACTTATCGCGTTCTTCCAGTGTGTGATGCTGTTTCTCATAGGTCAGGAATATAAGACGGGAGAACAAAGCGATGTCTGCCGTAGGAATTTCCTGTCCTGTCAGTATTATGCAGGAATCTACGTGCGACTGTTCGCGCTTCTTGTCCTTGTCCATGTTCATCCTATAGCGTCCGATTCCTGCCCATGCGTCCTTCATCAACTCTACCTTTTTTATGTCGATACCATTTTTGTATTCATCGATATGGACAAGCATGTTACTCACGCTGGCTACAGCATCAGCCAAGGCTGGAACAGTTGCCGTCTCAATATTCAGCGGCTCGTTGCCAGTCATGAAGAACGACATCAACGTTTCTGCCAGTTCAGTCTTACCAGAACCTTTCGGGCCGAAGATATTCAATAGAGGCAGACATGCTGTCTTGTCCATGACTATATCACGAAAGAGCGTAGCGATGTAGAAGCCGATCCCAACTTTTGCATTATCCCCGAATACATCGATAATCTTGGCAAAATAGTCGTGCAATGAGATGTTGGAGCAGGAAAGATGGCAATACTTTTTCTCATTGGTATATAATACTGTTGAGTTCTTATAGAGCTGAGACATGGCGGGAAGGTAATAATTGCCAGAAGCCAAGCGGACTATTCCAAGTTCGTCCACCGGTTTCCAGATGCCTTTTTCCAGCGCACCATTACAGAAGCAGAAGAAGCCCTGCGATTGCCAGCCAAGTTGTTTCACTTCCACAGCTGTCTCTGTAACTCTGGCGAGATATCGTTGTAGTTGTATCAGAGCGTCCTCACCTGCCAGCCAAGTGTAGTTGCCGATACCCAACAACTTTTTGCGGAATGCCCTTGCCGAGGTCATCGCGTCCATATCCAACTCTATTATTTCCCCATTTTTGTCTGTGACATCGTTTACGATTTCAAATAATCGAACAGGCCGGATGTCGTCTTTAATATGGAACAGCGGTTTCAATGTGAAGTTCGACCACTGTACTTCGTCACCATTCTTGTTGAAACCATAATAGCAACCGTGTTGAACAGTAAAGCCGAAAGAGCGAAGCATATCTATGCCACCTTCCTTGTTTTTCTCGGAGAGACGTTTCTGTTGGCGCATCTTGGCAGCGTTGAAAGCCTGTCGCCAGATGGTCTTATTACCATCAATCTTCGCCAGTTGGGTGATGTAACGCTCCAAGACGGTATCATCCTTGATACATAGGAGCAGATTACAGGCTTCATCGATGACCTTCTGCTTTTCTTCTGTAGTACCGTTTTTATCGAACTTCTTCTCGAAAGCCCATAACAGGAATTCTCTTTCTTCCAATTTGTTGAGATCGGACTTGTCGCAGAAGAACTCGTCAGGGTCAATCTTCTTTGGACGTTCTACGGTGAGGTCGTTGGGTATCTCTTTGACACTGACGGTATAACCCTGCTGCATGGCAAGAGCACCATTACGGATAACATTCAGAAAACCCGCTCCGAGTGTAGTGCCATCCTTCGGGATGTCAGAGTCTGGGATAAAGCAAAGCGTACAATCCTGTAAGCGGAAGTCTTTCAACTTCTGAAACTGGCTTTCATTCCACGAGCCACCGAGGGAGGCTATTGTATTGAGACTGTCGAGCGACTGTAGCTTCATGACATCTGGAGCCCCTTCCACCAGGAATAATTTTCCCTGCTTTTTGGCCGAACATATGGCACTGTCGATGCCGAAGATGGAATGAGACTTGTGGTATAGTTCGCTATCGGCAGAATTGAGGTATTTGCAATCGGCATCTTCATCCAATGCCCGTGCCGTGAATCCCTCGATATGATTGTATCTGTCTCTGATTGGAATCATGATACGGTTTCTATAGACGCAGTATAGCGAATGCGTCTTCTCACTCAGTTTCAGGATGCCCATCTCTTGCATCAGGTCAAGGCTCAGTCCTGCCTTCGTCGCAAAATCAACAACGGAAGACCAGTCTTTGGGAGCATAGCCGATACGTTGCTCCTGGCAGTATTTCTCATCCCATCGGTTAAGCATATAGGCTTTAGCAGCCTTGGCATCTTCCGTGTCTTTCTGAAGCTGTTCAACGAAAAAGGTGTTCAACCTATCGTTGATGATACGCATGGACTCCAGCTTCTTGTATCTTTCCTCTTCTTCGGGTGTGGACTTCATTTCATCATCCGTCAGATTGTGGCCCAGTTTATCTTTCAATAGTTTCTTCACAGCCAAAGGGAAGGAAAGGTCATCCTTCTCCATGACAAAGGTGATGACATTACCACCTTTGTTACAACCATGGCAATACCAGAGATTCTTAGCCGTATCGATGCAGAACGATGCGGTGTCCTCATTGTGGAAGGGACAGCAGGCCCAGGCTCGATGGCCTTTAAGTTTCAGAGTAATACCATAGTCTTCTGCCACTTCCGCCAAATCGACTTTATCGAGAACTTCATCAATGTATTTCTGATCAATCATTCTATAAAAGTATTATGCAATTATATAATGGATTACAGTGTTTTGAGTTCATTGCGATGCTCATCAATGAACGCTACAATCATAGCTGCGGCAAGGGCTCGGATAGGAATGTTCGTCTTGGCATTGGCCCGGACGAACTCAATACGCTTCTTGACCTCGGTGGGAATCCACACTGCAGCACCTTGTCCCTTCACACCCGTATAGTCTTCGAGCAGTGCCGTAAATCGTTTCCATTCTCTGGCTTTGCACTTTGACGATGTGATTTCATCTGTTGCTTCAGACAGGACAGGGCTGTTGTTGATAATCTCGTTGACGCTCTCGGCAAGGCTCTTACCGTTACTATTCTTGGAATGCCATGGATTCACCATTTGATTACTTGTATTCTTTCCCATAATGTCTATTGTTTATTAATTTCTTCAATGATTCTGTCGAATGCATGCTCTACGGCGGCATACTGGTATTTGTCGAGAGGATAGAGGGTGGAGTATCGCTTGATGACCACGCTCTGCTTGATTCGTGGAGTGACTGTTCCGAGTTTGCCAAGAATGGAAATAGTCTCATCCCTCATCTCGCGTTCATGAGCCTTACCCTCTGTAGTGTTGATGCGGTTAGGCAGAAACACCAGACGGGCAGATGTCGTCTGTCTGATAACTGAAACGAAGATGCCTGTTGCATCAATCGTGTCAACATCATAGGACATGGGGATGACAATCAGATCTGCCATCGAGTAGATGATGGAGAGATTGTTGTCGTTGAGATTACCTGGGCAGTCAATCACGATGATGCTGTCTTTCTGGCGCAACCTCTTCATATCGGCTTTCAACTTGCTTGCATCGAGCGTGTTGAGTTTAATAATCTCCCAAGGAATCGGATGCTCAGGATCTGTTTCAAGTTCACGCTCACGATGCCTGCTCAAAGAAGCCTGAAGGTCTGCGTCCACAGCAATGGCCGGAAATCCTTTCTCAGTCAGATACTCAGTAAAATGGGCTGAGGTTGTAGTCTTACCGACTCCACCCTTAATATTTGAGAATAATACTATCTTATTCATAATTTATATTATATACTTCTATTATGTTTTTATATAACGGCAATGGAAGTCAAACCCGCACTTTTGCGGCACGGGCGTGGCTCCTAATGCTTGTTTTCACAGAGCTTATTGATGTCAGCAATTCGATAGAACACCTTACGGCCAATCTTGACAGGCACGAGGTAATCCTTCTTCTCCCATAGCCATAATGTAGTGGAACTGACACCGATCTTGTCCATAACTTCTTGTTTGGACAATAGTACACCTTCGTCTTCGTGGTCTTCGGATGCCTGAGCGGCTTTCTCTGCCAACAAACATTCAGATAGTTCGCGTGCGAAGGCGATGGCACCTTTCTCCGTTAGAGTAAGGGAGATGTGGTCACCGCCCTTAGAAATTGCAGACACGAGTCGCTTGGCAAACAACTCACTTTCTTCACTTGGCTCAAAGTAGCCAACCTGGTTGGCATCCTTTGCAAAAACATTATCTTTAATCATATCAAATTGAATTGAAAAATCTGGCTGCAAAGGTAGCCCTTTAGATTGGTAGTATTTGGGAATGGTAGGAAACTTGGGAAATAAAAGAATTCCGTATACAACTGAAAGTCAGTATTATACGGAATTCTTGACTGCTAAATAATCTTAAATTCGGGAATTGCTGGAAATAATTGGGAATGTGATTCTGTTTATCCTTGGTTCAGGCCATTTTTAATGGCTGTTTGTATGTCAGAAGCAAACTCAATATTGGCTTTACTTGAATTCGAATTGATATAATGATGGTGGTCGTAGGTGTCACGACCAATATTGAATTTTTCAAGGATAGTATTAATCCAATGCTCAGTAAGACTCTTTCTATAGATATGTTTTGAGAGCTCACATATCATATAACAGATGCGGCCATCTTCACGATTTCTTTTCTTTATTTGTGGTATTGGCTCCCTGAGATTCATTAGCAAAATGAAGTCCGTACACCTGATTTCATGAAAAAGCACATTGTTGCAAACTCTCCAAACGAAGGTACAAATGGCAGAGTCGATTAAATCAAGTTCTTTGGTGGTTTCCTTTAATAATCTTGTCATACGCCACCCTCCTTCTTGATTTCCGTTATGTCATTTATGATGCATTGGCTTACTGCAGCTAATTTATTAGCAAGAATATCCAATAGCGTAAGGTCAAAGCTAATAAGGCCTATCCATTTGTTTCGTGCTTCAATATACTCATCGTAAAGGTGCTCATACTTTTTCTTTAAGGCTTTGTATTGCTCATTTGTAGCGTCGCACTCTTCTTCAACTTTCTTTATCTCTTCTTCTGAACACCCACCATAAAACATGCTGTCAAGACTATTACTGAGACTTGAATATTTCCTCCATAGCTCATTTGCCTTTTCACTTTCAGTTCTCCATAATTTCTCATATGGATCAACAATCCATTTATAGACCGTCTTTCCTTCAAAAGAAGAAAACACAGCAGCATTGGATTTGAGTATCTCAGTACATTTCTTTGATTCTGTATTTAACAAGCATGCATCAGTGTATAACTCATCAATATTTTTGTGGGCTTCTTGTTCTGCATCCTCTATTAATGAATTCGTATCCTTATTATTTTTATAGGTTTCCCATATAGTCTTTTTCTCTTCAAGGCAAAGAGAACCTTCCCGAACGTATTTCCTTAACAATCCGTTAATGATATGAAACCCTGAAACTGCATCCAGTATTCTATTCTTCATGCTCTTGTGCCTATATAATTATTTCCCAAAAACCGCCCTTATCTGGGCCAACACGACGGAGGTATTTGCCACGCAGATAGTTAATATTGCTGCCGACCGCAGTATAGCTTATCCCTAATGCCGTTGCGATTTCTGATTTAGAGATATAAGGATTCTCAATCATCAAGCGCAACATTGTGATTCTGTTTTCTGTCAACTTGTCGCCACTCAATTTTGCTTTTTCAATCAACTTTTCAATCAACCCAGGACGGCTTTCTGGCAACTTTTCTGGTAACTTTTCCCCGTTTTCTGGTAACTTTTCTGTCAACCCATGCGAATTGTCTGGTAACTCTACAGCTTGTTTTCTGTGACGTATCTGTGACGTATCTGTGACGTTTTCAGTGACCTTTGGCACAGTGATCTTCAGGATGAACTCATCAGTTCTGAAGGATGGGACATCTGCACCATTAGCCTCCTGTTCACGACAGATACGATCAAAACCCTCGCCAAATTCCTTAACATAATGATATGCTTTGAGAAATGCTGCTATCTTGGGATTACGAGAGAAGTGGGTGTGCCGGATATTGTTAGGCTTCACCTGTCCTGGGAGTTTGCCAGGGGATTCAAACACTAATCGGTCATCAAACATTTTGATTTGTATTTCCGTGCCCTTGATGTTGTAGGCTCTGTGGCAGCAAGCGTTGACCGTCATCTCTTGAATAACGAACTCTGGGTAGTCCCGTTTTGTCACAAATTGGGCATGTTGTCCCAGGAATGTATGTTCGCGAACCTGAGTCTCGATAAACTCAATCGTCTTCTTGACCTGGTTCAAAATGGTTCCCTCAAAAATGACATCCTTGATGACATTCATCTCTGCACCAACTTTCTCGTCAACACCTTCATAACGGATGAAACGGGTACGACTGCGAGGGAAGAAGTTCTGAGGGTTCTTTCCGAAAAGCAGAATGCAGGCTACGCTGACATCCTCTTCGCCTTTCTTGTTAGTTTTGACAAAACCGTTATTCTCTCGTAGGTATTCAAGTGGCGACCTACTGTAGCCTACCAATTTGGCATATTCGGCAACGGCATCCATATCGATGTCGTCAATGGTTGCGCCATAAACAGCCGTATCTTCGTAGGAGCGTTCGCCTTTGTCGTACATCAGTTGCATCCGCTCTTCGAATGTCAGTTTGCGGCTCTTGTCACCCACACGGATATAGGCTTCATCAGCCTGATTTGTGTGAAGGA
>JAEEGJ010018059.1_pt1 | contig 15817 bp, 11 predicted proteins | sample 8958761 | NCBI WGS metagenome assembly JAEEGJ01 (sample SAMN16246546, study PRJNA631951) | gut metagenome | biome: gut microbiome; feature: rumen; material: RS-attached | host: Bos | place: Iran: Karaj | collected 2018-10
GCAATGTGGTGACTTACACCGTCGTGATTACCGCCGAGAATCCGGAACAGAAGCTATTGCCGGGCATGACCGCCACCTGCACAATTGTCACTCAAGAAATTACGGACGCCGTTACGATTCCGGTCAAGGCGCTCAAGTTTACGCCTGCCGCAGGAACACCGATGATGGATCCGAAAGACATGCCGCGCCCGGAACGTCCGAAGACTGCCGAAGCTGGCGACAACTTCCCGCCCCCGCCTCCTGGCATGGGACCGGGTGGTGCTCCAAGCACAGGCGCCAAGAAAAAGCATAAGAAGCCCAAGCTTGAAGGCGACCATGTTTGGATTAACATCAACGGCAAGGCCGCTCCGCGCCGCGTGAAGATTGGTCTTAGCGACGGCGTGAACGTCCAGATTCTCAAGGGACTGAGCGTCGGCGATTCCGTGGTCACAAGTCAAGAAACGGTTTCGGCAAAGGGTTCAAGCGAACCAAACGCCAAAAGCCCCTTCATGCCGCAGAGACCCGGAAAGAAAAAGAAATAACGATTAATTTAAAACGTACTTTAAATAAGCATCCACAAGCGCTGAGCCCCAGAGATAAATAATCGGGGCTGCAATGGCGAGGAACGGTCCGAAAGGAATTTGCCCGGCTTCCTCGCTATTCTTGTTTTTGGCCGCTTTTTTTGCGGCAAGCATCCCGTACGGAACCATCACCACAATGCCAAGCAGGGCTGCAACCAAGAGAGTTTCTACAGCGCCAGTCACGCCCATAAGCGCACCATAGCCCGCCAAGAGCTTGACATCGCCAAAACCCATTGCGTCTTTCTTGAGCACCTTAGTGGCAATCCAGCCGAGCAGATAAAGTCCGCCGCCCGCAACAACAGCACCAATCAAGCTCTGGAGAGGCGTCACGCCACCCGGCACAAACGAAATCAAAAGGCCCACAACAATCCCGCCAACCGAGATAGAATCGGGAATCAGTTTGTACTTGCAATCGACCGCACAAACAGGGTAAGCGCCAAGCAAAAGCCAAAACATCGCAGCCGCATCCGCCCAAACCTCAGGCGACAAGACCGGTCGAGAAAAATCCGTTCCGAAGCCCGCTGCCGCATAAAGCGCAAGTGCGCCAAGCAAACCGCAAAGGCTTTCGCCAATCGGGTAAATCACGCTAATCGGCTGTTTGCAGCAAGCACTCTTGCCACGCAGCCAAAGCCACCCCACAATCGGTAAATTGTAGCGGATCGGGATTCTCTTTTTGCAAAGCGGGCAGTGCGAAGGAGGGTTAATCAGGGAAATTCCGCGCGGCATACGGTAAACAATGACGTTATAGAAGCTCCCGACGCAAGCGCCAAGGCCAAAAAACACAATTAACCAGTACCAAAGTGGAATTTCTTGCATAAAATCCTCGTCTTTTTCGGAATATAATTATAATTTAGTTAAACATTTATCTAATACTTGGAGACCCCATAATGAATATTGAAATTGCCGCCATCTGTGATGCCGCCACTGCCAACGACGTCGGTGGACGTTTGAACATCCTTGGAGCATTCGACCGAATTTTCGCTAAGTTCCCGCTTGTGATCCCGCAGTGCTCTGCCGCCTTCCGCTTGCGCTACCAGCGTTCCGAAGCAGGCACGCACCAGTTGAGCCTCTCGATTGAAGACGTTGTTGGACACCCGATTGTACCGCCGATGCAGTCCGAAATCGAACTTTTGCCGGTCGTTCAGGGCTTTGATACAGCTGCCGTGAACATGGTTTTGAACATGCAGCGCCTGCAGTTCAAGCGCCCGGACAAGTACATCGTTAGACTCGTCGTGGACAACGAAGAACTTGCAACGCTCCCGCTTTACATCCTCGAAGACCCGCGCCTCGCCCAGCAGAATCAGCAGCCGCCGCAGGCCGACGAAAACGGTGTTGATGGTCGAGCATAGTAGACGAGAGAACGCCCGCTACAGCGGGCTACAAACGACAAATGCAAAAGGCGAACGTTGCAGGGCTGCTTGCAGACCTATAACTGAGCCGAGCATTTGGGGCTACTAGCCCAAAGACTAGAGAGCGCCGAGCATCAACGCCCGGCGTTTTTTCTATTTTAAAACCATGAAGTTCGCCTCTTTAAAGCATTATTTGGAATTCGCGGGGATTGCAGGAATCGCCGCAAGCCTAACCGCATGCAGCGGCATTAACGACAGCTGGGAAGTCAAAGGCGGCGGATTCATCAAGTACAGCATCGACAACGGCGAAGAAATCACGCAGGAACTCGAAAGAGACGATGTGGAAATCCCTTTCATACGCAATCGCCATCATTACCTGCTGGTAACGTTCCCGTCCGAGCGCAGCGAAAACAATCATCAGTTGAGCATCATGGTGAACGAGCCCAAGCTCGCCCAGAATTCGGCCGTTCAAAGCTACACCTGGATCCAAATCGACGGTACTCCCAAGGCGTTTCTCACCGGCAACAACAATTACGTGACGATAGACCAGAAAGACGACACGAAATGGACTGCAAACATCAACCTGCATTTTACGGACTGCAGGCATGGAATGTGCGACGAGAGCCTCCCCCCGATTCTATTTAAAGGCCGACTGCACTACTGGATTGCAGAGGATGACCGCTAAAAGCGAAAATTTCTAACGGCGACTTAAACTTTTTTGATTTTTATCGCCAACCACCCTTGACAAGCGCTCAATCTTTTTCTAATATTGGGCTACCTTAATGGTCGATTAGCTCAGTTGGTTAGAGCGCTACCTTGACATGGTAGAGGTCACAGATTCGAGTTCTGTATCGACCACTGAAAAAAGCCTCGCTGAAAAGCGAGGCTTTTTTTTTTCACATATCTGATTGCAAAGAGAAAGCCCAGCAAGCGGGCTTAATCTTACTCTTACTTTTTCCAGTTGTCGTCGTATTCGCCGCCATAACGGCCAAGCTTGACCATACCAACGTTTTTAGCGTTTGTCACGTGCTGGACCAAATCATTCGGCGTTATGAACATAGACTGCTGTTCTCTTGCAACCTTCATCATTTCCGAGAACGATACACGGTCGCCCTTCACGAACGTCACCAAGGCCTGGATGACATCCTTAACGGCATTAATGATATCTACAACAACAGAAAGTGTTTCAGGAGTCAATTCCGGAAGCTTATCGGCACCCTTACTTAAGACAAGCTTTTCCAAATCGGCCAAAATTTCTTTCTTGGAGCGGAGCTTCTTTGCAGGCTCAAGCTTTTTAGCCTTGAAATCCTTCTTGCATTCGTCTTCATGCGATGCGACGTAGTCAGCATACATATCGAAGAGCGAGAACGATTTCGACTTGCGACCAATAAGGGGATGATCCTTAAAGCCAACGTCACCATCCTTGATTTTCAGCTTGAGAGCCGGATTCTTCTTGGATGCATCTAGATAGCACTGGTAAACATAGGAAGAGCACACCATCGTATGCTTACCCGGGGTGTTCTTGTCTTCGATGATTTTCTTGAGTTCAGCAGCAACCAAGCACAAAAATTCAACAACAACTCGAGATACAAGCGGTTTTGTAACCTTCTGCTTGAAAATAAGAATCAAGCCCAAAAGAATCAAGTCAGAATACGGATACGGAAGATCCTGGAGCACGTAATCCTTGGCAAACGGCACAACAGCTTCAACACCTTTTTTACTTGCCTTGTTATGGCGCATCACATAAGCTTCACGAGCAGTAGAATCGTCTCTCGTTCGAGTTGCATGAATTCCACCAAGACCCGCTTCAGCAAGGACACATTCTTCTTTTTGAACAAAGATAGCTCCATGCGACACATCGGAACCTGTAAATTTCATGATAAGTTTACTAATAGTATCTTCAGGGTCACCCTTAAACGCCAAGATATCACCCGGGAGCAAGTCGTTTACAGAGAATTTTCCAGCTTTTTTCACTTTTTTAGCCATTTTTATTTTCCTTTTTGTTTAGGTTGTTTAGAATTTACTTACAACAACCTTACATTGCAATAACCCATTTGGGCTATTTTGATATAAAGGAAGATAATATCTTATCTAAAACAGCTACTTTTGTGAACAAGTTTTTACATACAGACGTTATATACAAAAAAAAGCCCGGGGGTTACCCGAGCGTTTTTCGTAGACGGCGCCCCCGGCATGGTGGCCGGGGTGACATTTTCAATTACTTAGCTGTAGAATCCGTGACCACGACCTTAGCAGCAGAGTCAGCCGGAATAGCAACTGCGGCGCTATCAGCAACCGGAGCAGCAGCTTCAGCGGCAGCGGCCGGTTCAGCAATCGTTTCCGTCGGAGCAGCAACTTCGGCAGGCTTTGCATAAACAGGAGCGGCAGGTGCCGGAGCAGTTACAGCAGCCGGAGCGGCAGCAGCTTCAGCCGGGGCTTCAAAGAAGTTCACCTTGGAAAGGCCGAACATCATGACCCAGGAGAGCACGAGACCGCCGATACCCATCACGATACCCGTGATAGCCATGCCACGCGTATCCGTATAACCCGTTGCGTGGGCAAGTGCGTTAGGCGGCGTAGAAATCGGGAGGCACATGCCGAGGGAGCTTGCAAATGCGACAGCGACCATCAAGGAGGTGACACCACCGAGCGGAGCGAGGTTGTCCTTGCAGCTTACAGCCACGACGATGAAGATCGGGACGAGCAAGCTAGCCGTAGAGGTGTGGCTCATGAAGTTTGCCATGAAGAGGCAGATGAAGCCGCAACCGACCATGAGGACGACCGGAGACCAGGTGTTGAACGGAATAGCGTTGATGAGGTCCTTTGCAAGACCCGTCTGCTGCAAACCGAGACCAAGAGCAAAACCACCAGCCACGAGCCAAAGAACGTCCCAGCTCATTTCGTTGAGGTCTTTCTTAGTAATCACACCCGTCAAAGCAAACACAGCCATCGGAATCATAGCAATCACGTTGTCGTTAAGACCGTGAACCTTGCTACCCGTCACCCACAAAATCACGCACACAGCAAAGGTAATGTAAACGATGATAGCGCGCGGGCTCTTGTCAAAGCCTTCAGCACCTTCGATATCGAGGTTCATTTCCTTCATCTTGATCGGGTAGAGCTTGAGGAGCAAGAGCCAAGCGAGAACCATCATAATAATCACATACGGAACACCGAATTCCATCCACTGGCCAAACGAGATATTGAAACCGCTGGACTGGAGAGCGCCAAGAGCGATGGCGTTAGGAGGCGTACCGATCGGAGTACCCATACCACCGATGTTTGCACCGAGCGGAATGGCGAGAGCAAAAGCAGCTTTACCGCGGTCATTTGCATCAAAGAGCTTGAGCACCGGGCCGAGGATAGCGAGCATCATAGCAGCAGTAGCGGTGTTGCTCATGAACATGGAGAACACAGCCGTAATAATCATAAGGCCAAGGAGCACCCACTTCGGGTCCTTGCCGAACGGCTTCAAGAGCACGCGGGCAAGGTTCTTGTCCATGTTGTACTTGCAAGCGGCAGAAGCAAGGAAGAAGCCGCCCAAGAAGAGCATGATAATCGGGTTGGCAAATGTTGCCATGATGTCCTTGAACTTGAGCGGATCAACGCCTTCCACGCGGAACGGGATAAGAGCCGAGTTCGAAAGCGTAAGAATCATCAACACGATCACGAACATGGAAGTAGACCAGATCGGGAACGGTTGGAGAATCCAGAAAAGGGCAGCCATCACAAAGATTGCGATGACGCGAATTTCGAGAGGGTTCAAGGCAGTGTCACCCACGAAGCCGAGGGCTTCGTACGGGACGAAGAGGGCAGCGATGGCGAGCACCGATGCAATAATGAGTTTGATGAGTTTTGCTTTTGTCATAACGAGCGCAAATTTAGTAATTAAACTTGCGTTCGGCTAGACTGATTTATCGGACCATAATGCGGGTGACGGCGCTCAGGCTACCGACCTTGACCTTCACGAAGTAGACCCCTTGCTTGGGCTTTTTCATGGCAATGGCGTTCGTGCCCGCATTGGCAACAGCATTGCCAGTCGCCACAATTCGGCCATCGATACCCACGACACTGATTTTCACCTTAGCACCGGCGAGCTTGGCGGCGGCATCGAAGCCGACGTTCAAGACATTCGGAGTCTGATTCACGCGGAGACCCTTGAGGAGGCTCTTCGTTGCAGCAGCGACTACTGCACTCTTGGTCACTCGAACAGAGACATTCTTAGCCTTCGACGAGAGTTTTACATCCAGCGGACGGTTCTTCACGACTTCTACAGTTTCGTTATCGACGGTCGCATAGACATGTAAGCCCTTCGCCCAGACTCCTTCGAGGCCTTCGAAGCTCAAATGGCCCTCACGAGTGGTCGTTGCACTCACTTCGAGATCCCATTCGAGGTCATCGGCATTCGGCTTCACGCTCTTGACAAGGCGCTTTTTGCCATCCATAATGGAAAGGTTCACGCGATCACCCATACCTGCAGGCGGTTCGCCCAAAGACGAGGCTGTTCCGACAGCAAGGTCGTTCCAGGAGTCGCGCTTGCCATTATTATCAGCCAAGACAACACGGAGATTCCACTCTTCAGCAGCCACGCTCTTGTTCAGGGACTTCTTTTCTTCTTCGAGAACAATAGCCGCCTTCAGCGGAATGCGATACGTCATAGATTTATCCGTGTGAACCCAGATGGCTTCATATGGTCCAAGCGTATCCGGTTCTTTGTAAGAGCTAACTTCAGGATCCCATTTGTAAAACTGAAGGCCCGTTTCTTTCGGCAAGGTCACATACCAGCCAAACGGATTTGCCACGAGATTCCAACCAGAATACTTGTTTTCCAGTTTCCAGACAATTTCGTCCTTCATGTCTGGCGTTTCAAGGCTCATCACCAGCGGTTCGTTATCAATCGGGCCATACCAGTAACCGCGAGTGGAATCGAACTTGTCGTTCACGCTGAACTTGCGGTATTGCCAGTAATCGCCAACCGGATTCGATTCATCCCACCAGTAGACAGCTGTCGTAGCGTTCAAGCCATTTGCCTGTGCACAGGCATCATCCATTTCACGATAGAAGTAATCATCGTCAGGAGCGGTGCCGTTCTTGACTTGCGCCTTCATCTCTTCACATTGTTCAGCAGCCCAGTTCTGCTGCTGGCGAGCAAAACGTGCTTCCAGTTCAGACAGGCATTCGTCGCCCTTGTCGCGGCAGAAGGCGTACAGAGAAAGTGTCTGCCAAGAATGAGTAGCGACTTCTTGACTTTCCATAGACGTGAAGGTTTTTGTGTAAGGGATGGAATCAACGCCATCCGTAATCATGAAGGTCACAGTATATCTGCCAGCAGGAGCCGGGTCGAGGCGCCAAGTTCCGTTCTTGACATCACCCACCGTTTTTCCATCGACAATGGTATCGAGGTAGATACCCTTCTGCGAAACCACCTGAATGTGGTAATCGACATTTTCAGACATATTTGCAAGCAGGCTATCGAATTGCATACGGAGGCCCTTGCCGTCCTGCGTTGCCGTCGGCTCAGCAATATCGAGCAGATACTTTTTATGTTCTGCACTGCTAGAGCTCGATTCGTCATTAACAGAACTACTGGAGCTTGACGTTGCAGAAGAACTGCTAGACTTATCTTCGCTCGAGCTGCTGGAGTCATTCCCGGCGCTAGAACTCGAAGAATCACCGGCACTGCTGCTAGATTCTTCGTACGAAGAAGAAGACGTTCCATTTTCGGACGATGAAGACTCTTCATTCGAAGAAGAAGATGTTCCGTTTTCAGATGACGAGGACATTTCGTTCGAAGACGAAGAAGTTTCATTCGAGGACGAAGACGTCGCATCCGAAGAAGAGGAGGTTCCGTCAGACGAAGAGGTCACATTACTGCTAGAAGACTCTTCGTAACTTGAACTAGAATCACCATTGTTTGCAGAGCTCGAAGACGTTCCATCAGAAGAAGAGGTTATGTCGGACGACGAGGATGTAGCATCAGATGACGAAGACGTCACATCACTGCTAGAAGAGCCTCCATTGCTTGAAGAACTTTCATTATAAGAACTAGAACTACCCACAACCACTGGTTTTATAAGAACTGGGAAATTGTTTTCATACGCCCAAACTTGATCTTCGGGATCCGTCCATGCACTGTTCAAGAAATCAGCAAAGTCTTGAGACATCATATAACTAAAAGTAACATAGCCATTATTGGTGGAACCGTTCGGTCCATTTTGCAAGTCATCAGTGCCATTGCGAACATTGTTCTTGGCTACAAACTTATTGAATCCGTTTTCGTTAAAATACGTAACATTGGAAAAATTTCCATAATTTTTAAAATAACCGATAGCACCAACTTCATCGCCGCCATAATGATAGTTCGAGGTCATTACGGGCTTGTTACCCAATCCATCGCCATGCATATAGCCAAAAAGATAGCCCGCATGTCCCATTCCTTTATTAAACTTTTCATAAATCGTCCCTATATAATAGTTGTTTTTCACAACCACATCCGCCGGAGCATGAACATCCGCTTCACCAACGAGCCCACCAACATAGAAATCTTTTTGCGGGGACTTTGGTATAACATAAGATCCCATAAACGAGCCCTCAGCAGAGCTATGGTTTATCAATTCTGGTGTACGGCATAACCCACAAAGTCCACCAATCGATGAAGACGTATTAGAAGCTACAGTTTCACCGCTATACTCAACAATCGAACCACCACGGAAATCCACATGGACATCATCAAAATCAATTTTGGGTTCCCCAGATAACACTAGAGGATATCTACCCACAATGCCACCTATACGAGCCGTAATACCGTCATCCTCGACATAAATAGAACCTTTGCTCGATAAATCGAACAAACGAACTTTATTTATCTTATCGCTGTTGAACTTGCTGACAGCACCAAAAATGCCCCCCACAATCACAGAATCAGCAGCAGTCACTCCAGTAGCCCTTTTAGCGGTGTAGTTAATCGAAACTTCCGTTTCGTTCCCTGCAGTGCTGTTATCTTCAAGCGAAACCATCGCATCTCCGACAAGACCACCAATCACAGCAGATACGCGTGCATGTTGCGGAGTCACCTCATCGTCTGTAACACTTTTCAGATTAATGATACCGGTCGCTTCAGATTCCGTAAGCGTCAAGAACAAATCATCACGATTTCCAGAATTATTTGCATGAGAACACGATGCATAACCAGCGATTCCACCCATATAGTACTGGAAAGCGGCATCATCCGGAAGCAATTCATTAATGTCTACATCCTTTACTTTTGATTTTGTAACCTGCAGAATACCGCCACTGCAAAGATTGCCATTTCCAACGATGCCGCCGAAATAAAGCGGTTGCGGAACATCGGCATCACTGATTTTAACCTTGCTTTGCTTGATTTCCAATTTCGTCACAGTTGCATTACTAACTGCTAATTCCACAATCGGAGAATTATATTCATCGACTCTTCTTAAAGCACCCAAGACACCACCCATGGCAGTGCCACCAGAAATAACAGGCTTAACAAAACCATCATCACCGGTATATCCATGAATATTCACATTAGTAATCTTCGAACTTCTATCAGAAATCTGAGGAAAACCATTTTTGGGAGCATAAATAAAATGCCCAACAAGGCCACCCAAAGCAGACATATCTACAACAGCTTCATTCTTTACTTGGACAGCAATATCAATATCCTTGAAATTTGAGAAGTATGCAGCACCCGCTACGCCCCCCAACAGCACCTTGTAAGGATAATTCGTATTAAATACAGCTGTATTTGTCCCTGCTACAGCACTTCCGATATAGCCCGTTTCAATTATACGTTCATTCGATATTTGGATAACAGAACTTTCATCCACCATCGTAATGCCCGAAATAGTCGAGCCTTCAATATACCCAGCCAAACCACCAGCAAGCGGAGCTTGAATAACAATGTCATTTAATTGAACATTAGTTACATTGCTACTAGAAATTTTAAAAGAAAGAGCACCTGCCGCATGGTAATCGCCAGCATCCGTCGATGCAGGATTACCATTCGCATCTTTATCAGCAACAGAAAAATGGACATTGGAAATCTTTAAATTATTTACCTTTTTTCCAACGAGTTCCCCAAATAAACCAACACCAGCAGGCTTAGATGAAGCCGTATTTATCATGTTTCCTTTGTCAACACGGCAAAGGTTCGAAATCGTATGGCCAAGTCCATTGAGGGTAATACCAGAGAAGGGCAAAAAATTATGATTTTCAGAGCAAGTTCCATCCGAATTATTCTGACCAAAGTCTATGTTTGTCCTAAGATTAAGCTCTGTTGATTGGTATTGGGAGGCGTTCACTGTCCCCGACCATTTTCCGGTAATCACATTATAAAACGCTCCGCGAACAGTGAGCGAGGATTTTACTTCTTGGGTATTGACACAAGTATAGCCATTGGTAGCAGTACCAACTTTGCAACTTGCATCGTATTGACCTAGATAAAGGGCATTATTTTTATAGTAGAGATTCAGGAATTTACCAGCATCCTCAGCCCAACCGGACATCGGGATGGCCAAACCTAAACCAAGCAGCAGACGTGTTAAATAATTCATTCAAGCCCTCTTTTTTGCGCGCCACAAATAACAGCACACCTCTTACTTGTAAAAATAATTTTTAAGACAACTTTGGCAACCGTCAATGTAAGCAAAAAACATTAATTGTGACACTCAACACGGATATGAAAATTTGCTTACAAATATTTAATTGCTTTGGGGCCTTCGGTTTACTAAATTAGGGGCAACCAACAAGGTGTTTCATAGGAGTTAAAATGATCAAAAAGATTATTCTCTTGGCGGCTGTGATTGTTTCGTCCAGCTTTGCAACATGGGATTATTTCGGCCTTCTTCAGAACAATCAGGGTTCTTTCAAGGCAGGCCTTTACTACGATACAGACGATGACTGGTCCCAGATGGGCCTCAGAGTCGGCGCCCGTATGAACGTGACTCCGCAATTTGAACTTTCTCTGCAAGGTTTTGGCTACCAGTTCTGGGGCGAAACGGATTGCGACGCCTGCTCTGAAGGCGGCAACGGTCTTCGCGACCTGGTGATTGGCGCACGTTTTGCCTTGGACCCGGAACTTTACCTCTTCCTCGACTTTAACCTCCCAATCGGTAAGGACAAGGTCAAGGGCGTTGGCACGACCGCTCCGAGCAACGGTGAAATGTACCTCTACTTCGGCGCCCAACACCACAACAACATCAACGCCATCAAGGGTGCCGCTTACGGAACCGAAGCAGGTGTTTTCTGGGGTTTTGAACACCACAACCTCGAAAGAGGCCTCGAACTCCGCCTGGGCGGTGAATTCGACTACACGCTCCCCTCCGCCCCGCTTACGCTTATGGTCGGCGGTCAGTTCTGGATGCGCCTTTTCAAGTCTGAATACTACAACGGCAACAAGGACGTGGACTTGCACGATGACTGGTCCAACCAGTTTAAGTTCTGGTTTGGCGCGACATTCGCCGTCAACGACAACATGTCTATCAACGGACAGATTATCGCCCGCAGCCAGGATTTGAAGAAAAAGGCCAAGGACAACGGCGTTCAAATCGGCATGGAAGGTGACGCACTCGGCTTTACCATGGATTTGGAATTCAAGTTCTAGTCATCTAGTTTAGGCTAATGACATAAAAAAATAAAAGTCTAAAATTCTTAAAAACCAGTCGATTACTCCGGCTGGTTTATTTTTGTTTACATAAATTGTACAAATTTTATAGTTTTTATCTATATTTACTGGAAATTTCTTTCCTATGGAGTAAATATGTTAAAAAAAATCATCATCGGTGCAGCTCTTCTTGCATCCACCAGCTTTGCTACTTTTAGCAACTTTCCCGTCCCGGCAGAAAAGAGAGGCGATGCCAAGCTAGTCGCAGACTTCATTATTCATGACAAGTGGAAGGGACTTGACTTGAGCGCTAAGGCTCGCTTTGTTCCGGTCCAGAACTTGGAACTCTACCTCAGCCTTCCGTTCCGACCGATTAGCCGCTACGATGGCGAAAGCGACAAGAAAACGGGTATGAAGAACCTGACTCTTGGTGCTCGTTACCAGATTATCCCGACAGTCGCCGCATTCCTTGATGTGACTTTCCCGACCGGTAAGGACAGGATTATTTACCCGGATGACGGTTTCGGATTCTACTTCGGTGGCCAGTATTCCCAGGACTTCGGCTCTCTCGCTCTCGGTACAGAAGCAGGCCTCTCCATGTCGACTCAAGGTGATGACAAGGTTAAGAGTCCGATGACCTTGACCCTCAATGCAGAATTGGATCCGAACGTTTCTCCGGTGATTTCTCCGTACTTCGGCGTCACCATGAACATTTTGCTGAACGATGAAAAGTACGACGGTCACAAGCACGTTGAAACAAGCGGTGACATCGGTGTGGACCCGTATGTGGGTGCAAACATCAAGATCAACCAGACGTTCTCCTTTGACTTGTGCGTAACGCTTGGCTTGGGCGATGATGACTACCTCATCTACGTGGGCGGCAACACTAAAAAGTCGCTTACGTTGGAAGCATCTTTCAACGCTACGTTCTAATTAAGATTCTTTATCCATCTATTGAAAAGTCCCGGCGATGCCGGGACTTTTTGTGTTTCAAGATTTTAACGAGATGGAGATGCCCGACTGTCATCCCGGACTTGTTCCGGAACGGGCATGACAAGTGCTAAGGAACTGCGCGCGAAGCGCAACTCTTTCGTCTCTCGTCTGCAGGGCTCTGCCCGTTCTTTCGTCTATCTTATATCGAACGGCGGGATGGGGAGGCTTTCGCCGGATTTCATCGCCTTGTCGAGTGCGACGGACTTGACCGGATCCACCCACCAGTAAACCGGGATTGCATCTTCGCGGTTGAACTGGTCAAGAATCTTTTCAGGCGTGCCGTAACGGTTCCAGTAGAGGATGCGGTGGTGGTCGCATTGCCACATGAGCACGTACGGGACAATTTCGGCAAGGCGGTTATCAAGCGCCTTCAAGATTTCATTGCGCTTCGCGAGGTCGAATTCCGTCTTCTGCAAGTTGATGAGGCTATCAACAACAGGGTCTTGAACACCAGCGAGGTTGTTCGTGCCTTTCTGCATGGCAGTCGTAGAAATCCAGCTAGCTTCCGGGTCGCGGAGGCGGCCTGCGCCCCAGTTCACCCAGTAAAGGTCAAAGTCAGCATCGTCCAAGCGCTTGCGGAGCGTGCTCTGGCTCATTTGTTCGATGGTCGCCACGACACCCACCTTCTTCAAGTCTTCCTGGAAAAGCGTGAGGTGGCGCAAGTCCTCCTGGCTCGTGATAAAGTTTATAGCAAACGGCTTGCCGTCCTTTTCGAGAACGCCTTCCCCATTCACCTTGTAGCCCGCTTCGGCAAAAAGCGCACGGGCCTTTTCGGGATTGTAGCTGTAGACTGGCGCCGTCGGGTTCTGGTTATTCGCCCAAAGGTCCGGATAATAGCTGTTCAAGAGGAAGTACTGGCCGTACATGTACTTTTCATTCATCGCTTCACGGTTCAAGAGGTACGAAAGTGCGCGACGGACGCGGACATCCTGGAACTGCGGCTTGCGAAGGTTGATTGCCATGCCCTGGAAGCCAATCGGTTCCTTGTTGTAGATGCGCTGCTTGACAGCCTAGCCCTTCTTGACAGCATCGTGTAAATGGCGTAGGCGTTGAAGTCCTGCTTCTTGAAAGCTTCAAGCGCCTTGGTTTGGTCGTTCATGAAGCGGTAGCGGATTTTCTGGAAGTTGTACTTGCCATGGTTCCAGTTCTTTTTGAAGCCCCACCAGTCGCTGCGGCGCTGGAGTTCGACAAAGCGGTCTTCGCGAAACGTCTTGATGATGTACGGACCAGAGACGACCGGGAATTCGTAACGAATCTTGTTGAAGTCCTTGCCTCCCCACACGTGCTTCGGGAATGCGAGCATGCCGGCGGCTTCCCAGAAGTTGCCCCAGTGCGATTCCTTGGCTGTCATGCGAACGGTCAAGCTATCGACGACTTCCGGGCGTTCAAAGCGGCTGAGCCCCACCTTGAAAATCGGCGTGAGATTCTTTTCGTCCATGATGACATCGTAGTAGAACTGGACGTCTTCGGCGGTAATCGCCTTGCCATCGCTCCACTTGGCGCGCGGGTCCACATGAAAGGTGAACGTCTTACCGTCTTCGGAGACTTCCCACTTGTCCGCGAGGATACCGACTTCACGGTCTTCGGTGGTATGCAGGCTCACGAGCGGTTCGAACATCATGTTCATGAGTTCGGCGGAGAAGCTGTTGTAGTCTTCCCACATGTTGAAAGACTTCGGCATGGCGGAGCCCCAAAGCGTGATAGAGCCGCAAGCGCGGGCTTCCTTGGAGGCAATCGGGTCGAACTCGCCGGTCGCTGTAGAATCAAGCGGGAGAATCGGGCAATCCGCTTCGGAAACGGCGGTGCCTTTTTTAGACTTCGCGGCCTGGCCGGATTTGGAATCGCCGGATTCATTGCAGGCGACAAGAGCAAAAGCGAGAGCGGCCGCCATCGGGACGGCAAGTAAATTACGGAGGGAGAAAGTTTTCATGAAGGATAAGATAGAAAGGTTAGACGAAAGACAAAAGACGAAAGACGATAGAATAGTGCGTAAGCTGTAGGAAGTACTGTAGGAGTAGCGGGCGTTGAGCGCGCTTCGCATTGAGGTCGGGCCTTCGGCACTTTGAGGTGTGAGGTTTTAAAAATTAAAAATGAATAATGAATTTTTAATTCTTCAGATTTCATTCTTCATTTCTTTCGTCTCTCGTCTAAAGCCCGCCCCAGCGGGCGTTCTTTCGTCTAAATCACGGCAATCCGACGTGGTGTGCGGGTTGTTTGACTTTCGGGGTTTCGGCCTTTTTCTGTTCAACTTCGGCAGCCTCTGCCTTGAGGATATCAAGCGACAAGCGAGACGCTTCTTGCTCGGCCTTCTTCTTGTTCGGGCCTTGACCGCGAGCATACGCCTTGCCGTTCACGACGACTTCGACCGTGAACACCTTCTGGTGTTCCGGGCCTTCTTCACCTACAATCACATACTCCGGAGAGCAACGCAGCTTGCCTTGGCAATACTCCAAAAGTTCGCTCTTGTAATTCACAAAATCAGTCGCACTGATGATTTCTTGCACACGCGGGAAATGAAACTTGTTCAAAATAGCGCGGACTTCTTCGAGGCCACCATCGAGATACACGGCACCAAGCACAGCTTCGTAAGCATCCGCAAGAATGCTTTCCTTACCGCGACCGCCCATCTTGGCTTCGGACTTTCCGATTTTCACATACTCGCTAAGGTTCCATTCCTTGGACGACTGCGCACAAGCGTGCCCTGAAACAATCGCGCTCTTGCGCTTTGAAAGTTCCCCTTCCGGATCTAGCGGGTACATCTTGTACAAGTATTCCGTCGTGAGCATGTTGAGCACGGAATCGCCTAAAAATTCCAAACGTTCGTTGTTGCTTGCGTAAGGCACATCCTTGCCGACAAGGAACGAGCGGTGCACAAGAGCATGAGCCAGCAGTTCAGGATCGCGGAACCTATACCCAAGCTTAGCCTCAAGCCCGTCACCGGACTTCTGGCGAAACCAGAGTTTTAGGATTTTGTGGAGCAAGTTCTTTTCTTCCAACAGATTCTCCTTAATGTTTAAAATGCAGATTAAAATTTAAAAATCTAGCTTGAACATTTTGATGGATCCTATCGGCTTCGCCTCCAGGATGACAAGCCCCGGCACAGTGGCCGGGATGAAATGCAAAAAAAGAATCCCCGGCAATACCGGGGACCCAAAGCTCGTTCTTTGCCCAACTCCTGCGGGCTAAAGCAAAACTAGATTACTTCTTGTGTGCTTCGAGGAAAGCAACAACGTCAGCAACCTTCTGGAACTTTTCTGCATCGGAATCGAGGATTTCGACATCGAATTCGTCTT
>JAEEGJ010018062.1_pt1 | contig 15815 bp, 13 predicted proteins | sample 8958761 | NCBI WGS metagenome assembly JAEEGJ01 (sample SAMN16246546, study PRJNA631951) | gut metagenome | biome: gut microbiome; feature: rumen; material: RS-attached | host: Bos | place: Iran: Karaj | collected 2018-10
CGGCGAAAAGTATAAACCTAATACAGAAGCTGAATCAGAATCAACCCGGCCGGAAGATGATGATAACGACGGACAAATTTTTGAAAATTCGTCAAATCCTGATTTTGATAAAGTAAAAGGAGATGGCGAAGCTCCGAAAAAGAAAAGGGTCGCTGACAGAAGAAGATTTCAAGCAATATATCCGAAACACGGGCAGTGGTAGTAGATATCTTCGGCAACAAGATGACAAAGAGGAGGCAAAGAAGCTTCTCAACACCGTTGTCGAGAAGGATGGAAAGTTATACAAGTGTGTGCGGATTGAAGATCTACCACAAAATACGAAGTTAAACCAAAGTAGTTGAAATCCAATACAACAAAACTGCACTTGTTGAAGTTGATGAAACCGGCAGTCCGGTAAACTGGAACCGCACATTCGTTCCAATGTATGATAAATCTTTAAATCAATTGGGTTGGCACAATCCTCGCTATACCTCTCAGACTGCAAGCTTTAGAGCAAATTATGTGCTGCGAAATTACAGACTACTTGAACTATTCCTCTATCGGCAGGAAATCTCTCATAATGCAATGTGGAAAAAATGCCGGCTACACCATTTGGAACGTACACATTTCTTCATGTATTTCGGGCGGATACCAGAACACAAATGTAACCTGCGATGCGAGCTTGTCAATTGTGAACGCAGTGCGTTCGTATTTTGTAACATTGGTAGAACTTTTTCATCTGTATGAGATTTTGAAAATAATTTGCGCAATATCATGCGGCGACTTTCTTCTGAACAGCAGTGCTGCCGTGACTTTGTGAACAATGGTTATCTTTCTATTCTTCAACAGCACAGTCGGATCAGTATCGGCTGTCAGGCATATTCTGCAGACTGCGCAGGCACGTCAGAGTTTTTCCAGATATTCAGCAGGAACTGATTTTGTAAGCCATACCCCGTTTTCTGAAAGAAAGAACTCAAAGCCGTCAGCCGCCATTTTACCGCTCAGCACCCGGTAGATCACCGGTTCTCCGTGGCGTTTGCCGACTTTCACAGCGGTGTCATAATCTGTGGACAGATGTACATACAGTCTTGATTTGGAAATAAGGCCGGTGCTGTCAATGGACTGTTCAAACTTGATGGCGCTGCCGTGGTAGAGAATCTCGGGAGGAACAGCCTTTTTAAGTTCCACGTCCACTTGAACGGAATGTCCCTGATTGGCGCGGATCTTGGTATGATCCTCATTGAAGGAATAGCGTTTTTTTTCATCAGAGGCAACTATATTTTCAAGCATAGTCCGGTTAAAGGGGTATCTGCGGCTGATCCCGGCTACAAGTTCATCCACATCCGCCCAGCCGTGTTCGTCGAGAGTAACACCTGCAAACTGGGGTTTATGTCTGAGTATGAGGGCGATAAACTTTCCGATTTCTTTCTCTGTATCCGGCTCTTTGCTGAACTGCTGTGCTGAACTCATTTAAAAATCTCCTGTTGTTATCAGAAAATATATGGCCGCAATTATGATTTTCAAGTAGATCCGCCGCCAGACAGTACCGCAGCTCACGCAATCATACAAGTTTACAACCTGACCGACATTTCAGAATGGGAATAATTGACAAAGATCTGCGGTTCACTTATTTTGAAGAGGATCAGGTTCAGTCTCTGCTGCGAACCGGAGATTTATCCGCCGGAGCAGTGAGAACGTTTACTGCAAATTCTGTTGTCGGGTGCAAATTTTTATGAACGCTAAAATGATTATCAACGAGATCTGCCGTCTGGCCGGCATTCTTATTTTCTGGGTCGGGCTGTGTTGTTTTGTTTATTATGATCCGATTGCAATCTCAACCATGATTGCATCTTTGTTTATCATGCCGGCAACATTTTATCTGGTGTTCAAATCAACCCGGGTAACGGAGACTTTCCGTGTCATCGCCATTGTGTTCTTTCTTGCTCTGCCGGCCTACGGCTGGTTCATGAGTCTGATCGGCCATCCGATTGAAGGTAAAAATGTCCGTGAATATAAGGCCTATCAGCTTGAACAGGAACGGGACAATGCCATCAAAAGATTCCAGGCCAACAAGGACACCATCATCAAAGGGATCCGCCATTACTATGATCTCGGAAACTACCGTTTTGCCTATGCCCATGCCGACGAATTTGTCTTTACCAATGATCCCGACATCATGGAGCTGCATGAAAAATCAAAACAGAAGCTGATCGAGGCCGGCGAATACAAGGAGCCGGAAAAATAGAGCTGTTACTGCTTTTTCCTTTCTGACCGGGAGTGTAACCGGTGATAGGCAAGCAGTCCCAGGATCAGCGTCAGAGCCAGCGCAATGAAGCCGAAATTGATTTTCGGAACAAACTCCAGCAGCAGTTCGCGGTTGCGGGTGCAGATATAGCCCAGTCCCACCCAGATGACGGTGTAGATCACTGATACCGCGCCGTTAATCAGAATAAAAAATCCGATTTTTATTTTTCTGGTCATGCCGCAGAATATGTAAAGAGGGATCCTGATCACCGGAATGAATCTGGCGATTATAATGAACCACAGACCGTACATCCGGTAGTACTTTCTCAGTGCGGCAAAGCGTTTCGGTGTGATTATTCTGCTGAAGGGCCAGTAGCGCTGAATTCTGAAACTCAGCATTCTTCCCAGATAAAACATGATACAGTCACCGGCGGTAACACCGAAAATGCAGAAGAGCAGCATCAGAGTGAGGGCGTTTTCGTTATATGGTGCGATGATGCCGGCGATAATTCCGGAGGCAATCAGCAGCGCATCCTTGGACAGCGGCAGTCCGGCGCCGCTTGCGAGTAAAATAATCAGGATTACTCCGTAGGAATAATCCTGATATTCGGTAATGAATCTGACAAAGGATTCAATCAGTTCCATTATTTGCTGTTTTCCTGCCTGGCGGCGGCCTGCTGTTTTTCAGCCTTCAGCAGTTTTTCCTTCTTCATTTTTGTTCTGATGTAAAGTACCAGGGCGGAAATAATTACCACGGTAAAGATCAGAATTGCCATTTTACTGTCATGGAGCCAGTTTGCCAGAGCTTCACGGTTCTGAGCACCGTAGTGACCGATCAGAACCCAGATTGGAACGGAGATTACCGCTGCAAAACCGTCCATGCCGATAAATTTGAAGAACCCCACGCGACGGCTCATACCGGCAACCAGGAAGGTAGGTGAACGCAGCACCGGAATGAAGCGGGCTACAAACAGTACCCAGATCCCGTATTTGTTGAAAAGTTTCTGAACCTGGGCAAAGCGTTTCGGTGAAAGCAGTGCTCGCATCGGTTTGAATTTTTGGATGCGGTATCCGAACACGCGCCCGAGAATGTACATGGTGCTGTCTCCGAGCAGAACACCTGCGAAGGAAACGCCGAGCATGTAGCACAGTTCGGTCAGATGACTTGATTCAGATCCGAGACCGGAAAGTATTCCTCCTGAAACCAGTACCACGTCTTCAGGAATAGGAAGTCCGAATCCGCACAGGATCAGTATTCCGAAAACCAGTGCGTAGCTGTACGCCTGATATGGAAGCAGAAAATTAACTAAAGCTTCAATATGTTCCATTAATCTTAAATCTCTCTTTTACATGTACTGAAAAATTTTTTACGGCTATATTTTACTATATTTAATTTTTTTTTCTATTGTAAAAAACGTTAACGCCGGTTCCGGAAATCGGGATCGCAGCCTGGCTGTCTGCGCCTGCAGAAAAAGACAGCCGTCAATCTGACATGTCAGTGACATATCTGCGGGAAATCAAAATGATGGGAAAATTAACACACAGCGGACGCTGTTATGCAGAAATCTTGGTGGAGGTGGCGGGAATTGAACCCGCGTCCAAAAAGGATCAAACTTCGGTACTACATGTTTAGTCATACTGTTAGGTTTCACATACCGGCTGTGAGTAGACGCACTACCGATATGCTATCCTGATTGTATTTAACTGTTCACCTCCAGGCAAAGGATCCCAGCGATCTGATGAAAGGGAACGCTTACAGACAAAGTCATCAGCAAGTTTGAGAGAAGCGGCTACCTAACAGGTTATTAAGCTGCGATAGCGAAAGTTTCGTCGTTTGCGACTATTTTTTTTAGATAGTTTAACAAGTTATCTAAGCTTGACATGCACCTAGGTCCTCACACTCCCTGTCGAAGCCAAGTCACCCCCGGTAGATATTCAAAACAGGCGACAACTTACAACGTCCGTTCTGAATTTTTTAATTGAATTTATTTGTAAAATTCAATTTAGTATTTCATTATAACAATACATTAAAATAATGCAATATTTTTTTTTAAATATTTTTTATTTGAATAAAATATGTACAGTGTGTACGGTATTTATATGCTGTGCGATCCGGAAACCTTCCGGCGGCAGCTTTTTCTACCTGCCTAGATCCCGCAGCTTCACCCCTTTCATCAGATTTTCTTCAATGTGTTCAAGCGAAACACCGCGGGTCTCCGGAACAAACAGAATGACTGCAGCAACCGCAATCACTGACAGAATTCCATAGATGCACATTGAAGCGCTGGTGCCGATCAGCCCGGCGATCATCAGGAATGAAGAGGAAACCGACATATTGAAGATCCAGGCGGAGCAGGTGGAGCAGGTGATACCGAAATCTCTGCCTGCCGTCGGCTGGATTTCGGAGCACAGCACCCAGGTAATCGGTCCGGACGAGAAGGCAAAGGCGAAAATGAAGATCATCAGTGCCGCCAGCGCCGCCATGCCGGCGCCGGTATGGATAAAGAATGCTACGGCCAGCATTGATGCGGCTATAACTGTGTACCCCCAGATCATTATCGGCTTGCGGCCGAGTTTCTCCACGAACATGATGGCTACTGATGTTGCCAGCAAATTGCACACCGCGATGGTGATGATCCCGGCGGCAGCAGCGAAATCAGAGGTGAATCCGGCATTTTTTATAAGTTCCGGCCCGTAGTACATGATTACGTTGATCCCGGTCAGCTGCTGCATGGCCTGCAGTGCGATCCCGAGAAATACGGTTCTGCGGAAATTGCGGTTGTCAAGGAACATGCGCCATCCGCCGCGGCTGACTGAACTTCCGGCGGTGGCGCTGATTTCAGCAGCCTCCTCCTGCGCCTCCTTTTCGCTGTTGCGGATTTTTTTCAGGATCTCCAGCGCCTCGTCACCGCGTTTTTTGCTGATCAGCCAGCGCGGTGATTTAGGGATCAGGAACAGACCGGTCAGAAACAGGGCGGTGGGGATCATGGTAACCAGCAGCATTATTCTCCATCCGGTTGAAACATCCTGGATCAGAAAATCTGAGCACGGGCCGGTGCTGCCCGGAGTACAGGTCATGGACTGTATGATACTGTTGGAGATGTAGGAGATCAGGATCCCGACGGTAATCATCAGCTGATAGCCGGAGATCATGATGCCGCGGATTGATTTCGGTGCCACTTCCGACAGATAGAGCGGGGAGGCGAAGGCGGCAACACCGATGGAGAATCCGACGATTATGCGGTTGCAGATCAGGACCGCCGCATCATCAGTCAGGGTACATCCGGTGCATCCGGCCAGGAAAAGTGCGGCGCTCAGGATCATCGAGTTCTTGCGTCCGATCTTTCCGGTAATCATACCGGCGGACAGTGAGCCGAACAGGGCGCCGAACATCATTGAACCGACAATCCAGGAAACCACGGCATCATTGAGATGGAGATCCTGTCGGATAAATTCCTTGGCTTGGGCGATTACCCCGATATCCACACCGAATACCAGACCTGCCATTGCTGCCACGATGCAGATGAATATTATTTTCCAGTTGACTGATTGCATCTTTTCCGCCTCATCCTGCTTTTTTTGAATAGAAATTATTCCCTGCCTTCCTGCATTGTAAATGATTTGCTGCAGTCCGTTAAGTTTAAGTTATCATGCCGAGCGGGAACCGCTACGGTTCCGACTGTCCGAACACCACCCGGAATGAAACACTGTCGGATCTTCCCTGTTCATCCATGACACTGACTTCGTACATTCCCTCCCGTTCCGGCACAAAATAGTCGGTTTCGTACTGCCGATCATCCACGGTCAGGAAGATTTTCCCCTCACCGCCGATGGATTTGATAAAGACACGGTTGTTGAAGTCTGGCATGACGGTATCACCGGATACCGGGAACATTATTCTCAGTCTGCGGCGATCGATGGTTTTCTCCTGCTCGATTACCTCCTTCAGTGCATCCGGAGGCCGGCGGATAAACAGCTCGCTTTCAAGCGGCTCCTTGATAAACTGCTGACTTTGAATATTGGCGAACAGATCGAACAGAACCGGGGAGGCATCCTTGTAACCGTCGTAGCGGTACGGGCCGGGATGATTGTCCGGAAAACGGATGGCAACGGCAACTGTATTGTTGTTGAAACTGCCCGCGGCCAGGGCATCGGTGAACTTTGATGAGGTGCCGGTCTTGTAGGATACCCCTGGCATGCCGACACCGTTATATGGCCGTCCGGTGCTCTTGAGAATTTCCCAGGTGACGCGGGCGCTGTCACTGCTGAGAAGACGCACGGACTGTTCCGGGAGATCACCCTGGTAGAGTGAGTAATGGTTCAGGATCCCGTCCTCATTGAGCATGGCGTAGAACCTGGCAAGATTGTAGAGACTGACCACTGGGCTGCCCAGGATCACCGAGTAGTCGTAGGAGTCATTTTTTACATATACTCTTTTTGCGCCGGTGTTGAGAGTGTTGATAAATTTCAGCGGTCCCACCATGGAGATTACCTCAAGTGCCGGCAGATTCAGCGATGAGGTCAGAGCCTTTTCCGCTGTGATTTTACCTCTGAATTTTCCGGTGAAATTGGCCGGATTCCACAGACCGAAAAGTTTCGAATTGTCGTGGAGCAGGGTGTTGGGGTGAATTTTGCGCTCCTGGAATGCCAGGGCATAGGCAAAAGGTTTGAGTGTCGAACCAGGTGAACGAAGCGAGAAAGGCAGACACAGCTGGGTGGTTTTAAGATCTGAAGATCCGAGAATTCCGGTAACCCGGTGGGTCAGGGAGTCCAGTACCACCGCGGAGAGGACGGCACCGTCCCGGTGGTTTTCGTGAAAGGTCCCGGCAAGGCTCTGCAGAAACTGCTGGATGTGGGGATCGAGCCAGGTATGAATTTCCCGATCTGCAACTCTCGGAAACAGATAGTTGCCCAGAGTGAGGCTGTTCATCGGGATCTGCTTCAACCCGGTTGGAAGCTGATCCTCCAGGGAGGATTTCCAGACATCCATTCCGATAACCCCTTTTTCATATGACAGCCGGAGTACCTCGTTTTTGTAGTACTTGGTGGCGTTGTAGTTACGGTCCGGTCTGATATGCTCCGGAGCCCTTGGCAGTGCGGTCAGAAAAGCCGCCTCCGACGGGGTCAGACGATCCGGAAGATGACCGAACCATTTGAGGGAGGCCGCCTTAACTCCCTCGATGTTTGAGCCGAAGGGGGCTACAGTCATGTACCATTCAAGGATCTGTTTTCTACCGTATTTTCCGGTCAGATAAATCGCCTGGACGATTTCCTTGAGTTTGTTCAGATAGGTTCTTTTATTGTTTGCGGTAATTTTGGCAACCTGCATGGCGAGTGTCGAGCCGCCGGAGGTGATGCGGTTGCTGCTGATGTTGCTGAAGAAGGCTCGGACCAGTGCCGGAAAATCAACTCCGCAGTGTTCGCGGAAACGGCGATCTTCATTGGCAATCAGCATTGAAATATAGAGAGGACTTACTTCATCCTCCCTGGTATAAAACCGGTATGAATCAGTGTCGTCTGAAAGTGTGTATGCGACGATGCCGCCCTCCGAGTCGTAGATTACCCGTGAACGGTGTTCTATTTTTGATAAATCGATTTCACTGATGGCGATATATGAAAATACAGCCACAACGGCTGTAACCGCTGTGACTGCAATCGCAATATATTTACAGATTTTTACGAGCATGTCTATTTAACAGTAAGTGTTCTTCCTGCATTGTAGGAACTGAACATGCTGGTATTTCCGTCTTTGATAAAGCCGCTGCTCATAAGAGGTGCGGAGGTTCCAGGATGTGCCGCCTTGATGATATAGGCAGAGGAGATCTTTCTTGCCTTATATCTGTATTCGCGCATAATCACTGAAGAGTCACCCTTTGAAACTTCCGGATAACCGAAATTGTCGTTCAGCGGAATTGAAGGGTATTTCTTCTTCAGCTCATCCTTGCTAAGAGCACGTACGAATACGGTGTTGGCAGGGATCTTGTGCTCGGTGGTGATGGTTCCTGAATACGGATAAATATATTCGAAGGTATCAACCACAATGATTTCCTGGTTGAGAGGAATGGTCACAGGATCAGCCAGACGGGTTCCGCTGGTGCTGTACAGTTCCTGGGTGTAGGACAGTCCCTTCGGAGCGGTGCTCTTGGTTACATAGCCGTGGGCGGTAACGGTGGCGACTGCATCTTCTGATGAACCGTTCTTAACTGTGATCTTGTTGTCCTTGACGGTTTCTTCGGAACTGGTATGCGGTGTGCTGCCGAATTCGGCGGACATGGCAATCAGCTCTTCGATACTTGGAAGATCATATGAAGCGGAACTCTTCTCGATAAAGCTGTACAGCTTGTCCAGATCTTTAGAGCTCTTGGCCTTCAGAGAGGCTTTGATCAGAGACAGGGCGTCATGAGTAACATTGTTGGTACGGAAAGGAATTACCTTCAGTATGTTGTTAATGTGTGTAATGTACTGATCAACAGTATAGTTGGACACATTGGTGTTAATCATGCGGTTTACCTTGTCGAGGATCTGAATGCCATTTTCCACAGCCAGCTTCTGTCTCTGGGTATCACCGTAGAGACCGAAGGTCTGTGAGTAGTAGCTCATGGATTCAGCAGGAATTCCGTCCTGATCATTGATATGATCGAATCTGTAAACCAGGTTGGTCTTTACGTTTACATCCATCAGAGTCAGAACATACATGGACAGCGCAGCCGTGTTGTGTGAATCAGAGTTCTGGCTGGAGGTCAGACGTTCCTTGATCTTGTTGAGAACCGCCTTGTTTACATTGAAGCCGGCCTTGTGTGCCTGAACCAGGAACAGACCTGCATATGCTGTTGCATATTCACTTTCCTGATAGTCGTTGAAGCTTTCTGCAACTCCGCCGTAGTTGGAGATCTTGCTTTGAACTTTGGCAGCCTGTTCATTGACGAAGCGCTGCAGATTTCTGATCCTGTTCTTGTCAAGCTCAGCTGATTTTTCAGCCTGCTGCAGAACATGCAGAGCGGCAAGACCTGCCGATGCCTGATCGAAGAGATTGTAGGCATTTGATTCTGTTACAGTCTTGATCAGTTTTTCGGTATTGGTCAGAGGAAGTTTTCCGACATTGATGCTTACCGGAGTTCCGTTCAGGAATTTGTTGTTGAAGGTCAGATCGGTGCTTGAACCGGCCTTGAGGAACATCAGTCTGTTTTCTGTAATCAGAGACAGCGGACTGAGAACGTGGAACTTCTTGCTGGTGTTGAACTTGTAGTCCTTGCCGTCTACAGCGATTTCCACAAATCCGTCACCTACGTCCTTGGCGGTTACATCTACAGCAACATTGTCAAGCTTTTCACCGTTGACGCGGATTGAACCTTCTGCCTTGCATGAAAGGGCACCGGTGCAGTTAACCTTGTAGTTGTACACCTGGGTATCCTTGCCGAGGTTGTTGAAGGACAGACCGCCCTGCATCTTGTCGCCGTTATGCATATAGTACGGAAGATTGAGCTTGGTTACGGTATTGTCTCTTACCACCACGTCACCGGCGTAGGAACCGAGCTTGTCGGCAGACCATGCGCTGACCATGAAGGAAGCGGTACTGCTGATGTCCTTCAGATCGTAGTGAACTGTAGCATAGCCGTTTTCAACCTTGACAGTTCTGGTGTAGTAGGACAGCAGATCCTCGGTGATGTTGCTGAGAGAGCTGTTGCCGATCGGACTGTCATCGTCACCGCCGTAACCCTGGTTCTTGTGATCAACATTCTTCATCAGATATGCATACGCGTCATTGATTTCGGTTGAGAACGGCTCCTTGCCGTAGATCATCTTCTCAGGTGACGGTGCCTTCTGGTTGTTGATGCTCAGAATACCGTGGTCGATCAGGGATGCGGTCAGATAGGTGTTGCTGTCGGCACCGTCAACCTTGATCTTGATGTCAAGACCGCTGTTAGGTTTAACATCCTTAGGCAGTTCGGCACTTACATTCAGAGTCTTGGCTGAAGTATCGAGATCAAGATAGGTCAGACCTACGGAGCGCTGAACGCCAAGATATTTGTTTTCACCGTTGGAGTAGGTTGAAAGCAGTGCATATGAACCCTTCTTGAAATCATTGCCCACATCAACCTTGATCTTGTTGTGGCCTTTCTTGATTTCATAATGTTTGATTCTGTTTCCCTTTACATTGTCGAGGAACAGATCTGCAAAACCGTCGTAGGCGCTTTCAAATTCAAGAACTGCGGTATCGCCAGGACGGTATTTCTTCTGATCTGCATACAGTTCGATGCGGTCAGGATATTTAGCATCGAGATTTGACATTGAACCGGCGTAGAAGTTTGCCGAGGTTTCCTGATCCTTGTAGTTCAGGGTAACAACATAGCTTCCGTTTTCGAGCTCGTAGTCGATTACGCTCTTTTCATCAGCGCCGACATTCAGTTCTCCGGAAATAACCGGGGTCAGATACTGGTTTCTCAGATACTGCCATCTGCCGTCGCGGAAGGCGAACTGGTAGGAAACGTGCTTCTTCTGAATGGTGTATGAAACATTGCCCTTGTGCAGTGTTCCTGACTGATCAGCAATGATTACAGGGAATTTAGCATGGGTGGCGTTATCCTTGTCGAAATCAAACTTGATTCCAGGCATCGCTGACGGATAGGCAATCTTGTATGATTTGTTCAGGTAGATCAGCTTGGAGTTCGGATCCATCACATTCAGATGAAGGTTCATCTGGCGCGGATAGGCTGCTGAGCCGAGTTTGTCGGACAGATTGAGCAGCAGGGTTCCTGATTTACCGGTATATTTGGTTTCGAGTCCTTCATAGAAGGTGTAGCTGGAGGCCTGATCATCGTTGATACCGAAATAGTATTTGGAATATTTTTCAACCGGGTGGTTATCAGCCATCACAGTGAAGTTTCCGTCAACCGCGATCCCCGGTGCAGGGGTGCCGTAGGTGAACTTGGTGTCAACCTGGATGTCATCGTTGATGGCGATGATCTTCTTTTCCGTCTTGATAGCAGGAAGTATGCTGGAAGGAATAAAGGAGTCAACGGTAACCTCGGTGTTATTGAGGATTTTGTTCTTGTCAAATCCGAGAGCAAAACGCCAGGTTCCGGTAGGTGACGATTTGTCAAAAGCGAATTCATAGTCGAAGGCGCCGGCCTTAGGATTCTGCAGAGTCACCTCTTTGAACAGAAGTCCGTCAGGTCTGTACACCATCAGCTTGAGTGCCTTGAGATCGGATGCAACGAAATCCTTGTTGCGGACAATGGCTTCATAGAAAACCTTTTCACCCGGACGAACCAGGGTTCTGTTGGTGTAGGCGAAGATCTTGTAGTTAGGATCCAGTTTATCCACGGTTTCAGCATTGTTTTCTATATAGAGATTTTCCTTTCTCAGATCGAGACTGAAAAAGTCGCTGCCGCTGGTAACATTTACCAGCACCGGTCTCTGGGCCCGTTTTCCTGATGATGCAGCCTGGGAGAACTGGGCATAACCGTTTTCATCGGTGGTAACGGTTTCAAGAACATCGTTGGTTTTGCTGATCAGTTTAACCTGAGCCTTGGCAAGAGGTTTGGAATCATTGAGAGATCTTACGGCAACTGCAATCCCGCTGTTGTCCTGGTAGGAGGTTACACCGATGTTGGAGATGATCAGCGATTTCACCATGGACAGTGAGTTGCCTTCAGTCATTGAATCGAAATCAGCATCGTCGCCGGTGAACTCAGCCGAGTCACCGTCAGAGAGCATTACCGCGTAGATCCCTGAGGTTAAATCCATGGTCAGATCATTCAGATCTACTAAAGTAAGCTGTTTTTCATTAGGTTTAACATTTACTGTATACAGTTTGCTTCCAAGCACTGTTGCATGCTGTGACAGATAGTAGGATGATGACCATTCATCGGAAAAATCCTCCAGTGATCTGCTTTCATAGGTAGGAAGATCGTTGTGGGAAATCTTGAACAGAGTGATTCTGAACTTGTCCATGTTGATGGTCTGAACACCGATTTTCTTTTCCTTGCTCTTGGTTGCAAGAATATTTCCGTTCAGGAATTCTGCTGTCAGACCGCGGTCGATGGTGGTGAATTCAACCTGCTTGTCTGCAGTCAGGGATGATTCGGCGGATCTCAGTCCTTTTTTCAAGGTTGCCAGATATTTGGTTCCGAAATCTAGTCCGGTCAGGCAGATTGAGTTTCCGTTCAGAATTATGTTTGCATTCGCCTGTTTGCCGGTATTTCTGTTTTCAATGTTGACAAATGAACTGATGTCCTTTGCATCCGGAGAACTTTCCATGCTGTCGTTCATGATCAGGCAGGTGTTGGCAAGTCCTACCTGGTTCTCGTCTATTACTCTTGTAACATCAAGACCGCCGGCGGCATACGTTGAACCGCAGACGGACAGTACAGATAAAGAAAGTAGGGTTCTTTTTAGTTTCATTGTATTATCCTTAGATGGAAACCAAACGGCATTCAGATGCCGCTTATAAAAAGCACAAACACGGAAGTGAAAAAATATCTTCTTCCCTTCATAATGCTGCACTTTGAACATTCAATGCTATTTACCGGAACAGACAGCGTTCCGGACAGATACAGCATCATCGCTCAAAATTATAATAACGCTGTGACGCTTTGTCTAAAATACCGGTTGTTTTTTTTGATAAAAACGATGTTTTTACCATAAATTGCGTTTTTCTGTTGCAATTTTAATCTGTTTGGAATAGTGATCCCCGCCGGGGTAAACGGTGCTATAATTCCGGCAGAATTAAAGGAGTAGTAATATGAGGTATTTACATCTGTTAAGTGCTGTTCTTTCCCATTATGCGGTGCTTTTTGTTACCGGCCTGGGAATACTGGCATATCTGTATCCGCCGGTATGCGACTGGGTTAAGGGTTCCTATGCCACCTGGATCCTGTCGGTGATAATGCTGTCAATGGGTATGACACTGTCACTTAAGGATTTTAAAATTCTTGCAAGCAGACCGTGGCAGATCGCCCTGGGTACTTTGGCTCAGTTTACCATTATGCCGGTGGTGGCATGGATTATTATCAAGGTATTCTCCCTGAGCCCTGCCGTGGCAACCGGACTTCTGATTGTCGGATGCTGTCCCGGCGGAGTTTCCAGTAATGTTATGAGTTATCTTGCCAAAGGGGATGTCGCCTTCAGTGTCGGTATGACCACTGTAAATACGCTGCTTTCCCCGATTATGACGCCGCTTCTGCTGCTGTGGTTTTCCGGTCAGAATATCGAAGTTGATGCCTGGGGGATCTTCTATTCGATTGTACAGATTGTGCTGGTTCCGGTTATTGTCGGTGTGCTGCTTAATGTGATGTTCGGAAAAACCAGAGGGTATTCCGATACCGTCAAGTGCATGCCTGGTGTCAGCGTGATCGGACTTGCGCTGATTGTCGGCGGAATAATGTGCCATCAGGGTGTGATGTTTATGAACAGCGACAAACCGCTGGCTGTGATTGCCGCAATGTTCGGTGCGGTCATGCTTCACAACGCCCTTGGTTATCTGTTCGGATATCTACTGGCAAAAGTTACCGGCATGGATACGGCAAAATGCCGCACGCTGTCGATCGAGGTGGGCTGTCAGAATGCAGGAATGGGTACCCAGCTTGCAATCAAGCATTTTGCCACAATGCCTGAGGCTGCCATAGCCTCCGCGTTTGCCTGCGTTTACCACAGTATCGGCGGAACACTGCTTGCAAACATTTTTGCCATGTATGATCTGCATCAGAAGAAAAAAGCACAGCGGGAACAGCACTGATTGCAGAACTCAGTCCTCGATGAAAAGAGCTTTTTGTAACAAATAAAAACCGCCGGTTTGAACCGGCGGTATTGAAAAAGTATTCAGTCCGACTGCTGTTTCTGGCTATTTCTTTAAAGCAGGAATACGCAGTTTCTGACCTGGATAAATCTTGTCAGGGTCAGTCAGCATAGGTTTGTTGGCTTCAAAAATAACCATGTATTTATTTGGATCTCCATAGTATTTCTTGGAAATCTTGGAAAGGTTGTCGCCCTTCTGAACCTCGTAGAATTCAGAATCAGGTTGATCTGCGTTTTCAATCTTTACTGCACTGGTGTCAACGCTGGCAATACCTGCATTGTTACCTGCCGCCAGAATGGCCTTTTCAAGGGTTTCTTTATCTTTTACCGAGCCGGCAAGTACAACTTTGTCTCCTTCAACTTCAACCTTCAGATCTTTGGTTTCAAGTCCGGTTTTGTCAATGTTGTCCTTTAATTCTGCTGCATTTGCTGAATTTGATTTGAAAATCTTATCACCGACATCTTTAATAAATGAGAATAAACCCATTTTTTCACTCCTTAAAAGTATAACTAAAATACAACCATCAAGATGTTAGCAGATTGGAATAATGTTATAAACCGGGGTATTTAAAACGTGTGAGATTAGTGACAAATATTTCAGGGCCTACGCATGACCATCAGATTTATCTCTCAACTCTTCTACTGCTTTTTTGAAAAATTTTGAATAGCTCCGTGCATATTTATTCTGGCCGGCACTGCATTTCTTGTTTTCCGAATGGATCGTGAAAGGGTAAAGGATGAATCAGAAGAACTCAGAAGATCAGCGGAACAGATTCCGATAATTACGGCGTCTGCCGTTTAAACCTGTAATCAGACGCAGAACTGTTCGCTTATGCAGGCTGAACGGACATGCATGCAGGAAAATCAGCGGTATTTCTTAAAAACAGAAAAATCAGGACCGTCACCGCACTGTCTGGTAAAAATGTCTGTATACAATACCTTACTGCTGCGGCGGTTGTCCTTGCGGGTCTCTTTGATTGCATGCTTGCCTTCAATGCAGATTTTCGAATTTGTCTGATCAGAATAATAGGCATCCGCCGTGCAGTTGAACTTTTTAAGTTCGTGTCTGCCTGTCTTTTTGGTATTCCGTCTGCATTTCAGTTCTTCAATTCTTTCAACTCTGACTGATTGGCCTTTTTCTGCAAGATTGTCATTGATCTGCTCGACTGCTCTGGAAATGATTCCGGAATCGGTCTGTGTATAAAAAAAATCCTTGGCATAAAATCCGCAGGCGCAGACTATCATGGCGCCGGTAAAAATTTTCCCGCCGATGCCTGATTTCTGTCCGGGCTTTTTATATTTCATCATTTTAATTTCCGTCTGTTTCATTTCGTTCCGGGGATACTCCCGGATATACCGGCTTGTCCCTGTTTACTGTTATAAACATATTGTTCATGAAATGCTTTCGTGAAAGGGAGCCCGTTATCAGATTGCAATGTCAGGACGCATTGTAGCGCATAAAATGACTTTACTGTACAAATATCAGGTTCTTTCTCCCAATCTGCTATCCTGTTAACAAAATTATCAGGGCCTACGCATGACCATCAGATTTATCTCTCAACTCTTCTGCTGCTTTTTTGAAAAATTTTGATTTTCATGTCGTAATCTCAGCTTTTGGAATCGTCGTCAATCATCTTGTTTCTTCTGCCAACCAATCGAACCTTTTGACTTCATTTGCACTCTGTCAGATTTAGATCTTGCCTTCTACAAATAGATTGGCAACCGTCATTATGTTCTCGTCAAGTGTCCAATCTAAACAATGCTTCACGTTTGACAACGAAACAGATTCATTTCTG
>JAEEGJ010018074.1_pt1 | contig 15808 bp, 11 predicted proteins | sample 8958761 | NCBI WGS metagenome assembly JAEEGJ01 (sample SAMN16246546, study PRJNA631951) | gut metagenome | biome: gut microbiome; feature: rumen; material: RS-attached | host: Bos | place: Iran: Karaj | collected 2018-10
GATCTATCTTGTTCATTGCCAACCGTCTCCATGCCTTTAACAATTCTTGCCATGGATTCTGCCTGTCGCCTCAAGGTGTCATCATTTGCAAGATCCTCTTCAAATATTGCTTCCTCTTCAGGCGTCATCTCTCCATGAAGATACCGCTCAATTCTTTCTTCGTTATTATTTAGTGTTTCTTCCATGTTCATCACTTTTTTCGTTTACTTTTTGCTTAGCAGTTCTTCATATCTATTGCGGAATTTCTCCTGACAACGGTGCTTCGTTACCTTGGCTGCGTTTTCGCTGGCGTATTTGAACATCTGCGCGATTGCCTTCATGGAAAGACCATCACGATAGAATGACCAAAGCATTTCATCACACGGGGATGGTAATTGCTTAACCATTTCTTGTACAATGCTGTTCCTCTCTTGCTCCTCTTTCTCATTTGAATCTATCAGATTAAGGATTCTGTCCGCCTTGTTAAGGAGTACGGTGTATTTGCGTTCATCCTCATCGCTTGAATAATCGTCAATTGAAGGCAATAGAGTTTTGCCGTTTGCCCTAAGCTGTTCATGGGCCTTGTTTTTGCAAACACCAATGAAATAAGTGTATAGAGAAGAAGTACGATTGTCCAACTTGCCATTGCCCGCATCCCTATACAAAACAATCGATGATTCTTGGAAAACATCTTCACAATCTTCCCTGCTCAACGAAAAGGCCTTTTGAAGATAGCACAAAGTCCTATCCCGATACTTTCTTGCGAACTCGTTCAGGGCTTCGTCCCGCTTTCTATTTAATGATATGACGGCCATACTTATTTTGAACTTTCAATCACCATGTGTTGCCTAACCAGACGGATGTCCTTATCCATGTTATTCCGCACCTCTTCAATCCAATTAGTGTCGAAAGACAGGGACTTGGTTAACAATTGTTGACCGATATAATAAGACAAGGGGCCATAGAAAGCTCCGTTTTGTTTTATTTCAATATTCACTTCGTATGACCTACACGCTTCCAGCATATAAATGGGAGCCATTCCATCTTCCGATGTAATAAGAAGATTTCCACTTCGGTTAATTCTTGGAGTATATGTTTTTCCAGTTTTACTGAAACCTATTTCCGTTCCGCGCACATATACACTATCTTGTTCCTCTTCACCTCGATAAGAAGAACCAGCGTGGCAAGCATCCATCACCACATAAACTATCCCTGTCTCTCCAATCTTTTTTCGGATATTGCTCAAATATCCATTTAACTCGTCATCGAGGAGATGGTTTTCTCCATGATAGCCATTCTCTTGGTAACGACGTTCCGCATCAAATGGGATGAAAGCCTCATCCCATCCATCATCTTCATCACCGTCTACATCTTCAACAGCCTGCCCATGGCCGGACAGATGGATGTAAACGATGTCACCTGCATGTACACTATTTCCCAAATCCTTCAAGCTGTTACCAATAGCTTCATGCGTTGCAGATTCATTAGTTAGCGTATTGATTTTGAAACCTTGCTTTGCAAGTATTGGTGAAATTAATTGAACATCGTTTGTACCATGTATCGGAGCCCATGACGCATCTGCATAATCATATTGAGGATAGTTTGAAATCCCGATTAGCAAAGCGTGCTTCTGCTGGGCAGACAAGGCCAATGGGGTGCAAAGCAATGACAATATAAGTACACAAATGAAGTAACGAGACCTCTGACAATAATGCTGTTTGGTACTATCTAAGAGCATTTTCTTTGGGTTTTAGGTCGCAAAAATACTCTTTTTATAGCAATTATACCAAAGACACTTAGCTTTTCCAATTGGTCAGCAGGTTGCTGGCTTTTTCCGTCAGCAAGTTGCTGACGAATTGCATCACCTAATCCGTCACCAGCTTGGTGACGAATTTCGTCAACGACTCGTTGACGATTTGCTTTTGATAATTGGTCAGCAACTTGTTGACCTTATTCAAGATTTCCAATTGGTCACCAAGTTAGTGACCTATTTGGTCAACAAGCCGTTGACCTTTTTCAGCAAATTCAAATTGGCCACCAGCTTGGTGGCTAATTTGGCCAACGGGTCGTTGGCTTTTTCTAAACAATCTTTATCTTGAAAAACATTATTGTGCGAAGCAACTGTTTCCAAAATGGAAATAGTTCAACTTGAAGGCAAACGAGAAGTAAAAAGAATAACAGAGTTATACGATCTCGACGCCATCATCTCCGTTGGTTATCGGGTTAATTCATTGAGAACTATTCCAATCCGACTTTGATCGCTTTGTAGAAAACGACTATTTACCGCTTGACTTCAAGGAAATCGAAAGTGGGCAAAACGACTGTCAATAATAACAAAACCATTAGGGGTTATATTCACAAAAGCCTCTCAAAAGTTTTTGAAGGGCTTTTTTGTTATCGTTCAAAAATATTCTCTACCTTTGCCGAATAACTATCAACTGAACAACCATGAACTTGATAGCCCCTTCCCTACTCTCCGCCAACTTCCTCAACCTGGAAGCTGACATCGAGATGGTTAACCGCAGCGAGGCCGGCTGGTTCCACTGCGACGTGATGGACGGCCGCTTTGTACCTAACATCTCCTTCGGCATCCCCGTGGTGCAAGCCATCAAGAAGAAAGCCCAAAAGCCCCTCGACGTCCACCTGATGATCGTGGAGCCGGAGAAGTACTTCGAGGCCTTCGCCAAGGCGGGCGCCGACATTATCACCTTCCACTATGAGGCCTGCACCCATATCCACCGCGCCGTGCAACAGATCAAAGCCCTCGGCATCCACGCTGGTGTGGTACTTAATCCGCATACCCCTGTCAGCGTGCTGGAGGACATCCTCGGCGATCTGGACGTGGTGCTCCTTATGTCGGTCAACCCAGGCTTCGGCGGACAACAATTCATCGAGCGCACATACGAAAAAATCAAGAAGTTGCGTTTGATGATCAATGAACAACACGCTTCCGCGCTCATCGAAGTGGACGGCGGCGTCAACACAAAGAACGCCAAGGCTTTGTTCGAAGCTGGCGCCGATGTGCTCGTCGCGGGCAACGCGGTGTTTAAATCGGAGAACCCTCTAGAGACAATAAAACTGATAAAAAATAGTTAAATCACAAAACATACAAAACAATGCAAAACTTCAGAAAAGTGTGTGCGGCTCCACAACCGTGTCGCCGCCAGGAAGCAGCCGGTTGGCGTGCTTCCTACAATACTGAAAAAAGGTTTTGAGGGTTTTGCAGGTTTTGTGACAAAAAGAAAACAATTAACATTTCAACAATAAAAACTTGAACAAATGAGCAACGAAATCCTGAAATTAAAGCCGGAAGGCATGTGGAAAGAGTTCAACGGCATCCTCGGTGTGCCGCGTCCGTCGAAGAAGGAAGCCAAAATGGTGGCTTACCTCGAGAAATGGGCCAAAGACCATAAAGTGAAATACGTCAAAGAAGACTGTGGCAACATCATCATGACTGTGCCCGCCACCAAGGGCATGGAAGACCGCCAGACCGTCATCCTGCAAGCCCACATGGACATGGTGTGCGAAAAGAACAGCGACAAGAAGCACGACTTCGAGAAAGACCCCATCGAACCCGTCATCAAAGGCGAGTGGCTGCATGCCAACGGCACGACCCTCGGCGCTGACGACGGCATCGGCGTGGCTGCGGCACTGGCCGTCATCGCCGACCCGAAGGTGGAACACGGTCCGCTCGAGTGCATCTTCACCGTCGACGAAGAGACTGGCCTCACAGGCGCTATGAAACTCGACCCGAAGGACTTCACCGGCCGCATCCTCCTCAACCTCGACTCTGAGGACGAAGGTGAAATCTTCATCGGCTGCGCTGGTGGCATGGACACCATCGTGAAGGTGTGGTACGAACTGGAGCCCGCTCCTGAGGACAGCACCGCCTACCGCATCACCGTGAGCGGCTTGAAAGGCGGCCACAGCGGCGACGACATCAACAAGAACCTGGCCAACGCCAACAAGCTGCTGACCCGCATCCTGTGGCAAGGCACCAACTGGTTCGACCTTCAACTCTACGACTTCCAAGGCGGCAACCTGCGCAACGCCATCGCACGCGAAGCCACAGCAGTGGCCTTCGTGCCGAACGACAGCATCGAGCATTTCCTGCACTATGTGAAGGACATGGAGAAGCACTTCAAGCAAGAATACCAAGTGACCGAACCCGGACTGAAAGTCACGGCAGAAGTCGCCGAGGTGCAACCCGATGTAGTCATCGACGAGATGGCCCAGTACAACCTGCTGAACGGCCTCTATGCCTGCCCGCACGGCGTCATCGCCATGTCGCAGACCATCCCGAACTTCGTGGAGACCTCGACCAACCTCGCCTCCTGCAAGAAGAAGGAAGGCTATTTCTTCATCCAGACCTCACAGCGCAGCTCCATCGAGTCGTCGAAGCAAGACATCGCCAACATGGTGGAAGCCGTGTGGAGCCTCGCCGATGCCGACGTGGAGCACACTGACGGCTATCCGGGCTGGGCACCCAACCCCAACAGTGCCATCTTGGACGTCGCAGTCAACTGCTACAAGAAACGCTTCAACAAGGATCCTAAAGTCAGAGCCATCCACGCTGGTTTGGAATGCGGCCTCATCGGCGACAAGATTCCGGGCATGGACATGATCAGCTTCGGTCCTACCCTGCGCGGCGTGCACTCGCCCGACGAGCGCTGCGAAATCGCGACCGTCCAGATGTTCTGGGACTTCATGTGCGACATCCTGAAGAATGCGCCGAAGGGCGAAGCGCCTAAGGCTAAGAAGGCACCTGCCAAGAAAGCAACGGCTGAGAAAAAAGCTCCCGCAGCCAAGAAGGCACCTGCTAAAAAGGCATCGACCAAGAAAGCCAAGAAATAAGAGAGGTTTAACCTGATTTGAAAGAGTCCGTCGGAGCTATCTGACGGACTTTTTCTTTGTAATGCAACGAAAAAGCCCTTATTCAAATCAAATTTTGATGTGAATATTGTAATTATTCACCTCAAACAATCCTAATTTGTACAATATTTGTATCTTTGCAGCGAAAAACAAGAATATTCGTTTCACAATTTGAATAATTCATGAAGACACCGCTTTGGATATGGCAATATGCCGAATGGCCACATTTCTGTTGGAGCAACGACAGTGTCATCGGTCCATTGGCACGGGTACGCGAAAAGCAAGGCAGGCTTCTCGGACTAATGAACAGCCTCGGTCTTGACACGCAAAGCACCTCATCGCTTGATGTGATGACCGAAGATGTGTTGCGCAATAGCGAAATCGAAGGTTTGCTCCTTAACCCCAATCATGTGCGTTCATCGGTGGCTCGTCATCTTGGCCTTGACACGGCCGGCTTGCCCATGCCCGACCACTATACCGAAGGTGTGGTACAGGTGATGTTGGATGCCGTGCAACATGTCGATGCTCCTTTGACAGAACAGCGGCTGTTCAACTGGCATGCCGCGCTGTTTCCCTTGGGAAGAAGTGGCATCTTCCCCATCACCGTAGCTGCATGGCGACAAGGCACGGAACCGATGCAAGTGGTCAGCGGCGCCATGGGAAAGGAAAAGATACATTACGAAGCCCCGCCTTCGGAGGATGTGCCCCTTCAAATGCAGCTGTTCTTGGATTGGTTCAACAGTGAGCCTACCACCGACCCCGTGCTGAAAGCCGCCGTAGCACATCTTTGGTTTGTCAACATTCACCCGTTTGACGACGGCAACGGACGCTTGACACGCACGCTCACCGATATGCTCTTGGCGCGTGCCGATGGAACATCACAACGTTTCTATAGTATGTCGGCCGCCATCTTGCGCGACAGGAAGAACTATTACGATGTGTTGGAATACATGGGCAAACACGGCTTAGACATCACGCAGTGGCTTTTATGGTTCTTACAGACCATGGAAAGCGCCATTGACACAGCCGTTGAAAAAACACATCGTGTGGTGCGTAAATCCTTGTTTTGGCAAGAGCATTGTAACATCGCACTCAACGAGAGACAAATCAAAGTCATCAACCGCCTTTGGGACGGCTTTGAGGGCAAACTCAACACCAGCAAGTGGGCCAAGATGACCAAGACCTCTACAGCCACCGCCTTACGCGACATACAAGACCTTGTCGAGAAAGGCATACTTCGCTGCTCCAACGAAGGTGGACGGAGTACGAATTATGAATTGGTGGAGGAATAAGGTTTGTCTTCTATCATTTGCGAAATAAGGCTGTCTCCTTTTGGAAACAGCCTTATTTCAATTCTTACCGATCTTTATTTTGACTTATCCGGCCAAGCAGGAATCTCAGGAATGTCAGGATAATCCTTCATCTGCTCAAGGATAACTTCGATGGCCTTGTTGAGTTGGTCGTCGATGCCCTCGAACTCGCGGGCGGGGTCGTTGTCGATGACGATGTCGGGATCGACACCATATCCTTCAATGACCCAGTTGCCTTTCTCGTCGAAAGGAGCGAACTCGGGACGAGTCAGCGAACCGCCATCGATGAAAGGCAGACTACCACGGATGCCGACCACGCCACCCCACGAGCGCATACCGATGGTCGTGCCAATCTTGTGCTTCTTGAACTGATAGGGGAACAGGTCACCGTCGGAGGCGGAGTACTTGTTGAACAGCAACACCTTGGGGCCGAGCATCATCTTGGTAGGCTTGGTCTCAGGCTCGCCGTTACGCATCACATCGTACATCGAAAGTTCGCGGCGCAGACGCTCCACAATCATCGGGCTGACATTGCCACCGCCATTGCCACGGTCGTCGATGATGAGGGCTTTCTTGTCGAGTTGGGGATAGAAGTACTTGGCGAACTCATTCAAACCTTCCACGCCCATGTCGGGAATATGGATGTAACCCACCTGACCATTGGTGGCCTTGCTCACCTTCTCCACGTTGCCTTGCACCCAGTTGTAGTAATACAAGCCTGTCTCATCAGCAATGGGTTTCACCACCACATCGCGGGCACCACTCTCCGAGGCCTTATTGTTTAAGGTGAGTAGCACAGCCTTGTCGGCTTTGCCAATCAGAGCGGCATACATGTCATTCATGCCTTTGGTGCTTTGTCCGTCGATGGCAATGATATAGTCACCTTCCTTGGCATTCACTCCGACCTCAGTCAACGGCGAGCGGGTCTTCTCGTTCCAGTTCTCGCCTTTCAAAATCTTGTCAATCTGATAGTAACCCGACTTGTCGCGGTGGATGCGGCAACCCAGCATACCCATAGGGATGCGCTCAGGCTTCACGCGGTCGCCTTCACCCACATAAGCGTGACCGATGTTGATTTCGCCAATCAGTTCACCGATGAGGTAGTTGACATCATTGCGGTCGGCGCAATAGGGCAACAGCTTACCATACTTTTCTTTCATGGCAGGCCAATTCACACCATGCATATTGGGCGCATAGAAGAAGTCGCGCATCTGACGCCAAGCCTCGTTGTAGATTTGCGTCCACTCAGTGCGCAAGTCGACCCATTTCTTCATGTTGGTGAGGTCGATGCCTTCATCGCTGCTCTTTCCAGATTCGCCAGGTTTTGAACCAGCACCAGGTGCGCCGCCACCGCCAGGCATCGGGCCTTTTGGCGCATTGACAACTTTATAGCCCCGACCTTCGCGCATCAGCATCTTGGTGCCGTCGGCAGAAAGCTCGTAGCCCATGCTGCCACCGATGTTAGTGACCTTTTTCGCCTTGGCGTCAAAGTAGTTGAGGCCACCTCCATTGCGACCGAAAGCCACAAAGTACAGGCCATCCTCAACACCCGTCAGGTTAAAGTAGTGTCCCGCATTGACGGGAAGCACCACTACCCTATTGCTGATACCCTCGAAGTCAATTTTCACCTCCTTGGCTTCTTTCTTGCCTTCAGGTTTTCCCTCTGACTTACCGTCTTTAGGGCCTTTCTTTCCATCCTTCTTGCCTTTGCCAGCGGAGGTCCCTGAGCCTTCCGCAGGGCCATCCTTAGCCTCATCTTTCGCTCCCTCCATCTTCACCTCATCATTTTCAGTCAAGAATGGCGATGGCGTATCTTTCTGTAAAGTCAGCAGATAAACCTTAGACATATCGGTGTAGACATGATTCCACTCCAGCCAGCCATAGGTCGGGCGGAAGTCGCGTTCGGAGGTAAAATACAAGTACTTGCCGTTCTTGTCGAACGCAGGCGAAGAGGCATTGTACCAGCCATCGGTGACCACTTCGTCCTTGCCTGAAGCCACATTGTAAATATGAATCTGACTGACACTGAAGGTGCTCGGCATGGCATAGGCAATCCAACGGCTGTCGGCCGACCAGCAATACTCGTCCAACTCGCCAGCCTTGCTACTTGCAACCACGGTAACCTTTTTCGTAGCTACCTCAACCATGTTGATGCGGTTCATTTTGTCGTCCCACAAGATGCGTTTGCTGTCGGGCGACCACAAGAGCCTATATTTATAGGTGTCGGAGTCCTTGGTCAACTGGATGGCTTCTTCCTTACCGTCCTGTGTCTGGATATAGATCTCGTCCTCACCCGTACGGTCACTGATATAGGCGATGTATTTGCCGTCGGGCGACCAAGCCACATTGCGGTCGTGAGCGTTGTCGCTCTGGGTCAGATTCCTTGTGATGCCCGACTTTACCGGCACTGTCCACACATCGCCACGGGCACCGAAAGCCACACGCTTGCCATCAGGCGCGATACTGCTTGTGTTGATGAACTTGCTGGCATCCACATACTTGGTGCGTGTCGACTTGTTGTCGTTGGCCATCTGCACAGGTATGGGATAAACCTTGCCGTCAGCGAGGTTATAGCGGAAGAGTTGACCGCCGTTTTCATAGACAATGTCCTTGTCGCCCAACGAAGGCCACTTGATGTCATAATAGGTGTAGTCCGTCACCTTGGTGGTCTGCTTGGTTCCACGGTCATAGCAAAACAGGTTCATGGTGCGGTCGCGGTCGGAGCAGAAATACACTTTGTTGCCCACCCACATCGGGAAGATGTCCTGAGCGTTGTTGTTGGTGATGTTCTCTATCTTCTTCGACTTGAAATCGAAGATCCACACATCGTCGGCCATGCCGCCACGGTAGTATTTCCATGTACGGAACTCACGCATCACGCGGTTGTAGGCAATCTGTTTGCCATCAGGCGAATACGAAATCCAGCCGCCTTCAGGCAGCGGCAGTTGCTCGGCCAAGCCGCCATTGATGTTAGCGATGAAAAGTTGGCCTACAAAGTCATCCCAGCTTTCCTTGCGGGAGCGGAAGACGATGTTCTCGTTGTCCTTCCACGCCATGACAATGTTGTTCGGACCCATACGGTCGCTGATGTCATCACGGCCCAATGTAGGCGTATAGGTCAGGCGCATGGGTGTGCCACACTCGGGATAAGGCATGACATAGACTTCTGTGTTACCATCGTATTGTCCTGTGAAAGCCAAATGTTTGCCATCGGGCGAGAAACGAGCGAACATCTCATAGCCGTTGGCATCATTGGTGATTTTGTGGGCAATGCCACCTTTTATGTCGACGGAATACAAGTCTCCGCCATAACTGAACACCACATCGTTGCCGTGGATGGTCGGGAAGCGCAACATTTTGGCTTCCTCTTGGGCAGTCAAGCTGAATGCACCCAATAATAGGATTGAAAGAAATAAATGTTTGATTTTCATAGTATTTAGATTTAGTATGATTTTTTCGTCTTTAATAGGGATAGCTTTTTTTGAACCTCTAAGCCTTGCAAATGTACGGTTTTTCTTGATTCATCCCTAGAACAACATAGAAGAAATCACTCATTTTTCGAACTGGATATTGACAAAATCCGTATTTTTGCAGCACTAAAACCAAATTTCAACTAACAACAAATTTCCATTCATTATGAAAAGAGTATTCATTACTATGGCATTGTGCTTAGCCTTTGTAGGTTTGGCTCAAGCACAGTTAAGCCAAGGGCAAACCTATTCAACGAAAATCGTTACCGGTAATCGTCCTGTTGCTGGCGATTGGGGTCTTTATTTTGGTCCAAGCTATTCTGAAATCGCCGACCTCGTTGAGACCTGGGGTTCTCAAGACGAGAAAGCTTTTGGTCTGCCGCTCATCAACCTGAAATACTACCTGAGCGACCGCACTGAGATGCGTTTTGGCATCCAATACAACGGTCACACCACCAATGCCTCCGGTAACTATAATGTGAATTTTGACGAGATCTACGACTATTATGAAGAGGACTTTGGCACTCGCAACATTCCTTTGACGGACAAATACTACACCAGAAGGTTCCGCGTCAGCCCTGGTATCGCCTATCACTTCTCACCCAAGAACATCCTCGATGTCTATGTCGGTGCCACGATTCCGTTGGGCGTTGATGCCATGAACAGCGTGTATGAGACCGAAAACTATCAAGTGGTCACCAACGATGCCACTGGCACTCACAGCCTGCAGAAGTACGATGTGAAAGACAACTACAACTACAATTCGTTCACCATCGGACTCGGTGCTTTCATCGGCCTTCAAGCTTTTGTTGCCGACCTTCCGCTGTCACTCGGTTTTGAATATGGCCTGACCGGCATGCTGAGAACCAACGACAAGTGGTATCACGAAGTGGCCGACGGCGAGGGCAACTCACAGACCTACTACACCAGAGACGGTGACTACGTGCACTTCGACCAACTCACTAACAAGTCGAAATACATGGGTACCGACCTCAGATTCACCATCACTTATTACTTCAACAACAAATAAAAACTGACCTGTCATGAAGAAAGTATTATTGTTCCTATTACCCATGTTCATGATGGCTTTCGTGAGCTGCAGCAGCATGAGGACTTTGGAAAAAGCCCCAGCAGGCTCCATGACTCCGGAAGTAAGACTGAACATCAGCCTCGACGACATCGAGTATTTGGGCGAAAGCACCATCAGTGTCAGCACAAGATCCTACTTTGGCTGCATCAAACAAATCGACATGGTCAATGGTGAAGTTTTCGACCGTCACAACAACACTACTACAAGCCTGATGGGCAACCTTGACATCAAGCTCCACGGCGACATTGCCCTTGCCGCAGGCAAAGTCATCCAAGACTATCCTGAAGCCGACTATTTCGTCCCCGTTTCCTACAAAGACGAAGTCGCCCACTTGTTCCTGGGCAAATTGTCGACTAAGACCATGGTCATCAAAGCCTATAAGTACAAAAACAAATAATCCAAAGCCCTTGAGCAAGGATAGTGTCGGAAGGCATTATCCTTGCTTTTTTATACCATGAAAAAAGCTCTCATTCTCATCACCGGATTGCTTCTGCTTTTCAGCGCTTGCAAGGAAAAGACATCTCCCGTCAACCTTTTTATCACCCGCGCCGACGATTATGGCAACGAGGTTTCGCACAGCATGTACATCCTGTTCCATATCCATGCCTTCTCAGCCGATGACCAGATTACCCGATTGGAGTGTTCCAGCTTTGACTCGGAAAACGGTGTCGAACAAGTCTTCGACACTTTATTTGCCAACACGAAAGATGTTGAATACGATTACGCGCACTACACAAAGTATTACACAACCAGCGAGAACATGGATGTCAAGTTGAGTTTTACTGTCCACACCTCAGGCGGTGACCAATTGACACAAGTAATACACTATCGCGTAAAAGGCAATGTGCTGCTCGTTCCTTACGAGAACATCATCCTTTACTCAGGAGAACAGTCCACAAAACCCAATGGTCTTTCACTTGAATGGGTGAACCCGATTATCGCGCAGACTGCAGATTCCACCACAGTCGACATTTATGACTATCGGCCCGTAGACGCCACTCCTGGCGTGCTTTCGCATGAATGGAGAAGCCGCACCGATATTAAATTCGTCAGATACAACGACTTCAATTTCCCTGCTGCTACCGTAAAATACCTGCAAGACTCTTATCTGGCCGGCAACAAGTACAGTTCACTTGGCAACATTAGCACTGGCGACATCATTCTGGTGGGTAGAGGCAACAATTCCATCGGTGTGTTCCAAATCCAAGCCATCCATGATGAAGAAGGCTTTGAAAACGACCGATACGAACTGACTTTCAAGAAAAAGTAATTGTTTCTATACTTAAAGACAAAATCCGCCTCAATCGGGGCGGATTTATTGTTTTCATTCCATCTTCACTCGTCGCAAATCCAACAAATTCGTCGGATTACTGCCCATGTCTTTCACGCGCTTGTTCACAAAACGCAGCACCTCATCGTAGAAAAGCACCACAACTGGGGCATCCCTCATCATCAGGCTGTCCATCTCGGTGTAATATTGGGCTCGCTGTTCCAAGTCGTTGCAAAGCAAGGCTTTGTCATACAATTTGTCGTACTTGGGATTGGAATAATGGGTGTAATTGGGCCCCGATGGAGCAAAATTACCGGTCGTAAACAAGGAAAGATAGTTCTCCGCATCAGGATAGTCGGCCACCCATGAGGAACGGAAGAATTGCAGGCTGCCAGTGGACCTCATACTGCGCATCGTAGCTGGTGGCATCACCTCCATCTTGCATTGCAAACCGATTTGTTCCACCTGACTCTGTACAAACTTTCCGATGTCGGCATAGTCGGCGACGGTGGAGAGTTGCAACAGATAACCTTCTAAATGGTTCTCTGCCACCAGGCGTTGGGCACGCTTCAAGTCATAACCGTAGCCAATCGTGTTGCTGTGTCCAGGCAAACCCACAGGAATCATTCCGCCAGTTCCAGGCTCACCAATGCCATTGCGCAGATAACGCAACATCTTCTCACGGTCAATACATAGGCTGACTGCCTGACGCAACGCACGCGCACGGTCGGGACCAAGCGGGTCGTTGGGGTCGATAAAGAAAGAGAAATACTCAGTGTTCAAGTACGGCTCGGTAATCAATTCGATTTTGTCCTCGTACTTCTTGCGCAAGTTGCCATCGTAGGTCAGTAATTCGTCCTTATAACGCGCATCAATGCCCGACATGAAGTCGAACTTGCCTTTGATAAACTCCAGAAATGCCACCTGCTTGTCGATGAGGAAGCTGACGGAGACTGCATCGATGTAAGGTAGTCTCTCCCCTGCTGCGTCACACTCGAAATAGTTCGGATTCTTGCGGAAAACAAGTTTCACGCCCTCTTTCCAATACTGGAACTTGAACGGCCCCGTCCCGACGGGATGACTGCGGAAATCATCACCATAATACTCAACGGCTTCATGCGGCACCACTGAAGCGTAGGTCATGGACAAAATGCCCAAAAACGGTGGAAAAGGCTTGGAAAGTTCAATTTGGAAAGTGGTGTCATCCAAAGCGGTGAAGGCATATTGCTCATCATCATGCTTGACAGATGAGAAAATCCACAGACCGGGTGAGTTCAGGCTCTTGTCGACCACGCGGTTGAAGGAATAGACAAAGTCTTGAGCGGTGACAAATCGAGACTTATTGGTCGGCGTTTCGACAGGCTCAACGACCTTAGCTTCTTCGTGTTGTGAAGGTCCCTGAGCCCGTCGAAGGGCCGACTGATAAAAGCAAGTGTCGTCATGAAACAGCACATCATCCCGCAGATGGAATGTGTAACGCAAACCATCCTCACTGATGTCCCACGACTTAGCCACCATCGGGACCAGATTCATTTTGTCGTCGAATGCGACGAGGCTATTGAACACTTGGTTGCAAGCCCAAATATGCGGCAAGTCCTTCGCATAAATTGGATCGAGGGTAAGGATGCCAGCGGATTCATTGTACTTAAAGATGGCGAGGTTTTCGTCATCACCTTGTCGCCGACCGCATCCTGCAGTCAGCACAAGCAACAAAACTAATCCCAACAACCTTCTTCTCATTTTCACTTCACCTTAAAACCGATTACTTCTGGATGCAGATTGTTCAGATACTTGTTGTAATCCAAATCGTTCTTGTCTTGTTCCTTTTCCAAGGCGAGGTCGAGCACCTCCATCATGTTCTCCACATAGTGGAAGTTCAGTCCTTCGATGTAGTCTTCCTTGATGTCCTTGATATCATGCTCATTGTCGATGGAAAGGATAAGGTCGGTGACGCCGTTGCGCTTGGCGGCCAGCATCTTCTCCTTCACACCGCCCACGGGCAACACTCTGCCACGCAGCGTGATTTCACCCGTCATGGCCAACTGGCTCTTTACCTTGCGTTGGGTGAAGGCAGAAGTCAAAGCAGTGAGCATGGTGATACCTGCCGAGGGGCCGTCCTTTGGCGTGGCACCTTCGGGGATGTGGACATGCACATTCCATGCCTCAAACACATCGGGATTGATGTTCAACTGCGAGGCATGTGCCTTGATGAACTCGTAGGCGATGGTCGCGGATTCCTTCATCACCTCACCGAGGTTGCCCGTCAGCGAGAGATGTCCGCCGCCACGACTCAAACTGACCTCAATGGACAGAATCTCGCCGCCCACTTGCGTCCAAGCCAAACCCGTGGCCACACCCGGCATGGTGTGCTTCACCTCATCCTCATCGTGATGCATCGGAACGCCGAGCACTTTCCGTATGTCGTCTATCGTGATTTTCTTGTCGAACTGCTCCTCGGTGACAACCTGCTTGGCGCGGAAACGCATCATATCGCCAATGCGGCGTTCCAAGTTACGCACACCTGCCTCGCGAGTGTAGTCGTCGATGATGTGCATCACAATGTCCTTCGGGAATGTGATTTGCTTATTGTCAAGGCCGTGTTCCTTCATCTGCTTCGGGATGAGGTGACGCTTGGCAATCTCGTATTTCTCCTCGCGAAGGTAACCGCTCAAGTCGATGATTTCCATACGGTCGCGCAAGGCGGGATGGATGGTCGCGAGGTTGTTGGCCGTGGCGATGAAAAGAATCTTCGAGAGGTCGTAATCCAACTCGATGAAGTTGTCGTAGAAGGTGTTGTTCTGCTCAGGGTCAAGGATTTCGAGCAAGGCAGCTTGAGGATCGCCATTGATGTTGTTGCCACTCACCTTGTCAATTTCATCAAGGACAAAGACGGGGTTGCCCGATTTCACCTTGCGCAGGTTTTGGATGATGCGGCCTGGCATAGCACCGATATAGGTTTTACGGTGACCACGTAGTTCTGATTCGTCGCGAACACCGCCCAATGACATTCTGACATATTTGCGGTTCAACGCCCTCGCGATGGACTTGCCTAACGAGGTCTTACCCACACCAGGAGGTCCGACAAGACACAAAATAGGTGATTTCATGTCGTTACGCAACTTCAGCACGGCGAGATGCTCCACGATGCGGTCTTTCACCTTGTCCAAGCCATAGTGGTCGGCATCGAGGATGCGTTGGGCACGTTTCAGATCAAAGTTGTCCTTGGTGTATTCCTCCCAAGGCAGGTCGACGAGATACTGCAAGTAGTTGAGTTGTATACCGTATTCTGCAGCCTGTGAATTGGTGCGTTCCAGTTTTTTCAGCTCTCGCTCGAAAACCTCGGCCACTTCCTTCGACCATTTCTTCTTCGCTGCCTTTTCCGTCAGTTCCTTGACATCCTGCTCGTTGGGAGTACCGCCCAATTCCTCTTGAATCGTACGAAGTTGTTGGTTAAGGTAATACTCGCGTTGTTGCTTGTCCATGTCGACGCGCACCTTACTTTGAATCTGTTGCTTCAGTTCCAGCATCTGCTGCTCGTCGGTGAGCACGGCCAACAAGTCGGAAGCCATCTGGTTGAGGTTACGCGCCTCCAAAAGTCCTTGACGGACAGGCATATCGGCCTCCACATTGCTGGCCACGAAATTCAGCAGAAACACAGGGTCGTCGATGTTCTTGATGGCAAAGCCCGCTTCTTGCGACAGGTTGCGCGAGCGAGCGATGACCTGAATGGCCAACTCCCTCACGGATTGTATCAAAGCATTGAACTTACGCGAGTTAGGAATGTCCACAGAAGCCGCGTAAGGAATCACTGTAGCTT
>JAEEGJ010018078.1_pt1 | contig 15807 bp, 7 predicted proteins | sample 8958761 | NCBI WGS metagenome assembly JAEEGJ01 (sample SAMN16246546, study PRJNA631951) | gut metagenome | biome: gut microbiome; feature: rumen; material: RS-attached | host: Bos | place: Iran: Karaj | collected 2018-10
GAAATAGACGACCACGTCGCCATTCTTGTAGTCAGCACTGTTGAGCAGGAATCCGTTGTTCTCAGCGCCTTCATGGTCGTTGGGTGTAGCAACTCCGTCATCATTGAGGATGACATCGCTGAGCACCACCTCATTATATTTGGCAGCCGCCTCGCTGTCGCTCAGTCCTCTGATGTTGAGAGCGTAGAGGATTTGCTTTTTCTTGTCGAGCGCCACGTTGGCATCCTGTCTGTCCTTGAGCATCTGATAGACAAAGGCAAGCAGGAAGGCCACGATAATGACCATGATGGCCGAATAGATAATGGTGTAGGTATTTGAATTGGTGTTCAATCCCTTCTTTGTATCATTTGCCATAGTCATATATTATTTAGAGGTGATACGTTTCATACGCTTGGAGACATTGCGCTGCACCACACAATGGTCGATGAGCGGTGCGAACATGTTCATGAAGAGGATGGCGAGCATCATACCCTCGGGATAGCCCGGGTTCATCACACGGATGATGATGGCCATGACACCGATGAGGAAGCCATAGACCCACTTGCCACATTCGGTGCGAGCACTGGTGACTGGGTCGGTGGCCATGAAGACAGCACCGAAGGCGAAGCCACCCAGTACGAGATGCTCGTAGAACGGGATGGTGGTCATGCCCACAGCCTCGAAGATGGCAGCCATAAGGCTTCCGCCAACGAAGACACTCAACATTGTCTTCCACGAAGCGATGCCTGTCCAAAGGAGCAGGATGGCACCGAGGGCGATGGCGATGACGCTGGTCTCACCGATGGAACCAGGAATGAATCCTGTGATCATGTCGCAAAGGTTGGAGGAGACCTCAGTCCCCTGCCCTACTTGTGCGAGCGGAGTGGCGCAGGTATAGGAATCGGGAAGGGTATTGCCCAATCCGAAGATTTTGTCGGAAGCGACCCACACGGTGTCACCGCTCATCTTCTGCGGATAGGAGAAGAAGAGGAAGGCACGTGTGACCAGGGCGACATTGAAGATGTTCATACCCGTTCCGCCGAAAATCTCCTTGGCGAAGATGACAGCGAACGCACAGGCGATGGCCAGTATCCACAGCGGACAGCCCACCGGAACGATGAGCGGAATAATGATGCCAGAAACCAGATAGCCCTCCTGGATCTCCTCACCTTTCCACTGTGCCCAGGCAAACTCGATGCCCAGACCGACGATGTAGCTCACCAGAATCTTAGGCAGCACAGCCAGGAAACCGAAGAAGAAGATCTCCCAGAAGCTGGCGCTTGCGAGTGTGCCGGCAGCGAGATAGTTCTGGTAACCGATGTTGTACATACCAAACAGCATAGCGGGCATCAGGGCGATGACCACCATACTCATAATACGCTTCGAGTCGATGGCGTCGTGAATGTTCACGCCACCAGCCTTTGCCGTGTCGTTGGGCACGTAAAGGAAGGTCTCGAAACCGTCGAAAATCGAACGGAAAGCATGCAGCTTGCCACCCTCCTCGAAGTTCGGCTTTACCTTATTTAAATAATTCCTTAATGCTTTCATATTCGTTATGCGTTTTCTTTGCGGAGGATGTTAAGGCCCTCACGAACAATGCGTTGCAATTCTAACTTAGAGCTGTCCACGAACTCTGCCAGCGCAAAGTCCTCAGGACTGACCTCGTAGATACCCAGAGCCTCCTGACGGTCGATATCGCCAGCGATGATGGCCTTGATCAGGTATTCACCGTAGATGTCCATCGGCAGCACCTTGTCATATTCACCACTCATGATCATATGACGCTCACCGCCCTTCACACGGGCATCCAGCGCATAGTCTTTCTTGCCACAGAGCCAGGAGAAATAGCTGCGGTTCACAGAGAACTGCTTGAAGCGCGGCAGGATCCAGCCCAGCATCTCGTCGGCGTCGTTACCCTCGGGAATCACGGTGATCTCTGAGGTGTGGGCACCGAGGAAGCCTTCCTTCGTGGTGGGCTTGCCTGTGAGCACGTTGCCGTTGATGATACGCACACTATGAGAGGCGTCGTAGCTGTTGCTCAGCAGTGTAGCCAGCTCTTCGCCCACGAGCATATCCACATAAGCGGGATTCGTGATCTCACTGCCGCAGAGAGCGACGGTGCGACGCAAGTCTACCTTACCCGTATTGAACAGACGGCCGATGAAGAGCACCACCGTCGGATCACCGATGGTCCACACCACCTCACCCTTGTTCACCGGGTCGATATGGTTCACCTGCACACCTACATTACCTGCGGGACACTTGCCCTTGAACACATTCACCTCCACATCCTTCATGCCTTCGAGCGATGAGCCTTCACCCACGCCGAGGTAGGTCTTCGCCATCTTCGACAGAGCGGTAAGACCGGTCTGGAAGTCCTGCTCCTGACCTTTCACCTCATACTCGAAGCTGGCAGCCAGAGGCTTGTCCCTCAGGGCTGACACGAAAATGGCCTTAGGCTTCGTCTCTGGATTGGTAGACACTGCATAAGGCAACTGATTGATGTAACCGAAGAGTCCTGCTTCCAGCAAAGCTTCCTTCACCTGTTCACCACTGAGGCTGCTGACGTCCTTCTTTCCGAAGTCCTGATACACCTGTGTGGCATCGGCTTCCACCTTGATGCAGAGCACTTTACGACGTTCACCACGCGCCACCTCACGGACGGTACCGCTGACGGGCGAGGCAAACTTCACTTGCGGGAACTGCTTGTTGACGAACAGCGCATCCCCGGCCTTGACCTTCTCGCCCTCCTTGACGACCACCTTCGGAGTGACACCCTCGAAATCGTCCGGCACAAGTGCAAACTTGCCGTTTGATTTCAGCTGGATCTTCTTCTCCTCAGCCCGTCCTTTCAGGTTGATGTCCAAGCCTTTTCGTAAACTAATCACATTTGCCATTTATATAAAATTTAGTTGGATAGTAAGATTAAACGACGCAAAATTAGTAAAAATTACGTATATAAAGCACAAAAAATGAAGGAAAATTGAAAAATAACCGATTATTTGTATTATTTTTGCAAAATAATTGCGCCCGAAGGCAAATATTTGCCACTTCGGACTGTCAAAATGATATTAGAATTCGCAGGTACTGAGTGAAAATAATTAAGTGGTTTATCAGCATTGTCCTTTGGACAGTCATCGCACTGAACGTGATTGCCTTCGGTGTCACCCGACTGCCCGTCACGCAACGCTATCTGGGCGCCAAGGTGTCTGACTTCGCCAGCGAGCACCTGGGCACAACGGTCAGCGTCGGACGTGTGGATGTCGGTCTGCCGAGCCGGTTGATCCTCGACGATGTGATTGTCCACGACCAGCGTCAGCAGGAGATGATCCGTGCCACCCGTGTGTCGGTGAAGATGGACCTCATGCCGCTGTTCGAGGGGAAGGTAGCCATCAACTCTGCCCAGCTCTTCGGAGCCCGCTTCCGCCTGTATAAGCCTGATGCCGAGGCCCCGACGAACTTCCAGTTCCTCATCGACAGTCTCGCCTCGAAGGACACCACCAGTCACACCCCACTCGACGTGCGGGTGAACTCACTCATCGTCCGCCATACCAGCGTCAGCTACCACCGGCTCGATCAGCCTGAGACGCAGGGACGCTTCAATCCCGACCATCTCCAGTTCGACGATATCAGTGCCCACATCAACCTCCGGGCCCTCACCGACGACTCGCTGAACGTCAACGTGAAGCGCCTCAGTTTCAACGAGCACTCAGGTCTTGCTGTCCAGCGTCTGGGCTTCCGGGCGGAGGCAGGTAGGCAGAACGCCCTGTTGCGCGATTTCCTGTTAGAGATGCCCAGCTCAAAGGTGAAGATCGACACCCTCGAGGCCTCCTACCAGCTCGACGGCTCAGCCCTCAAACGGGGTTCGCTGGCCTTTGCAGGAGATATTTCAAACACGTACATAACACCCTCAGACTTAAGATGTTTCGAACCGACGTTAAAGAACTTTCAACGTCCGCTCTCGTTGACGACAGCCTTCAATGGCAGCGACCTCCGACTGAACGTTCCCCGCTTCCGTCTCACCACCTCTGAGGACGATATCGACATCCATGTCGACGGGTGGTTAGAAGACTACCACAACCCTTCCGCCTGGCACCTGCAGATGCATCGCATCCAGCTCTCCGACGCCAGCATCGACTTCCTCTCGAAGGTCATCCCAGGCCTCCCGATGGTGGTCACACGCCTGGGCGGACTCCAGATGGTCGGCACCTTCGACAAAGACTACAACGGCCTCGCCACCCTCACCAGCACGCTCCTCTCCGGTGCCGGTAACATCGACCTTAAGGGCACGATGGACCGTCAGCAGCACTTCAACGGTCAGATGACGACCGAAGCCCTCAACCTGCGGCAGCTGCTCGACGAAGCCGAACTCGGCAGTCTCGCGGCCCAGCTCTCCTTCCAGGGACAGCTGCACAGTCAGCAGCGCCCCGACATCCAGGCCGAAGGACTCGTCAGCCATTTCGACTATAAAGGTTATCCCTATCAGAACATCCGTCTCGACGCCAACTTCCTGAACAACGCCCTCTCCGGCACCGTCAGCATCGACGATCCGAACGTGCGGCTCAACCTCACGGGGCAGCTGAGCAACCTCCTCTCGGAAAAGAAGCACAGCGTCCACGAGGTGATGGTCGACGGCACCGTCAGCCACTTCGCACCAACTGCCCTGAACCTCTTCGACGAGCTCGAGGAGGCCGTCGTCTCTGCCGACCTCCATGCCGACTTCACGGCCAGCAGCCTGAACGACGCCCATGGCACCCTCCGCATCAGCAACGCCGACGTCACCGCCACCAGTCATCACAGGCCCTACCGCCTCGACAACCTCATCGTCAACACGGGCTACGAGAACGATATCCACTACGTGTCGCTGAAGAGCGACTTTGCCGACGCCACCATCCGCGGTGAGTTCGACTACGCCACCCTGCCGCAGAGCATCATCGCCCTCGTCGACGACCGACTCCCCACCCTGCCTGGTCTGCCGTCCGTGCGCCACGACACCAGCAACAACTTCAGCCTGCGCCTGATGATGAGCAAGACCGACTGGCTGCGGCGCTTCCTCGGCGTCGACCTCGTGCTGCGCCAGCCCCTGATGCTCAATGCCCGCGTCAACGACCATACCCGTGAGATCTACCTCGAGGGCGACATCCCCGCCTTCACCTACAACGGTTCGCAGTATGCCGACGGCATCGTCAACATCACCTCGCCCGGCGACACCCTCAAGTGCGACGTCGGCATCCGCAAGCTGCTCAGCGACGGACACTCTCTGACGGCCTATGCCAACGTCAGCGCCGCCCACAACGTCCTCAACACCTCGCTGTCGTGGGACAACCACAACCCCGCCCAGCAAGTCAGCGGACAGATGAACGGCATCATCCAGCTGTACCACAACCTCCACAACGAGCCTGAGGCCCACATGCGCGTCATGCCCTCGCGCGTGATCATTAAAGACGGTACGTGGGAGATCGAGCCCTCCGACGTCATCTACAACAAGCACCATCTGCTCGTCGACAACTTCATGATCCACCGCGGGCGCCAGCATATCCTCATCGACGGCGTCGCCTCGAAATACCACCACGACTCGCTCTCCGTCGACCTGAACCAGGTGGAGGTGGAGTATATCCTCGACCTCGTCGACTTCCACTCCGTCGAGTTCGGCGGCAAGGCCACGGGCCGCGCTACGGGACGCGCACTCTTCGACAAGTTCGCTGCCCATGCCGACCTGCGCGTCGACGACTTCAAGTTCGAGAACGGCCGCATGGGTGTGCTTCATGCCGACGTGGACTGGAATCAGGACGAGCAGCAGATCGACATCCGTGCGGTGGCCGAAGACGGTCCTGGCGTGAACACCTTCGTCAACGGCTTCATCTCACCCGTCCACAACACCATCGACCTCGGCATCCGGGCCGACAGCACCTACATCGACTTCATGCACAACTTCACCCATAGCTTCCTCAGTCAGATCACGGGCCACGCCAGCGGCGACCTCCGTCTGGCAGGCACCCTCGATAACATCAACCTCACGGGACAGCTCGTCGTGGGCGGCAACCTGACCGTCGAGGCGCTCAACACCACCTACTACCTCGAGGGCGATACCGTCGTGTTCATCCCCGACGACATCCTGCTGAACCGTCTGCCGCTGCACGACCGCGACGGCCACCAGGCCTACCTCTCCGGCGGCGTCCACCACAAACACCTCACCAACCTCACCTTCGACCTCAATGCCGAGGCCGACAACCTGTTGGCCTACGACTTCCCCACCTTCGGTGAGTCAGCCTTCTACGGCACCGTCTATGCCTCAGGCACCGTGAGCATCGTAGGCCGCCCGGGCGAAGTGACCATCGACTGCAACGTCACCCCACAGAACAACTCCTTCTTCGTCTACAACGCCGCCAACCCCGACGCCATCTCCCGCTCCGAGTTTATCCAGTGGGAGGATGATAATTCGTGGAGGGTTAAAGGTGGAGGGTGGAAGGAGGATACTCCTGCGGCGGATGAAGGGAAAGACGGTAATCTCCCTCCACCCTCCACCCTTAACCCTCCACCAAACAACCGTCTCACAAAGACCGACATCTACCTCAACATCCTCATCACCGCCACGCCCAATGCGACGCTGCGGCTGCTGATGGACGCCAACACCAACGACTACATCACCCTCAACGGCGACGGCGCCATCCGCGCCACCTACCACAACAAGGGCGGCTTCAATATGTTCGGCACCTACAACGTCGACCACGGAACCTATGGCGTCACCATCCAGAACATCATCAAGAAGAACTTCATCTTCAACTCCGGTGGCACCATCATCTTCAGCGGCGACCCCTACCAGGCGGCACTCAACCTGCAGGCCGTACACACCGTCAGCGGCGTCAGCCTCTCCGACCTCAACGTCGGCAACTCGTTCTCCAGCAACACCATCCGCGTCAACTGCCTGATGAACATCTCAGGCATCGCCGCAGCACCGCAGGTAGACTTCGACCTTGAGATGCCCACCGTCAACGCCGAAGAGCAGCAAATGATACGCTCCATCATCAACAGCCAGCAGGAGATGAACCAGCAGGTGATCTACCTCCTCGGCATCGGACGCTTCTACACCCAGGGCGTCAACAACATGGGCGACACCGCTCAGGGCGACCAGACATCGCTGGCCATGCAGAGCCTCTTCTCAGGCGCCCTCTCTGCACAGATCAACAACATCCTGAACCAGTTCCTGAAGAACGACAACTGGAACTTCGGCGCCAACATCACCACCGGCAACGAAGGCTGGCACAACGCCGAATACGAAGGCATCGTCAACGCCCGCATGCTCAACAACCGCCTGCTGCTCAACGGACAGTTCGGCTACCGCGACAACGCCAAGCAGGCCACCCCCTCGTTCATCGGCGACTTCGACCTGCAGTACCTCCTCTACCCCAACGGCAACCTCGCCCTGAAGGTCTACAACCAGACCAACGACCGCTACTTCACCAAGTCGTCGCTCAACACCCAGGGCCTCGGCATCATCATGAAAAAAGACTTCAACAACCTCCGCGACCTCTTCACCACCAAGAAGCGCAAGAAGAAAAAGTGATTCCCACGAGCTGAAAATTGCTCTCGTAGCGAAATTCTTGCTCAGGAATTGTGATAAAATCCTTTACAAATTTGAGAATAACAAGCTTTTCTCGGAGAAAACTGGCATGAAACCAGGAGTTTAGTTAGGGTAAACTCCGACTTTACACTAAGGAAAGTCCGAGTTTCCTTAGCCTAAAATCCGAGCGATTGCAATGTGTTGTAAATCAAATACTTACAATTCGCATAAACAAATAATGATTCTAATTGAATTTCCTTTATAAATTGAAGCAAATGAATTTCTCTTTCCGAACCTCCGCGTGACAATTGGGACAATTGGACAGTCATTTTTTGCACGCTTTCGGCGGAGGGAGGGTAGTTAGTAAAGAAATTTAGTAATAATAATTATACGATAATTATAATATATATTCAATAATCATACATTCATATATCTCTTATCATCCTTCCCCTTGCCAATTGGGGAGAAAAAATGCATTGTCCTTTGTCCCAATTGTCACGCTCTTGTTATGCAAAGGCCGGATAATATGCGTAAATAACTGAAAAAGAGGAACGTACCAGCGGTACGCTCCCCTCTCATATTTGTGACATGATGTGTCTGTTTACTTCGAGTCAGCCTCGGCCTGCTTGGTTTCGGGGGCGTCGGGACCGTAGTAGTTGTAGTAAGCATTGAAACGGTTGTAGCCCCAGTTGCTGTTCAGACGGTCGGGATCGAGCTCCTTGGCCTTGTCGTAGTACTTGATGGCTTCCTCGTAGAGGGCCTTCTTGGCAGCGGGATCCTCAGTGTTCTGAGCGTGGATGCTGAGGGCTGTACCTGCGTAGGTCTGGATGGCGGCGTTGTCGGCCTTGATCTCAGCAGCCTTCTTGAGGTACTTGGCAGCCTCGGCGGGCTGGTCGTTGAGCATGCCCAGACCCTTGTCGGCGAGGGCTACGAAGTTGTTGGGGTTGGCTGCGAGGGCGTCGTCGAGGATCTTATCGGCACCGGCCTTGTCGCCAACGGCTGTCAGCATGTTGTAGAGCTTCTCCATCACACCGTCGGTCTGGTGCTCTGCGTAGATGTCGCGCAGCTGACCGATGAACTTCACGGAGTCTTCCTTGGTCTTGAGCTCACTGCCGAGGATCTCGAGCTTGAGGTTCAGACAGCCTTCGTACTCAGCGCTGTCCTTCATGGCGATGTCGCAGAGCTTGACGGCCTTGTCCATATCCTTGTCCTGATAAGCGAAGACGGCGGCGAAGCGGGCTACCTGGCCAAAATAGGCCTTCTGAGGACCGCGGTCGCTGGCAGCGAAGAGGGGCTCTGAATCGCTGAGGGCGAACATCTCCCAGTACTTGCGTGCGAGGGCCTGATCCTTATCCTGGATGGCTTCCTGACCGGCGTTGACGAGGGCGTTACGCGGACCCATCCACAGACGCTGGGCATTCTTGTCGGCAAACTTCGGAGAGATCTTGCCCTTCTCGTTGGGCTGTTGGTCGAACTTGTCGCACTCGAAAGCGTTGACAAGGGCATTGTAGGCTGACTCAGCCATCAGCACCTTGTCGATGGGCTTCTCTGCCTGACCCATCTGCTTGGCCAGTTGGTTCTCGGTCTCAATGGTGCTCTGCTTGTTGAAAGCGTCGTAAGCCAGGTCTACGAGCATGTTGTAAGCAGCTGCCTTCTCCTGAGCGTTGGCAAACTGATCGATAGAGCTTTTGACAAGTGCCTCGGCTTCTGCATAGGCCAGACCCTTGAAAGACTTCTTGAACGCCTTGAAAGCGTCACTGTCACCGGCAAAGGCCGTAGCGCTGGCTACAACCATCATTGCCATCATCACTAATTTTTTCATACGCAATGTTATTAGAGTTATAAAACTGTTTGATTTATGGATTATTCCTGTGTTGTTTCGGGTGTCTCGGATGTCTCGGGCGTCTCGATCGTGGTCTCGGCGGGCATCTCGTCGTTGATCACCTCGGCCTCTTCGAACTCTTCCTCCTCCTCAGAGTGCTGCACCTTGCAGACGCTGGCGATGACGTCGTTCTTCTTGGAGAGGTTGATGAGACGCACACCCTGAGTGGCGCGGCCCATGACACGCACGTCGGCGACCTTCAGACGGATGAGGATGCCAGACTTGTTGATGATCATCAGGTCGTTCTCGTCGGTGACCACCTTGATGGCTACCAGACGACCGGTCTTCTCGGTGATGGCGAGGGTCTTCACACCCTTGGCGCCACGGGCGGTCTTACGGTAGTCTTCCACCTCGGAGCGCTTGCCGTAGCCGTTCTCTGAGACAACCATGATGGTCTCGGTCTCGGGATCGTTGACGCAGACCATACCCACGACCTCATCGTCGCCGCCGTCGAGGCGCATGCCGATGACACCGGTAGCCACACGGCCCATGGTGCGGACATCGTTCTCGTCGAAGCGGACGGCACGACCGTTGCGGTTGGCCATCAGGATCTCGTTCTTACCGTTGGTCAGACGAACGCCTACCACCTCGTCGCCTTCGTTAATATTGATGGCGATCACACCTGCGGCGCGTACATTCTTATAGGCATCGAGGCGCGTCTTCTTGATGATACCCTGCTTGGTGGCGAACATCACGTAGTGTGACTTCAGGAACTCCTCGTCGTTGAAGTTCTTGATGCGCAGCACGGCGTTGATAGAGTCGTCGGGATCGATGTTGAGCATATTCTGGATGGCACGGCCCTTCGAGTTCTTGTCGCCCTCGGGGATCTCGTAGCACTTCTGCCAGTAGCAGCGACCCTTCTGGGTGAAGAAGAGCAGCGTGTTGTGCATCGTGGCGGGATAGATGTACTCGGTGAAGTCGTTGTCGCGATGACGGGCTGCCTTCGCACCGACGCCTCCCCTGCCCTGCTCGTGGAAGTCGGCCAGCGGCGTGCGCTTGATGTAGCCCATGTGGCTGATGGTGATGACCACGGGATCGTCGGGATAGAAGTCCTCGGCGTTGAACTCGTGGTCGAAGGGGATGATCTCCGTGCGACGCTCGTCGCCATACTTCTCCTTCACCTCCAGCAGATCGTCCTTCATCACCTGCTTGCAGCGCTCGGGGTTGTCGAGGATCTCCTGCAGGTCGGCAATGAGTTTCATCAGGTCGTCGTACTCCTGGTGGAGCTGGTCTACACGCAGACCTGTCAGCTGTGACAGACGCATATCGACGATAGCCTTCGACTGGATCTCGTCGAGCTCGAAGCGCTTCTCGAGGTTACGCTGGGCGTCGGACGGTGTCTGGCTGTTGCGGATGATGCGCACCACCTCGTCGATGTTGTTCACGGCGATGATCAAACCCTCGAGGATGTGGGCACGCTCCTGGGCTTTCTTCAGGTCGTACTTCGTGCGACGGATGGTCACATCGTGACGGTGCTCGACGAAGTATTTCACGCACTCCTTCAGTGTGAGCAGACGGGGACGTCCTTTCACCAGTGCAATGTTATTCACTGAGAATGAGCTCTGTAGAGCGGTCATCTTAAAGAGTTTGTTCAGCAGTACGTTGGCATTGGCATCGCGCTTCACGTCGACTACGATACGCATACCCTGACGGCCTGACTCATCGTTGACGTTGGCCACACCCTCAATCTTATGCTGGTTGGCGAGGTCGGCAATATAAGCTACGAGATCAGCCTTGTTGACACCGTAGGGAATCTCGGTGACAACGATCTTATCGTGGGTCTCACCACTCTCGATCTCAGCCTTGGCACGCATCACGATACGGCCGCGACCAGTCTCGTAGGCATCGCGCACACCCTGCAGACCATAGATATAGGCGCCTGTGGGGAAGTCTGGGCCCGGGATATACTGCATCAGTCCGTCGGTGTCGATATCGGGATTGTCGATATAGGCACAGCAGCCGTCGATGACTTCACCCAGATTGTGGGTGGGCATGTTCGTGGCCATACCTACGGCAATACCGTTTCCGCCGTTCACCAGCAGGTTAGGTATCTTGGTGGGCATCACGGTGGGCTCCAGCAGCGAGTCGTCGAAGTTGTTCGTCATGTCGACGGTCTCCTTGTCGAGGTCGTCCATGATGTGTTCACCCATCTTAGAGAGTCGGCACTCGGTGTATCGCATGGCTGCGGGCGAGTCACCGTCGACGGAGCCGTAGTTACCCTGACCGTCGACGAGCGTGTAACGCATGTTCCAGTCCTGGGCCATACGGACGAGGGCTCCATAGACGGAAGAGTCGCCGTGGGGGTGGTACTTACCGAGCACCTCACCTACTACGCGCGCACATTTCTTATAAGGTTGGGTGGAGACGTTGTTGATACCCATCATACCGTAGAGGATACGACGGTGTACGGGTTTGAAACCGTCACGAACATCGGGAAGGGCACGTGCCACAATGACTGACATGGAGTAGTCGATGTAGCTGGACTTCATTTCCTCCTCGATGTTGATTCTAATGATTCTGTCGTTGTCGAATGTTTGATCCATTGAATTTTATTCTTTTACTTTTTTTACCTTTTTACTCTTCTAATTTTTCGAAATTTCGCGTTTAAGGCACTTTTTAAGCCCGCTGACGCGTTTTTAACCGTGCAAAGGTAGACATTTTTTTCTAACCAGCCAAACCTTTTAAGCTATTTTAAAAGGATTTTTGCCTGTTACTTGTCAAAGAACCGTTTTCGTAGGCAAAGACCTACTTTTTTTAGCAGGGCGCTGCCCTGCATTCTCCATCAACCCCAACCCCTTCTTCATAAGAAGGGGCTTCAATCTCTTCACCAAACCTCTTCTCTTTTCAAAGAGACGAGGCTTAACCTGAAAGTCGCAGAGACCGACGACTTTCAGCACCTTTTGGATTTCTAAGACAAAAACAAGAAATTATCACTTAAATAGTGTTAAACAGACTGTTTTTTGTGTTTTGAGAGGGTGAGACAATGGGTTTTGTTGCAACGAAAAGATGTATAAATCCGATTTCGTTACAAAATTGACGCGGTCTTATACTTTTATCAAATAGATCAGTTCTTGATTTCTAATTAGTGAACCGCATCCACCTAATGAGCGAGACCTACATTGACAGGAGGCACTCCTGCGTTAGTTCACCTGCTGGTCGGTGTTATGTATCTCAGCCTGTTGCATCAGGATAAAATTCTTGTGCTGCTTAGCAACAGAAAACATCTGTCTGATGAGCTTAAACTTGACTGCATTCAGGGCTTTTCTCTTTACGTCTTTATCGTCTGGCCTGTTACCTAATTTGCGTTCATAATAAATGTTCATTTCAATACTGAATTCAACAGCCCGCATGGCAGCCATTGACAAGTCGGCTTTCGCTTGGAGGTCACTGTGTGGTGAGGGTCTGCTACGCCATCGTACACTTGTGCCTGATGAGTGTTCCGAGGGTGCCACGCCCACATACTTCGCATATTGCCTTGCGGTCTCAAATGCCGTAAAGTTCTGGGTATTGGCTATTGTGTTGATGGCATTGACTGGGCCTATGCCAGGGATAGTCAGCAGACGGGTATACGTCAGGTAGATCTCATCATCAGATGTCACTACCTCAGCCATTTTCTGCTCAATCAGTTCAATCTCCTTGTTGTAAAGGTCGATGAGCTTCTGCAGATTCTTCTGTTCATCCTTTGACTTGGCGACCTTCTGGCGGTTCTCGCAGTCAGTGCGATGGCGCACATAAAACTTACGCTCGCTTTTCAGGACTTTCAGTTCCTGCATGGCCTTTGAGGGCAGTACACGCTGCTTGATACACTCCGTTCCCTGGAAACGAAACAGATAGTCTGCAATCTTGGCTGAATCCACTTTGTCGTTTTTTTCGCGAGTGCCTCGCTGATAGTGTTTGACGACTGTTGTTGGCAACATGGTGTAGCAGAGCTTTTTCCTAGTCAGGAATTGCTCCAATGCATCAGAGTAGTAACCGGTAAACTCCAGTCCGATGAGAGCGTCCTGAAGCCTTACGCCACGCTCCTTCAGCCACTTGAGCAGCTCCTTAAAGCCCTCTTTGTCGTTCCTCACCTGGGTGTGAGGAAACCTGTTAATCACTTCGCCTGCGACAAAAATCGAGGCGTCCAGCGTCTTTTTCGAGACATCAATGCCGATAAACCAATTTTTATTCATACCTTTGCGGCGTTTAAGTTACGAGAGGGGCGACATGCAGGGCTGTAAGCCAAATCTTTTAAAGGCGTATCGCAAGCACGTCAATTCTCTAATAGGTACTGCAGCCAGCAAATGGGCAGAGGAGACTAAATCCCGTTTAAGAGCTTCGTCTAAGGGCTAAAAAGTTCACTACCTCCGCCTTGCCCCTCTCCTTTTTTGTTGATTAAAGCAGGGACAAAGGTAGTGAAAAAAGACGGATGCAGGCGTCATAAACCAAAAATAGATATTACAGAGGCATTCATTATCGCGGGAATGGTTCACGCCTGCCTACAGGCTATTTCCTGTAGCCGTCTATCTCTACGAAAGGCTTTTGCCGTTTGATGACAGCAAACATACGCAACACCATTTTAAACTTGATCGCATTCAGGACAACGCCAGTGGGCTTTCCCTCTTCCTTCTTGCGCTCCCAATAGGCCTTTATGTTCGGATCATGGGTAAGGGCCGTAAGGCAGGCAATAGACAGGTCAGCCTTGGCCTGTGTAAATCCTTTCTTGGACACATGTTCGCCACCCCTTACGCTGACGCCAGATTCCTTCTTGGCAGGAGCTATTCCAATGTAGCAGGCATACTTTCGCGGATTGGTTATTGAAGTGAAGTTCTCTGTCAGTATGATGGTTTCCAATGCAACGACTAGCCCGACACCCCTTACAGAATAAAGCAACTCGTAGTTCCTGTACAAGCTAGGATCCTCTTTGAGAATTTGCTGGATTTCCGCATCTGTCTGCGCAATCATTTTCTTCAGATGATCAAGTTCTGTCTGCTTTCGCTCTCGTGAGCCATCAGTGTCATATACAGAGATATCGTGCAGTTGTTGTTTATACAAGACTGTGTGCTTGGCATACTGCTTACGCTCTGCCAGCAGTCGCTTTAGTTTGAAATATGCTTCCCCAGGAAGTTTAGATGGGGAGGACTTGATCTTTCTGCAATGCTTCTCGCAATACATCGCTATACGAAAAGAGTCCATTTCGTCCGTTTTGATGCGGTCAAGAGCCCGCTCATTCTCTCCAAGGTCAGGTTCAAACCGGTGCATCTTGCGAGGTTGCACCATACCATAAATAAGGTTTTCCCGCTCTAGCCATAGGCGGAAGTCATGGCAGTAAAGCCCAGTGTACTCCATACAGAATAGCACGTTGCTCTTGTCTGTTCCTAGCTTCCTAAGCCACTTGGCTACCTTGTCATAACCGGACTGTTTATTGTCTACTCGGATGTGACCATGTTGCCAGTCAACATCCACACCGTCGTAGTAGGCCAAGTCTAGCCAGTTCTTCGACACGTCCACACCAATGTACAACTCTCTGTTCATACGCTCTTACCTTTACGTTTTATTTAACAAAAGGAATCAAGAGCGGAGAAGTTGGAGGAATGAAGACTTAGTCACAAAGTGATTATAATCTATAAATTAGTTAGTTCTCTTTTAGCATTCCTTTACAATTAGTCCACTCTTGTTCCGTGGGTGCAAAGGTAAAAGTAAAGCGGGACGACGCTTTGGTGTTGTTATCGGCTGGCGCGTTGAGAGATCCGATGGAAATACCTTAATAATCTAAAGCCATGCTTAAACACCGAGGGGCTTGGGGGCCGAGCCACCAGGCTTTGGTATCACGAGACATACGTTAGTGGTGTAGAGGAATATGTGAAGAAAGAATCTATTGGAATTTACATTCCAAAACTTCTATCTTCTTTTATACAACGTACAGCACCTTCATAGCCTGGGAATAGGCTTGCTGCGCTTACGCCTCTATTTCGAATATATTCATATAAAACCTTTCTGTCTTTCTTGGGAATTAACAGTTTCCACATTATAACATCTTTGCGGTCTTGTTTCCCTAATTCTTCTGTGATCAATTCATCAAGTGGAGTCCGATTTGTTAGGCGTTTAAATATCTCCAGTTCTTTCCCGTTTGTTCCACCAGAAGGAATGTGTAATCCGGAAACTTTCCAAAATGTAAACAATCCTCTTTGTGCTGCAAGGTTAGGATTACCATGATATGGAGGACGAATAATCTTCAAAGGTGTATCCATAACAGAGAAAGCCGCTTGATTTAATGCCCAAATAGCGACATCGTTTGAATCATCTGAAGACAAATCCTCTTTTGTCAAATTTGGCTCCTTGTGTACTGCAAAATATATAGCAGTCTCTAAATTAGTCGTCCAGTCTAGCAACCTTGTTTCCATCC
>JAEEGJ010018080.1_pt1 | contig 15806 bp, 8 predicted proteins | sample 8958761 | NCBI WGS metagenome assembly JAEEGJ01 (sample SAMN16246546, study PRJNA631951) | gut metagenome | biome: gut microbiome; feature: rumen; material: RS-attached | host: Bos | place: Iran: Karaj | collected 2018-10
AATCAATTTTTTGGATGTAAAGATTAATAAGGATAAAATCGGATTCCGAGTTATCAGTGGTAAAATGAGCGACAGGTTAAGTCGTATCAATGCAGTGGATGAGTTTAAGAATGATGATTCTGTCACGGTGTTGTTATCGACAGAAGTTGGTGGCGAAGGTCTTGATATGCAGTTTTGCGATACCATTGTCAATTATGACTTGCCTTGGAACCCGATGGTCGTGGAGCAGCGTATTGGTAGAATAGATAGAATTGGCCAGAAGTCAGAGATAATTCACATCTACAATATGCTTGTGAAAGGAACGGTGCAGGAAAAGATACATAGCAGATTGCAGAGCAGAATTGAGGAGTTTAGAAAGACCATTGGAGATTTGGAGCCAATTTTAAGTCAGAAGCTGGATGGCGATACAACTATTGGAGATGAATTGGAAAACAATCTTTACCGAATTGAATTAACAGACCAGGAACGCGAAGAGAAGTTTAGGAGGATAGACCTGGCAATCCAACGGAATTTGGAGGACTCCAAAAAGATAGAAAAGGAATTGTCAACTACATTCACAAGTGATTCTTATTTGCGCGATCATTTGAATGCTATTATCAATAATAAAGCATACGTTACAGAGCAAGAGTTGGAGAATTATGTCAGGATGCTTTTCCGGAAGGAATTGCCTACCTGTACGATAAGCGAAACAGATGAAGAAGGTATTGTGACTATAGCTGTGCCCCAAAGCAGGCCAAAAGAGATTGTAAATCTGCTAAATACTTACACCACTTTGCGGGGCGAGAACGGAGAAATGGTCAAGAATTTCATCAACACTATACGAGATAAGGCTTCGTTTAAGGTGACGTTTAAGCAGGATGTGGCAGAGGAAAAAAGAAGCGTGCCATATCTAAGTATATATCATCCTTTCGTTATCGTGGCCAAAGAAAAGATAAAGGAAGGGGTGAATAAAGATGCTGGTGTCTTCCGTTACCAATTGAACGAGGGTGATTTGGTTACTGAAGATGGAGAGGTGATGAGCAAGGGATATTATGTGTTGGCGATTTATAATGTTACAACAGAATCGTTCAGGTATGGCCAATCAAGGAAGACACAGGAAGTTCATCCCTTTTTGTACGATGTGCAGCACATGGAGATCGAAAGCAATCAAGAGTTTATAGATGCTGTCTACAGAGCAGTACAAACGTCTGGATTGCCGTGGGATTCAAAAGATATATACAAACCAGATAGCGAGGCGGTGGATGATATGAGGTCTTGTTTTGCCGATGCTATTAGGGATTATAGAAACGAATACAAAGAAGTTATCTCACGTAAACAAAGGAATGATATAGAGCATCAACGCAACGGACTTATTGCGAGATATGATAAAATGATAGCAGATGAGGAAGACAGAATAAGTAAATTTGAGAGGTTAATTACTGCATACGAGGGCCTTATTTCTGCTGGATGGGCGGATAGAACGGACGACCTATTTGAGGATGGAGGTAAAGGGACTATTAAAGAGAGAAAAGAGAATTTGGAAAGAGTTATGCCTGCCAGAAGAGGTAATCTGAACAAAATGAAGGACGAATACGCGATGAAAAAGCAGGAATTGGATTCTGTAAGTGAACCTGTTGTTACTGACAAACTAATGATGTTGAATCTAATAAAGGTGATATAATATGGCTGCTGTTAAAATAGGACTTGATTTCGGAACACACTATACGAAGGTTTGTGTTGAGGACAGCACGGATAGGAGGAATAGAAGATATTCGTTCCTCAAATTCTCCAATCCCAATGGTGAAGCAAGTTTTGTGTTTCCATCGGTTGTCCAACTTAACAAGGATAACACCCTGTCGTATGGATTCGTAGACACAAACGATGCCGCTATGGTTGAAGAGCTTCCTGAAAAGAACGCTCCGCTGAAACCTGTTGAGCCACAATATAGGGAGTATAAATACTTTGCTGAACCCGTCAAGCCTGTTCCCCCTTCTTATCCGAAAGCGAAGAAGGGTGCCATTAAGGATTTGGCCGCTTTAAGAGATGCCATTAGAGAAAAAGAGCGTCAGGAAGTGGCTGAGCGATGGGCAAAAGAAGACCAGGCAAAGTATGAGAAGGCGAAAGCCGAGTATGAGAAGAAATGCAAGCAAAGAGATGAAGCTATAGCCAAGGATAAAGAAGAAGTGGATGCCTACAATCGGAATCTACGAGAAGTCTATGAAAAGGGGTTGGAGCGTTGGAAACAATACCAACAAAGGAAGCCAAGGCTAATTCCTTCTACTTTTAGGAGCTTCAAACAAATGGTGTTCTCTAATGGTTTTGATTGGCGTTTTGACATAGACCCGATGTTAGTCTCTATTTGGTATCTTTGTTATGTGTTCTTTGATTTAGATAAAGAATATGGTACACAGTATTTGACAGTTTGCATGGGGACATCGAGTGGACGAAGCAACTGGCAAAAGAACAAAGAGAAAGCGACTCAGATAATTCTGACAGTCTATGACTTGATAGAGAATGTTTTCAATCATGACTGCGAAAAGTTTCTTGCAGCTACTTATGATGAACTTAAAAATGTCACCAAGATAAAAGAGTTTTCTCAAGCAGCGAAAGAAGCTAACCAAATCTATGTTTTCCCTGAGGCCTACGCTAATCTTAACCCTTTGGCAAAACAAAAAAAGTTTGGTGTTGGTGTCAATGCAGTGGTTGATATTGGAGGGGGTACAACTGATATTAGCATTTTTGTAGCCCATCCTGAAGAGGATGTGGTTAAGATATTTGATTATGAGTCTATACCATACGGAGTGAATGCAATTGAAAAAGAAGGAAGTGACGTTCATTTTCATGCGGTGGAAAGTAGGATGGATCGTTTTTCTATGAAGATAAAACATCATGCACAAAGTATTGGTGTTAAGATAGACGAGGCAAATCGTATAGTAAGTAAAAGGCCAATCGTTTTTACAGGTGGAGGTTCAATGAGGACGGGGTTGTGTAGGCAGTATGTTGGTTTCACTGATATTATTTATATCGGTAAGGCTGTATTAAATAGTTATTCGATTGACGAAGCTTTGGAAGTGTCTGGAAAAATGCCACTCCTAACTACGTCACTTGGCTTGGTTTTGTGTGGAAGTGATGCTAATATCCCGTTGATTTCTTATGAAAAACTGTTTGAGATTGTGGAGGAAGCTTATAGTGGAGTGAAAGATGAAACTGAACATGCAGCTGATTATGGATTGGCTGATACTTGATAAAACTCATAGATTCAGTAAGGGTGAACCTTTAGTTATTACTTTTGACGATAAATATAACGTTATATTATGAACAAACAACAGTTAGCTAACAGGATTTGGGCTTCGGCCAATAAGATGAGGTCGAAGATTGATGCCAGCGAGTATAAGGACTATATTCTTGGCCTTATCTTCTACAAGTTCCTTTCGGATAACGAGGTCGCTCATCTGAAGAAGAGTGGCTGGACGGAAGAGGATTTGCCAGACCTGGTTGAAAACTATGACGACGAAGATATGGCCGTGACCATTGAGGACTGCAAAAACAGCATCGGCTATTTCATCGAATATAAAAACCTTTTCTCGACATGGCTGCTGCCTCATAGCACGTTCAACGTGGCCGACCTGAGCGTTGCGCTCAACACGTTTGATCGCATGATTAGCCCCAACTATAAGCATGTGTATGAGAAAATCTTCATCACCCTGCAAGCCGGATTGAGCAAGCTGGGCGAAAATCCAGCTTCGCAGACCAAGGCTTTGAAAGACTTGATCAAGCTCATCAAGGATATTCCTACGGACGGCTCACAGGACTATGACGTGCTGGGCTATGTGTATGAGTATCTTATCAGCAACTTTGCCGCAAGCGCGGGAAAGAAGGCCGGAGAGTTCTACACTCCGCATGAGGTGGCCATGCTGATGTCGGAAATCGTGGCTGAGCACCATAAGGACAAAAAGCAGATTGAAATCTACGACCCCACGAGCGGTTCGGGTTCGCTGCTCATCACCATCGGAAAGAGTGTTGGCAGACACATCGAAGACCGCAACCGTGTGAAATACTACGCGCAGGAGCTGAAGGAAAACACCTACAACCTGACGCGCATGAACCTTGTGATGCGTGGCATCAGACCAGGCAACATCGACACGCGCTGCGCTGACTCATTAGATGAGGACTGGCCAATCGAAAAGACTGGCCCCAATGCTGGGCGACCGCTGTATGTGGATGCCGTGGTATCGAATCCACCATACTCGCAGCACTGGGACCCCACGGACGCTGAACTGGATGCCCGCTTCAAGGATTATGGTGTTGCGCCAAAGAGCAAGGCAGACTACGCCTTCCTGCTGCATGAGCTGCACCACTTGAAGCCAGACGGCATCCTGACTATCGTGTTGCCTCACGGCGTACTGTTCAGAGGTGACCCAGAGGATGACGGCGAAGGCAAAATCCGCAAGAGACTGATTGAGAAAAACCAGATAGATTGCATCATAGGACTGCCTGCCAACATCTTTTTTGGCACGGGCATTCCTACACTCATCATGGTGCTGAAGCAGCACCGACTGAATGACGATGTGCTGATCATTGATGCTTCGAAGGGCTTCGTGAAGGATGGCAAGAATAACAAGCTGCGCGATTGCGACATCAAGCGCATAGCCGACGCGGTGCGCTTGCGCAGCGACGAGCCAGGCTTTTCGCGCAAAGTGAGCCGTGAGACCATCAGGCAGAACAATTACAATCTGAACATCCCTCGTTATGTGGACTCATCGGAAGCACCAGAGCTTTATGACATCTACGCTACCATGTTTGGCGGCATCCCTAACAGCGAGATTGACCGCCTGAAGGAGTACTGGGAGGCGTTGCCCTCGTTGCGGGTGGAACTGTTCCAGCCAGCAGAGGACAAACCCTATTCGGCCATTACGACTGACGATGTGGCCAGCGTTATCGCCCACGACCGCGACACGGAAAAATTGCGCAAGCAATTTGAGCGGGCGTTTGAAGGCTTTGGCGATGAACTGCACCGTAGGTTGATTAGCAATGTGGCCACAGTGAGGGAAATGAAAGAACGCTATGAAATAGCGGATGACATTTTCGAGAGGAACAAGGGTATTCCGTTGGTAGACCGCTATGCTGCCTACCAAGCCTTAAGCAACGAATGGCAGACGATAGCCAACGACATTGAGACCTTGCAGACCGAAGGGATGGATGCGGCGAGAAAGGTTGAGACGGCATATAAGCTGGTGAAGAAGGGTGATGAGGAAATAGAGGTGGCCGATGGACTGAAAGGCCGCATCATTCCGTTCGCGATGGTGCAGGAAACCTTGTTCCAAGCGGAACTGCAAGCCATAAGCGAGAAGGAAGCCCGAAACGATGAGATAGACGCTGAGGTTGACGAGCTGCGGGACAGCTTCACGGAAGAGGAGGCACAGGAGTATTTGGACGGTGACGACGACCCGAAGTTGGACAAAGCGAAGATAAAGAAGGATGCCAAGGCCAAGGGCGACGAGATAGAGCCTGAGACGAAGGCGAAGTTGGTGAAGCTGGTGAAGCTTTGGGAAGAGCAGACCAAGGTGAAAAAGGAAATCAAAGAGGCGAAAGTCGAATTGATTGACAAGACCAAGGAGGCCATAGAGCACTTGACCGACGAGGAAGTGGAACTATTCCTGCACAAGAAATGGATTGACCCCGTTGTGGCGGGCATAAACGACACGTTGACGGATGTTCTGAAAGCGGTTGAAACACGAGTGACGGCACTTGCAAATAAGTATGCCGTATCGTATAAAGAGCTTGGTGAGCAAATGGCCGAGGCAAAGCAGCAAATGGCTGATTTGGTGGCTGACCTCAACGGCGATGAATATGCCTTGGAAGGATTGCGTAACTTGAACTAAAAAGGGGAAAGATTATGGCAGAAAAAGAGATCATATTACAAGGCGAGGATGGGCAGGTAGATGAATTGGTTCTGACTACCCAAGACCAGGCATCTTGCAACTCCTTGGAAGACTGTGTTCGTTTGCTGTTTCCGCAAGAAGGGGAGAAAAAACCAAGGCTTCGTTTCAAGGGTTTTGAAGGGGATTGGGAAAGATTTAGCTTTGGTGATTTGTATGAACATTGTGTTGTCAAGAATGATTTGACATTTGGGAAGGATAAGATAATATCAGTAGCCAATATGTATTTCCTTCAGGATGTCAATAATTCTGATGATGACTATTTGAGAACATATAATGTTTTTAGATTAGGTGACATTGCTTTTGAAGGTCATTCAAGCAAAGAGTTTGCCCATGGTAGATTTGTTGAGAATACTATTGGCGATGGAATTGTATCACATATTTTTGATGTGTTTAGGCCAAAGAGCGAGAAATATGACTTGATGTTTTGGAAGTATGCCATCAATAATGAAATGTTGATGGGAAAAATACTCTCCAGATGCACCAAGGCATCTACAATGATGAATGATATTGTGGCGGATGAGTTTCTCAAAGAATCTTTTCTTGTTCCTTCTTATGAAGAACAAAAAAAGATTGGCGAATTTCTTAGTCGACTTGATACACAAATTGAATTCTATCAGCAACAGTTTGATAAACTGAAACAGGTTAAATTGGCTTGTCTTGAAACAATGTTTCCAGAATTTAATGGATGCACGCCTTGTGTTAGGTTTGAGGGCTTTGATGATGCCTGGAAGGTTGTGCCGTTGAGTGATTGCCTTTCGGTGAATACAGAGAAAAACTTGGAAGGTAAATATGGGAGGGAAGATGTTCTTTCGGTTTCTGATGATTTTGGGGTAGTAAACCAAATAAAGCTTCTTGGAAGAAGTTTTGCTGGTAAATCTGTTCTTAATTATCGTGTACTCAAACATGGTGATATTGTTTATACAAAATCACCTCTGAAGGTTAAACCGTTTGGCATAATAAAGGTAAACGATGGAGAGAGCGGAATTGTTTCAACTTTGTATGCGGTATATACTCCTAAGGAAGGTGTTTCAGCCCGTTTTATCAATTATTATTTTGCACCAGCTCAAAGGATGAATAAATACATTCATCCATTGGTCAACAAAGGTGCTAAGAATGATATGAAAGTTTCGGATGAGAATGTGTTGAAGGGAACTATTTCAATTCCGACTACTATTGAAGAGCAAGAACAGATTGCGCAGTTTTTTAGCGACTTAGACGGTAGAATTCTTGTACAAAAACAACAATTGGAAAGATTGAAGCAGATGAAGCAATCTTGTTTGGGATTGTTATTTGCTGATAATCAATCAATTACCCCCCCCCCTCAGATTCAAGGGATTTAGTGGAGAATGGATTATGATTAGGTTTAGCGATATAGCAACGATTAGGCGAGGCCTTACCTATAGCCCTGAAAATATTTGTGATAGGGGTGTTCGTGTATTACGGTCTTCAAATATCGACGAGGATGCTTTCACCATATCTGATTCGGATGTGTTTGTTGACAGTCGATGCGTCAATATACCTTTGGCAAACAATGGTGATATTTTGGTTACTGCTGCCAATGGCTCACCAAGATTAGTTGGTAAACATTGCTTGGTGGAAAGTGATGATGAAAAGATGGTGCCAGGTGGTTTCATGTATTTAGTTTCGTCAGATGAAGCTGAGTTCTTAAATGCCTGTATGGGTGCGAGTTGGTATAAGAAGTTCCTTGTTACTGGTGTGTCAGGAGGAAATGGAGCGATTGGAAATCTTAGCAAGGATGAACTTGAAAAGTGTGAGTTCTATATTCCAAAAGAGAAAGAAGAGCGTAATCGTATAGCTTCATTTTTTACCAATCTTGACAAGCAAATATCATTGCAATCTCAACAAGTTGAGAAATTGATGCAGTTGAAGAAAGCTTGCCTAAATCAATTCATAGCATAAAATCAACCAATAGATATGAGCAACGAACTGAACATTCATCCTTTTGATAAGGAGCTGGAATTTGAAAAAGCCTTGTGTGAGTTGCTGCCCAAGCATGGGTGGAGCGACAATATACTGCACCATTCGACGGAGCAGGAACTGATAGACAACTGGGCTGGCATCATCTATGACATGAACCGCGAAATGGAGCGGCTGGGCAATTATCCGCTGACCTCATCGGAGATGCAGCAAATCATTGACCAGGTGAATATGTGTGGAAGCCCATACAAGGTGAACAAGTTCATTAACGGCAAGTTTGTGTGCATCAAGCGCGACAACCCTGCCGACACGCTGAACTGTGGGAAGGAGGTCTATCTGAAGATCTTCGACCCTGCCGAGATTAGTTCAGGACAGAGCCGTTACCAGATTGTGCGCCAGCCGCGTTTCAGAGCCTCGAATCCTTTGGCGGGCGACCGCAGAGGGGATGTGATGTTGCTCATCAACGGTATGCCCGTTATCCATGTGGAGCTGAAGCGTAGCCGCGTGGATGTGTCGCAAGCAGTGTTCCAACTGAAACGCTACATGCACGAAGGTGTCTTCAGCAACGGCATCTTCTCCATGGTGCAGATATTTGTGGCCATGACTCCAGAGAAGACGCTATATTTTGCCAATCCTGGCTCGGAACACCTGTTCCAGAAGGAGTTCCAATTCCATTGGGCGGACTTCAACAATAACGAGATACACGAGTGGAACCGCGTGGCCTCGGAGCTGCTTAATATCCCGATGGCTCACCAGCTTATCGGGTATTACACCATCGCAGATGACAAAGACTCGACCTTGAAGGTGCTGCGCTCGTACCAATACTATGCCGCCAGCAGGATTTGTGACATCACCCACAAGACGAACTGGGATGATCATGAGCATAGAGGCGGTTACATTTGGCATACGACAGGCTCGGGAAAGACGATGACCAGTTTCAAATCGGCTCAGCTCATCGCCAATAGTAACGATGCTGAAAAGGTGGTGTTCCTGATGGACCGAATCGAATTGGGCATTCAGTCCTTGGATGAATACAGAGGCTTTGCCGGAGAGGATGACACCATACAGGACACCCAAAACACACAGGTGCTGGTGAGCAAGCTCGACAGCACTGATTTGGACAATAGACTTATCGTCACCTCGCTGCAAAAGATGTCGAACGTCGTGCCTGGTGCGCTCATCCCAGCTGAGACGATAGAGCGGATTGGAAAGAAGCGGCTTGTGTTTATCATAGACGAGTGCCACCGCTCGGTGTTTGGCGAAATGCTGATGAGCATCAAGCACACCTTCCCAAGGGCGTTGCTCTTCGGATTTACGGGTACGCCTGTGTTTGAAGAGAATGCCCACAACGAAATCACTACTGGCACCATCTTCGGTGACATGTTGCACAAATACACGATTGCCAACGGTATTCCAGACGGCAATGTGCTGGGCTTTGACCCATATCGTATAACAATCAACACGGATGATGAACTCAGGGAGAAAGCGGCTTTTGCAAGGCTGAAGGTGCATAGTCTCGAAGAGATAGAGGACAACGAGGATGCCATGGCGGTGTATAACCAGTTTATGCATGAAATGCCGATGGTGAGCACCTATACGGAAGATGGCGAAACGAAGCACGGCGTGGAGTATTATCTGCCCAAGCTGCTTTTCCAGAATGAAATCCACCATCAGGCGGTGGCCGCTGACATCATGAAACGATTTGACCGGCTGAGCAAGAACAGGAAGTTCCATGCGATGCTGGCCACGAAGAATATCCCTGAGGCCATAGCCTATTACGAGCTGTTCAAGTCGCAATACTCGTCGATGAATGTTGTTGCCGTGTTTGACAACAACATCGACAACAGCGATGAGGGCATAGCCAGGGAGGATGCCATATTGGAGATGCTTGACGACTACAACAGCAAGTATCAAACCTCGTTTGGCCTGCCTAACTACGCCCAGTATAAGAAAGACGTGGCGAAGCGGTTGGCGCATAAGAAGCCGTATAAGGACATCGAGCACGACCACACGAAACAGATAGACTTGCTTATCGTGGTGACGCAGATGCTGACGGGCTATGACTCGAAATGGGTGAATACGCTTTATGTGGATAAAGTGATGAAATATGTGGATGTCATTCAGTCGTTCTCGCGCACCAACCGCCTGTTTGGGCCGGACAAACCTTTTGGCACCATCTATTACTACACGTTCCCCTACACGATGGAGCAGAATATCAATGACGCTCTGGAGGTGTACGTCGACAGGCCGCTGGGTGTGTTTGTCGACAAACTGGAAGACAACTTGATGAACATCAACCGCAAGTTCCTGCACATCAGGGACATCTTCTATTCGCATGAGCTGTTCAACTTTGAGCGGCTGCCTAATACCCGCGAGGACAGAAACATGTTCGCCAAGGACTTCAGCAGCATGACGCGCTTGATAGAAGCGGCCAAGCTGCAGGGGTTTGTGTGGGAGCAACTGGAATATGAGTTCAGGCATGACGACACCTTCACGCATGTGAAGATGGAGCTGGATGAGAATACCTATCTCATCTTGCTACAGCGTTACCGCGAACTGTTTGAGAAGGGTGAAGGGGGAGATGGAGGCGAAGATGACTTCGACTATCCTGTGGACACCTTCATCACCGAAACGGGGACGGGCGCCATCGATGCGGAGTATATCAACAGCAAGTTTGTGAGGTTCATCAAGAAGCTGTACACGGATGGTCCAGGAAGCGAGCCGACGAAGGAGGCGTTGCGCGAACTGCACAAGACCTTTGCCTCGCTGCCTCAGAAAGACCAGCGGACGGCCATCCTGATCCTGCACGACATCCAATGCGGTGACCTGCGCCCAGAAGCTGGAAAGACCATACAGGACTATATCAACGAGTATCAGCTGAAGGAGCTGCACAAACAAGCCGTCCTCTTTGCGGAGGCAACAGGGGTGAACATCGGCATGTTGGAGCGACTGATACTTGCCAATCCCACGGAAGAGAACTTGGATGATTTCAGTCGGTTCACTGAATTGCGGTTGACCCTCGACAACGCGAAGACCAAGGCGTTCATCACCAAGGTGGAAGGCGAAGAGCCGAAACCGAGGATGGTTATCTCCAAAGGCGCGAAGCACCTGAAGGCGTTTGTGCTGGATGCCGATATGAGAGAGAGGATCCTGACTGCCTATTTGAATGATGACATCACCCTCGACACGGCGGTTGTGGAACAAACGTCGGTGGAGGAGGGTTTCAAGGAACTTGAAAACCCGACACAAGAGCAGACTGGCCAGAGCATGACGAACCTTGACAGGATAAAGGTTGAGGTGGAAGGCATTATGAATGTGACTATGGCCAGCGTCAAGAATAATATGCGCCCGATGAAGCAAATCGTCAATTCGGTCTTCTATGTGATAGATGCTGAATCCATTCCTTCGCTCGACGGCGTGGGGTTGTACCTGCGCAGCGCATTCGATAACCTCTATAAGGAGGGCGCGACGATTATTGACAAGTTTGTGGCCTTCAACCTGCTCTGCACCAAGTTTGAGGCTTATCTGAAGAAGCTGTATTACTTGATGAATGGCGAAGAGGTGCCACCGAGAGAGCCAGGGCAGGATGTCACATGGTCGAATGTGATTCACGGCATTGAACCACTGTGGCAGTTGAAGTATAGCCAAGACGAGGGCAAACAGCAGCTGTATCAGTGGTTGCTTCTGGTGAAGGAATGGCGCAATAGCGAGTCGCATATTTCGCCTACGGCATCAGAGACTGAAATCAAGGGTGCAATAAGCATCATACTTACCATGTATTGCTATGCAACAGGCTCATGCATTACGGAATTGGAGTGCAATGGGTGTGAGATAGAAGGTGAGGGGCATGTTGTTAGGATATATTCTCATGACGAGGAGAGAGGGACGTTGATGGCGGCGGAGGGGGAGTAGTTTAGAGTTTAGAGTTTAGAGTAGTTGAGAGTTGGGAGTTTAGAGTTGGGAGTTGTTCAGTTGTTCAGTTTCGTTATGCGTGCTGACGTGCTGACGGGATTACGACGGACTACCCCGAAGCTGCGCAGGGCTTGCATCGGGTTAAGGTCGTTGCGCCCCTTCAGGGCTTTGAGATGCGGGCTGACGTGCTGACGGGATTACGACGGACTCCCCCGCCGCTGCGCGGCACCCCCTCAGGGAGGGGGGACGACTCCCCCGCCCGTTGGGCACCCCCTCTGAGAGGGGGAAGGAGGGGGAAGGGAAAGAAAAAACAATGTGGATGAGTGAGTGTTCGGAAGAAACTTGTATTTTTGCTGTCGGAATTATTTGATATAAAACCGACAAAATGTATTGAAAAATATGTTAGAATCTATTGATGATAAGATACTTACGGCGATAAAGAAACGCGGAAGGGGTTCGGTGTTTTCGACGGAAGAGTACGCTCATTACGGAGACCCTGACGCCGTGCAGAAAGCATTGAGCCGTATGGCACGGAAAGGGGTGCTGCTGCATGTGTGTCACGGTATCTATTGTTATCCTCAAATCGACAAGGATTTGGGACTGGGTGTGCTATATCCTTCATACGAGGACATCGCAAAGGTCATCGCCAAGCGCGACAAGGTGAGGATATTTCCAGCGGGTGCATTGGCACAGAACATGTTGGGGTTGTCGACGCAAGTGCCGATGAATGTGGTGTATCTGACAGACGGGAGCAACCGTAAGGTGAACATCAAGAACGGACGGGGTATCCTTTTCCGCCATGTGTCGCCGAAGAAGCTGTCGTTTAACGACAAACTAGCCATGCTGATTACCACGGCATTGAGGGATATGGGCGAAAAGAATGTGAAGGAGGAGCACAGGATTCAACTGAAGAAGGTGCTGGAACAGCACCCGGAGCCGTTTTCGACACATGACATGAAGCTGATGCCTTTGTGGATCAGGAACCTAATAACAGAAATCTATGAACAATTACATACAACTCTCTGATGCACAGAAGCAAGCGGTGCTGACGCAGTGCAAGAACATGATGGGCTTGCCTGAACAGGCCGTTGAGAAGGATTACTGGGTGACGGTGATGCTGCAACTCATCTTTGACTCGGAGCTGAGCGAGCACATCATCTTCAAAGGCGGCACTTCGCTGAGCAAGAACGGCAATCTGATTGAGCGTTTTTCGGAAGACATCGACTTGGCGGTGAACTACGAGTATTTCGGGCTGAATGACGAGCCGACGAAGAAGCAGCTGAAGAAGCTGAGGAAATCGTCGTCGTTGTTTGTGAGGGAGGCTTTGGCCAGTGCCATCACCAGCCAGATAGAACGGTATGGATTGAAGGACCAGCTGTCCATCACGGTTGAGCCTGACGGCGAAGGCGACAGCACCTATCCCGAGCCGCGCCACATCTATATAGAATACCAATCGGTGCTGCCTGTCTTCTTGGACTATATCAGACCTATGATTGTGCTGGAAGTGGGGGCGCGGTCGCTTATGGAGCCGAGCATAGGGCTGCAGGTGAAGTCGATCATCGAGGACACGCTGCCGCAGATCAACACGGATGTGGTACAGGTGAAGGCCACCACGGCTGCGCCACAGAAGACATTTTTGGAGAAGGCGTTTCTGCTTCACGAGCTGTTTTCGGTGGAGCACGACACGCTTCCGGCCAACCGTCGTTCGAGGCATCTGTATGACCTCAACCGAATGATGAACAGGTATTTTGCTGTTGCTGCCATTCAAGACGATGCGCTATGGGAGCATATCCGACACCACAGGGAGAAGTTCACTTCTATCGTTGGGGTGGATTATTCGGGCGACATCCGCGACCGCATCTGTCTGGTGCCACCTGAGAGGCACATCGACGACTGGAGGAAGGACTACCAGTATATGTGTGATTCGATGATTTATGGAGAGAAGCCGAGCTTTGCGGAGCTGATGGAGAGCATGAGGGAGCTGGAGCGGAGGTTTAGGGAGAGAGGGTAGGTGGTTTAGAGTTTAGAGTTTAGAGTTTAGAGTTGTGGGGAGTTTAGAGTTTAGAGTTTAGAGTTGATCGTTATGCGTGCTAACGGGATTACGAAGAGGCCCTCACCCCGACCCTCTCCCGAAGGAGAGGGGGATGAATCCCCCGCCGTTGCGCGGCACCCTTACTCCCCCGCCCGTTGGGCACCCCCTCTAGAGGGGGAACTGCCGGACGCGAAGAATGAGACTTATAGGACAAATACGACAAATATGACTAATAAAACCAATAGGACAATGAAAGCAACAAGAATTTACGCCCTGTTTGCGCTCCTGCTGATGGCGGGAGGGGTGAATTTGAAGGCGCAAAATGATTTCTACTTCACATACGAGACTGCCAATTCCAGGTTTACGGAAGGCGGCCCGTGCTTGGAAGTGAGTTCTGAGAACACCAAAGAGCATTTCTTCCTCGTTTCGGCATTTGATTTTTCCTATGAATGGATTGCTTACGAGCAAAACCATGCCATGCCTGCCAAAATCCTGAAACTATCGCCTGAAATGAATCTGCTTGGCGAGATGGTGATAGGCGAAGAAGGACGTCGTTCCACCATTACGGGCATCTATTTTGACCCTGAAAACGATGCGCAATACATTGCGGTGGGAAAAATCCACGACAATGAACTGCATTATGACAGGCCATACATTGTCCGCTTTGATGGCGACCTGAATGTTTTGTGGCAAAAGGAAGTGGAGTTGCCACAAGAGTACTGCAAGTTTTTCTTCAAGCCGAAATCTTTCATGGACAATCAGAACGACATTGTTTATATGACCGAGGTTTACGATATTGACACCCAAATGAACCATCCTTATCTGTATTTGCGCTTCTCCTTAGATGGCGTGGTGCAGGCCATAGGCTCCGTCCAGACATCTCTGTTCAATACAGGTGGAGTCTTTGAATACAAAGACGGATCGGGCGACTATGGCGTGTGCAATTCGCAATGGTGTTATATACAACGCCTGAATCGTGATTTTGAGCCTATTGGGCAAAGGAATATTGTGTATAATGTACATCTTGACGACCAATGGGAGATTGTTCTAATGAGTCGCTACGACCAAAGTACCGTGTTATCGATGCCTGACAGCAGTCTTTTCATCGCCGCCTTTGGCGAAGGATGGTTCTATCCTGAACCTGTTCCTGGTGGAACCGTGTTGATGAAACTTCGTCCCTCCGACACCCTTCCTAATATCTATGCCGATGATTTTGATGGATTGTTTTTATCCGATTACTTTGATGAAAACACAGAGGCGATTAATCAAATCAAAGGGTTGGACATTAAGGGCGACTACTTGTTCCTTTGTTATGGGGTATTTGGCGATGACGAGATATGGAACTCCCGCTTCTGTGTCACAAAACTAACTTTAGGGCTGGATGTGGTGTGGCAACGAATTTACGATCTCGACAACAGAATTACGCCACACTACATAATGGCCACCCAAGACGGTGGTTGCCTCGTGACTGGAGAAATTGCGACAGGAAGCCCTGAAGAGGAAGGAATGATGATGTTCGCTGCAAAGATTGACTCGGATGGTTGTTTGGATGTTCCTGAAATAGGAAGCGTGAAGCAGACTATAGGTTGTTATCCCAATCCTGCCAAAGAAAAGGTGACGATAAATGGCATTGAGGCTGCCGAAGTGCAGGTTTACAACGCCCTCGGGCAGTTGGTGAAGACGGTGCGGAACTCTAATGAGGTGAGTTTGGAGGGATTGGTGGAAGGGGTTTATTTGGTGAGGATTAAGGATAAGGAAGGGAGAATCTTTTTGGAGAAGGTGATGGTGAGGTAGTGTTTTTTCGTGCTAACGTTATGCGTGCTAACGTACTTACGATGGACTCCCCCGCCCGTTGGGCACCCCCTCTCAGAGGGGGATGAGCCTACCGGATGCGAGAGATGGGACTTATAAGACCGATAAGACAAATAAATAGTTAAAACCAATAGGACAATGAAAGCAACAAGAATTTACACCCTGCTTGTGCTCCTGCTGATGACGGGAGG
>JAEEGJ010018081.1_pt1 | contig 15806 bp, 10 predicted proteins | sample 8958761 | NCBI WGS metagenome assembly JAEEGJ01 (sample SAMN16246546, study PRJNA631951) | gut metagenome | biome: gut microbiome; feature: rumen; material: RS-attached | host: Bos | place: Iran: Karaj | collected 2018-10
CCCTCGACTTGCATGTGTTAAGCCTGCCGCTAGCGTTCATCCTGAGCCAGGATCAAACTCTTCATTGTAAGAATTGCTTGTTTATTTTACCTTTGACTCGTCTCGTGTCCCCCCTGCCCCTTAGGACAGGTCACGGACACACGCTATCTCGATGTCCCAAAATTTCTATGTTCTCTCGTTTCCAGGTCAGCTGCCGACAGGCGGCGTTTTCCTTGAAAGCGGGTGCAAAGATACAACCTTTTTCCAGACCGCCAAAATTTTTTTTCAATTATTTTTTACCACGCCACACCACCGGGCGGACAACCAGCGCGTTGCGTCCTCAATTTTTTTTCGCAGCAACCGACAAATCCTCAAAAATCGCCCCGCAAAAGACAAAAAAAATCCTTTTTTCCACACGTTTTCGGGGTCGCGCAAGTTTATTTTTCGCGAATATCTCTGTATGTTATTGTTATTGTGTATTTTAAATGCTTTAAAATAACATTGCAACAAACCGGAAGAATAAGTTATCACTCTGTTTCGCAGTGCCTTGCACAGATATTTGCCGTCGGTGGGGAAAAAAGGTTATTTTGTCCGCATACGGGAAAACCTGTTGTCCGGCACGCCTCACGTGCGCATCCCAGTACACCCCACCACGGGTTGGGGGGCATTCCGATACGGGTCGGTGGGCGGTTGGGGGGCATTCACGGGCACACCGCCGCGGCTGAAAACCGGTTATATGGAAAAAATGGTGTATCTTTGCATCCGTTTTCAGGGGAAACACAGCAAGGTTTTATAAGAACAAAATACTATAATATATAAATATATATGGTAATACAAAATTGTTTTCGGCATGCATGCGGAACCGTCCCGCGTCCGTTTAGTTTCATCCTCCTGCTCATCCTCTCGGCAGCTTCTCTTATGCCGGCACATGGACAAGAGCTTAATAAAAACTTAAGAGAATCTGAAGAAATTGCGAAGCCGGAAGGAGTGAAGGTAGGTGTGGTGCTGTGCGGGGGATCGGCGACGGGCTATGCCCATCTGGGGTTCCTGCAGGCGCTACAGGATGCAGATGTGAAGATTGACTGCGTCAGCGGCACGTCGATGGGGGCGATTGTGGGTATGTTCTACGCTGCCGGATATTCTCCGCGGCAAATTGTGCGCATCATCAAGCAGGAGCAGCTGGTGAAAAGAGGCAAAATATTCCGTTTCAACATGAAAAAGGATGGGGGACTAGCAGACTTTGGCCGAATGAGGCGCATAATAGCGAAGTATATTCCCCACAATAGTTTCGACTCGCTGCTTATACCTTTTTATTGTTGCGTGACGGATATTAACCATCTGAGGCCTGTGTATGTGTCGAAAGGGGGCCTGCTGAAGGAATACGTTACGGCGTCGGCATCGATACCGGGGGTGTTTGCACCGGTGATGATAGACAGCGTGTATTATGTGGACGGTTTTGTGATGAATAACCTGCCCGTGGAACCGCTGGTGGAAGAGGGATGCAATGTGAGGTTGGGTCTTTATATAGAGCACGATACGGTGATGGAGCGCATAGACAACCCGGCCATTATTGCCTCGCGGGCGATGAATGTGAACTCCGACCTCTGCACGATAGACCACCTACCCCTCTGCACCCACAGTGTGGCTATAAAAGTGCATGGGCTGGGGAAGATGGATTTTGACAAGATAGACACTTTTTTTGAATATGGATATCAGGCCGGTGTGAAGTTTTTGGCGGACTTGGCACGTAAAGGGCAATCGATTAGTGCGTTGGTGAACGGAGATGAAGATATAAAACGGCGGTGAATAAAAAATATTTGCCATATTGAAATAAAGTTGTACTTTTGCATTCGATTTGGTCGCTGAAAAGATTGTAGCAAAGGGCAAATAGCCCATTGAGAACAAACTTATTAAGCGTTAAAAGGGAATCAGGTGGAAATCCTGAACAGTCCCGCTGCTGTGAGCTCAGAAAGACCGCAGCCCCCAAGATAAAGGCCACTGTGCGGCGCGAAAGTCGCATGGGAAGGCCGGGCGCGGAGAGCGAGTCAGAAGACCTGCCAAGTTGAGAATTTAAGGCTTTCGAGGAAAGAGCTGAAAATTGATGGTACACAACATAATCTCAAGGTGTACGGTCCCTTTTCACTTGTTTCATGTAGAAAGCTGTTTTGTGGAAACTAACAAAATAGTAGCTATATGATATTTAAAAAGATTACAACTTTTGCATTGGGCCTGCTTATAACTGCGGGTCTTGCTGCCCAAACGGGCAACAACGAGATGCATGGAGGTGCCAAGGATGGCAATGCCAAGGGTATCTCATTTCCAGCATCTGACATTCAGTTTTGGACCGGTACTGGGTCAAACCAGGCCATCTATATCCTTGGTTGGGACGATGACCCCAGCGGCAACGATACCGCTTTGGTGTGGGGCGTTCGGTGGAACGGCACCGCTACGGCAACGACATTGTTGGACACCATTGCTGCATACGACACGCGCTTCAACTACACACTGAGTGGTTCGTTGATGACGGATATGTCATTCAACGACGGCACAATTAATCCCGGTTCGAGCATGAACGGATGGTGCTATTACCACAACGGCAGCTGGGGCATGTACGCATGGCCTAACCAGCCTATGGTCAACGGAGACGTGATTGAGATGAGCAGCAGCTGCCTGTTCACCCTGAACTCCGCCACAGCGGTCACCGACCCCTCGCCGACGGGCACAACCGACACGGTGGATGCCACGATTGACACTTCGGACATTGTCTTCTGGGTTGGAAACGGCACAAACAGAGCCGTGTTGATTGTGAACTGGGGTAACCCTGACACCGCTTTCGCTTGGGGATTCCGTTTCAACGGCACCGTTACCGCCCAGACCATGGTGGACAGTATTGCCGCCGCCGACCCCCGTTTCTGGACGGTGGGGACACCTTCGTATGACGGAGACATCCACTACATTCTTAACAATGGCGACACGCTGGGATTGATACCTGGTCCGTCCACAGCAGATGGATTCAATTTCTGGTGGGCCAACCTCAACGGAGTCAGCGCTGGCAGTGGTTCGGGAGAGTCGCTGCACAACGGCGATGTGTTCAAGTATGGCGATTACAGTGTGGGCATTGGCTGGGACCCCATGGGGACATATTTCTTGGAGCGAGCCTGGCTGAAGACTCCCACTCCCGCCCCTCTTCCCACCCCCACCGATACTACTACTATTGAAAATGCCACTATCGACACCGCCGACATACTGTATTGGGTAGGTACCGGCAGCAACAAGCTGACCTTTGTGGTGAACTGGGCTGATACCGCTTTGGCCTGGGGCTACCGATTCAACACTGAAAGCGTTTCCATGCCCACAGTTCTGAATGACTTGGCTGCCGCCGACCCCCGACTGACTTTCGGAGCCACGGGAATGCTTGACGACATCTGGTTTGTGGAAGGCAACGACACCCTGAAAATCACTCCCGGCAACTATTGGGAGCACTCCTTGAATGGCTATATGTCGGCCGGAATGGGCACAACGATGCATAACGGCGATTTCAGCCGCTGGGCCGACCCCGCTGGCGGCGTGGCAGTAGACAGTTTCTACTATGATGGCTGGGGCTGGTTCTACACCTACGCCTATCCCGCCACTATCTACCCTGTTTCCATACCCTCTAGCGACGACCCCGTGGTGGATGCCACCATCGACACCAACGACATACTGTATTGGGTTGGCACCGGAGCCAACAAGCTGACCTTTGTGGTAAACTGGGCCGACACCGCCTTGGCTTGGGGCTACCGCTTCGACGCTGACAGCGTGCTGCTAAGTACCGTAATGGACCATATTGCCGAAGTCGACCCCCGTTTCAGATACACGGGTACCAGCATGGTGAGCGACATTAATTTTATCACGAATGGCGACACACTGGGCATCACTCCCGGCAACTGGTGGAGCCATTATCTGAACGGCACTACGTCGGCCGGTATGATGCAATGGATGCACAATGACGACTTCAGCCGCTGGGCCGACCCCGCTGCCGGCGTGTTGGTGGACAGCGTATACCATGACGACTGGGGCGGCTGGTGGGAACGCATCTACGCCTACCCGCAGACAATCCATCCCGTAAGCGAACCTGCACCGGTTAGCGCTACCATTACAGCCGACGAAATTGAATACTGGATTGGCGAAGGCGAGAACCAGCTGGTGTTTGTGGTAAACTGGGCCGACACCGCCTTGGCCTGGGGCTACCGCTTTGCTGACGACAGCGTGATGCTGGGCAATGTGATGGACGACATCGCAGAGGCCGACCCGCGATTCAGCTACAGAGGCAGCGGAATGGTGGACGACATCTATTATGTGGAAGAAGGCGACACGCTGGCAATCACTCCCGGCAACTGGTGGGAACACCTGTTGAACGGCTACTCGTCGATGGGAATGAGCCAGTGGATGCACAACGGCGATTTCAGCCGCTGGGCTGACCCCGCTGCCGGCATTGCTGTGGACAGCTTCTACTATGACGGATGGGGCTGGGTTTATACTTACGTCTATCCGCAACGCATCCATTCCGTGAGCGACCCCAACACAGAAGGCCCCTTCTGCGGCATTGTGGGTACTGAGGGCTGCGAAGCCATAAACTATGCCGACAACCGCATCAAGGCCTGGGCTACGGGATGCACGGTGGTGCGCGGCTCGCGGAATGTGAGCGACCCGGATGCAGCACCTGTGGACTACGGTACGGAGGATGCCGGAGTCGGACCCGCCTCGGACAACACGATGAATGCCGTAAGTCTTGGTGACGGCGGAATGGCCACACTGACATTCGAATATCCCATCACCAACGGAGAAGGATATGACTTTGCGGTTTACGAAAACTCGTTTGACGATTACTTCCTGGAGCTGGCATTTGTGGAGGTGAGCTCGGACGGTGAGACCTTTGTCCGCTTCCCCGCCACATCGCTGACACAGACACACACCCAGATAGGCAGCATCGGACAGGTGGACGCCACCTTTATCAACAACCTGGCAGGAAAATACCGTGTGGGTTGGGGCACCCCGTTCGATTTGGAGGAACTTCGCGACAGCGCCAACCTGGATATCAACAACATCACCCATGTACGCATAATAGACGTGGTGGGCAGCATTGACCCGCAGTACGGCTCATACGATGCCTTCGGACACCTCGTCAACGACCCCTTCCCCACTGTATCATATAGCGGCGGTTTCGACCTGGAAGGCGTATGCGTGTTGAACCAGAATATCACAGGCATAGAAGAGGTTAGCGAAAGCAGCATGAAACTCTATCCCAACCCTGCTAACAATAAAGCCCGCTTGACCATTACCCCGCAGGCCAACCGCAACGAAGCAGTACTGTATGACGTTACAGGCCGCAAGGTGGTAGCCTACACCGTAGAGGCCGGCGCGACAGGCATTGAGTTGAACACTTCCACTTTGGCAAACGGAGTGTACATGCTCAGACTGGGTAGCGAAGTGATGAAACTGATAGTGAAACACTAATCAATAGGCAGGGAATCTGCCGACATACAATAACTACACTCATTATCAATTATCAATGCAGAGCGGCCGCTCTAAGCGAGTGGCCGCTTCTTTTTCGAAAAGACTGACAAACAGGAAATAGAGTAAACACAAAAACGGAACAAGGATAATGGAAAACGTCCCATTCAGTATTACAAAACGAGACGGCCAACAAGTGCGTTTCTCTTTAGACAAAATAATGAATGCCATCATCAAGGCATTCCAGTCGGTAAATGAGCCGGTGAACCTCTCGGCGTTGAGCAACATACTTACCCATCTGGACATACACGACAACATTACGGTGGAAGACATACAGAACCAGGTGGAAATATCGTTGATGAAAGAGGGCTACTACAATGTGGCCAAGTCGTTCATGCTCTATCGCCAAAAGCATACCGAAGACCGTGAGACCTTGGAGAAACTGAACTTCCTGGTGGATTATTGCAAAGCCGGAAACGCCGCCTCGGGCAGCAAATATGACGCCAACGCCAATGTGGAACACAAGAATATCGCCACGCTGATTGGCGAGTTGCCGAAGGCAGGTTTTATCCGCCTGAACCGCCGACTGCTCACCGACCGCATCAAGAAGATGTATGGGAAAGAGCTGGCCACACAATACCTCGACTTGCTGACCCACCATTTTATCTACAAAAACGATGAGACCTCGCTGGCCAACTACTGTGCCAGCATCACCATGTATCCTTGGCTTATTGGCGGCACCGCATCGATAGGAGGCAACTCCAAAGCGCCCACCAATTTGAAGAGTTTTTGCGGTGGATTTGTGAATATGGTGTTCATGGTGTCGAGCATGCTGAGCGGAGCTTGCGCCACACCCGAATTCCTGATGTACCTGAACTACTTTATCGGAATAGAATACGGCAAAGACTACTGGAAAGACACCAACCGGGTGGTTGACCTCTCGGTGAAACAGCGCACCATCGACAAGATGATTACCGATTGTTTCGAACAGATAGTATACACCCTCAACCAGCCCACCGGAGCCCGCAACTATCAGGCCGTGTTCTGGAACATCTCCTATTACGACCGCTACTATTTTGAGAGCCTGTTTGGCGATTTCTACTTTCCGGACGGCAGCAGGCCCGACTGGGACAGCCTCTCGTGGCTTCAGAAGCGATTCATGAAATGGTTCAACCAGGAACGCACCAAGTCGCTGCTCACCTTCCCGGTGGAGACGATGGCACTGCTGACCGAGAACGGCGAGTGCCGCGACAGCGAGTGGGCAGACTTCACGGCCGAGATGTACGCCGAAGGGCATTCCTTTTTCACCTACCTGAGCGACAATGCCGACTCACTGTCGTCGTGCTGCCGTCTGCGCAACGAAATAACCGACAACGAGTTCAGCTACACCCTCGGCGCCGGCGGTGTCTCTACGGGCTCCAAAAGCGTGCTGACCGTCAACCTGAACCGATGCATCCAATATGCAGTAAACAACAACATCCCCTATCTTAAATACCTGGCGGACATAGTGGACCTGTGCCACAAGGTTCAAACCGCCTACAACGAGAACCTTAAAGAGCTACAAAGCCACGGGATGCTGCCCTTGTTCGACGCGGGCTATATCAACCTGAGCCGCCAGTACCTCACCATCGGGGTCAACGGACTGGTGGAAGGGGCCGAGTTCCTCGGAATACCCATCAACGACAACGACCAATATCGGGAATATGTGCAGTCGGTGCTGGGCGTGGTGGAGAAATACAATAAGCAGTACCGCAGCAACGAACTGATGTTCAACTGCGAGATGATACCGGCCGAGAATGTGGGCATAAAGCACGCCAAATGGGACAAGGAGGACGGGTATTTCGTTCCCCGCGACTGCTACAACAGTTATTTCTACATCGTAGAGGACGACTCGCTCACTATTCTCGACAAGTTCCGCCTGCACGGTGCACCCTACATCCAGCACCTCACAGGCGGTAGTGCGCTGCATCTCAATCTGGACGAGCACCTGTCGAAAGAGCAGTACCGCCAACTGCTTCGCGTGGCCGCCACCGAGGGATGCAACTACTTTACCTTCAACATCCCCAACACCATTTGCAACGACTGTGGCCATATCGACAAACGCTACCTGAAAGAGTGTCCCGTGTGCCATAGCAAGAATGTGGATTACATGACCCGCATCATCGGCTACCTCAAGCGTATCAGTAACTTCTCACAAGGCCGTCAAGAAGAGGCGCAACGCCGCTATTACCACGATGCTTAAATACCTGAACACCGATATTGTTTTCCAGGAGGTGCCCGACGAGACCTCTCTGGCCATCAACATCACGGGGTGCCCATGCCGCTGTCCGGGATGCCACAGTCCCTATCTGTGGGCGGACACCGGCTGGCCCCTTGATGCCGAGGCCATCGACGGTCTGATGGGCCTACATGGCGATGGAGTTACATGCATCTGCTTTATGGGAGGGGATGCGGCTCCCCACGAGGTGGCCGATTTGGCGGCATACGTCCATCGTCATTACCCTCGCCACAAAGTGGCTTGGTACAGCGGTCGGCAGTATATTCCCCACAATGTGGACAAACAGCAGTTCGACTATATCAAGGTGGGTCCCTATATCGCCCACCTCGGCCCCTTGCAGTCGTCCCACTGCAACCAGCACATGCTAAAACGGCAGCCCGACGGCAACTTTATTGACATCACCTCCCGCTTCCGCAGAAAAGCCAACTGACAATGCCGCACCAATGATGGTGCGGAGTTCCGCGTGTCTATTCCAAACATTGGCACAGCATTATGGGATAGAACTTCCCCTAATCGGGTAACCTGATACAGGATACCCGATTGTTCGTAATGGGGAATAAGCACCCCTTGATACCATAGACGCTCCCGCGTCCCGTCAGGGACGAGACTTTGCATAACACGGTACAAAAGGACGAAGTCCTCGCAGTCCCGTGACAAGACAACCAATGGACTAGCGTCCCGACAGGGACGCGACACAAAACGAATAAAATAAATCCAATTAAATGTCGGTGATGGTTCTTCAACCCTTCCTCAGTCCCCTTCGGTTTTGACAAAAGGAAATTGGCATCCCTGTCGAAAAAAAAAAATGCATCTCTGCATTATTTTTATTGCTATTTACAATTTATTTCGCACTTTTGCATCGTGAATTTACGGAGTACAACTCCTGATTTTACATGAAAATACGGAGTACAACTCCACATATTCAAAAAATGGCGATTCGTCCCGACAGGGACGAGACCTTGCATAACACGGTACAAGAGGACAAAGTCCTCGCAGTGCCATGATAGACCAGCGTCCCGACAGGGACGCGTCACAAAACGAGTAAACCCACCAAAAGAGTGCATGATGGTTCCTCCACCCTTCATCAATCTCCTTTTGGGTCGGGCAGCAAGAAGTCCGCAATGTTGTCAGGCGTGATAACCTGAAATTCGGAATTAGGGTAGGCCTCGGTGAAAGTCTTGGTAATGGATGCTTTTGCTCGCGGGTTCCATTTCATCTCATAGGCATGCAGTTTACCTCCCGACTCTTCCAGATAGTCTATCTCCTGTTGCTGTTTGGTCCGCCAGAAGTAGCGGTTTACCCACCGATGGTAGTACTCGTTGCTCTTCATCCTTTCGGCAATGACGAAATTCTCCCACAACGCCCCTATATCCTGCCTCACCTCCGGGGCTCTATAGTCAGCTATCAAGGCATTCCGTATGCCATTGTCATAAAAGTATATCTTGCGGCTGGACTTGAGCTCGTGGCGTAGGTTGCGCGAGAACGAGGGTAAGCGAAAGATGATATAGCACTGCTCCAGCAGGTTGATGTAGCGTTCCACCGTCTTGCTGTCCATCGAGCACATCTGGCTCAATTCATTATACGACACTTGCGACCCCACCTGATAGGCCAATGCCCTCAACAGGGTTTGCAGTTTGTCGGGGTGCTTGATACTCTCCCACGAGAGAATGTCCTTATACAGATAGGCATCGGTCAGCAGTTTGAGTATCTCCACCTCGTTGCCGTCGTTTGTCACCACCTCTGGGTAGTATCCATAAATGATTCGCCTTGGAAGCATCCGCATCTCTTTCAGTTTTCCGTGATGCGCCACCATCTCGCCAAACGACAACGGGAACATCTGGTACTCCCATTTGCGGCCAGTCAGTGGCTCGTTCACTTTGTTAGCCAACTCAAAAGCAGAACTGCCTGTGGCAATCACTTGAACCTCACAGTCCGAATCAGCAATCAGTTTCAATCTTAGGCCGATGTTCTCTATACGCTGTGCCTCATCAAGGATTACAATCTTTGAATTGCTGAATTCCGACAGCAGACGGTCTGCCGAAGCATTGGCAAACAGATTTTGTACCTGCAACTCGTCACCGTTCAACCACAATACCCCCTCTTTCTGTCGCAATAATTGTTTCAATAGAGTGGTTTTCCCCACCTGACGCGCCCCGGTAAGGATGATAATCTTACCTACAAACAGCTTGTTCTCAATTGTTTTATATAGCAATCGCTCAATCATAATCCATTACTTTTTACCCTGCAAAGATACAACTTTTTTGGAATCTATTCCAAAAAAGTCATAACTTTTGCGGAATTGATTCCGAAAAAGTAAAAAACTTCCACTATTGAATTATCTGATCTCACCGTCTCAATACGAAAAGTTGCGGAATAAACCATCAAAAAGTTGCGGAATAAATCGTCAAAAAGTTGCGGAGTTTTGTTGTAAAGTAATTTGTTTTTAGTATCTTTGCAGTCGAAGATTAGTCCCGAATAGGGACGTGACACAGAACGAATATACTAAATCCACCTAAAGCGTCTGTGATGGTTCCTCCACCCTTCTACTACTCGCATTCAAAGGCTCTTCTATTCTTCGGAGCCTCTCTCGGTTAACCCAAATAGGTCATTAGGGTTTATGGCAGATTAGCATTTGTTTCGAGCAGATTGGCCGCATCGCTGGCGAAGACGTAGCGGGCTACGGCGAGACAGGGATGTGGTCAAGATGCCGAAAGAAATGCTGATATGGCATAAACAGACCTAAAAAAAAGCGAGATTGGTTGAAAAGTCGGCTTAATGACCGATTTGGGGTTAATACAGCATCCCGAACATCCATAACGGAATGCGGTTGCGGCTGCCAATCTCGATACCGTCAACAGCAAGAAAACTGTCCTCCACATCCTTTATCTGCTCAAATGTCTTGTTCTTGCCCCCCACTTCAAACAGGTATTTGTGGTCGACAAGGAAATCCCCTTGCTTGGGATAACACACCTCATGGTTGCACAACATTTGATTTAAAAAGAATGTCTCTCGGAGAGTGCCTGTACTAACTTGTGTGGTCAGAGCATACATCAAGTTTGTATTGTTAAGATATATTTTCTCAGGTCTCGACATCTTATTGATGCTCTTTGCATCGTCGCCAAGCAAATTCACCAGCCCGCTCCGCTGTAGTGCATAAAGCATCTTCAGTCCTTGGTTTCTGTCCGTGTCCAGTTCTCGGAACAGCTGGCTCATATTCAACTTCTGTGGGACGGACTCAGCCAATATCATCAACATTTTACGAATCTTTCTGATAGTGGAAAGCGTCACCTCCTCAACCGCAGGATAGTCCCCTTCCAGTATCTGGTTCACCACACTTGTCAACCGCTGTTCGTAGCTCTTGCGTGCCTCTTTGTAGAACGGATAGTACCCCGCCATGCAGTATCTCTCAAAGGCAGGTATTACCTTGATATTCGATGTTAGCTCCATGGCAATTGCGGTATGATTCATCACCAGCTCCTCAAGTGTCAGCGGCTTCAAATTATACAACCCTTCATACAGCAGGTACTCCCTAAACGACATACCCTGCAAAGTGTACGTCCGCAACCTGCGCGACAAGTCGGCTTGTGCGTTATCGATTTTCAGCATCGACGAGCCGCTAAAGACAATATTCATGTCGGAATACTCGTCATAGATATTCTTTATCAAACGCTGCCAAAGAGGGAAATAATGAACCTCATCAAGAAAGAGGTATTTCCCGCCATGTGTGTAAAAATACTCCACAAGGTCCCTTACATCGTGAGTGGTAAACCATAAGTCGTCTAACGACACATAGAGCACACTCTGCTTGTCCTGTATTTCCTCTTTGATATGTTGAAACATCAAAGTAGTCTTGCCACTACCTTTCGGCCCCTTTATCCCGATAAGACGGTTTGTCCAGTCTATCTCATTATAAAGATAGCGGTGAAAGGCTGTCGGAGCCGTGCCTATCCGCCTATTGCTAATGCGTTCCAGCTGGCTGAAATCAACTTGGTCTATCATGATAATTGTTTTTTAGCAGCAATAACGAATAATATCTGAAAATATTGTTTTAGCGGCAAAAATAATGTTTACAAACACTAAATTATATTCAAAATCAATGTTTGTAAACACTGTTTTTAGCATCTTTTTCGCTTTTGCAAAAGTGAATTTTGCATCTTTTTTCACTTTTCAAAAAGCGAATGCCGCCTGTCGGCAACCGCATTTTGCCTGAGGCACTCAGCGAAATAGTAAAAAAAAAACGATTCGTCCCGATAGGGACGAGACCTTGCATAACACGGTACAAGAGGACGGAGTCCTCGCAGTGCCGTGATAAGACTGTCTGAGAGCCAGCGTCCCGTCAGGGACGCGACCTTGTATAACACGGTACAAGAGGACAAAGTCCTCGCAGTGCCGTGACAAGACTGTCTGAGAGCCAGCGTCCCGATAGGGACGCGACTATGCATCCTTCATGAAGAACCGATTGTCTATAGCCACCTCATTGGCCTCGATAAACCGTCTATACTCCTCAGCAAAAGCCATCTTCTTGTGATGCTCCTTCTGTCCCTTAATATAATTGATGATCTTGTCTCTGTCGTGAATACTGTAGGTGAATCCCGCATACTCCTGCGACCACCCAGTGAACTTTGGAAAGTGTGGGTTGGCTTTCATCCATTTACTGGATGACACTTTCAGCTCTTTCACAAAAGAGGCCAGAGCCAATGTGGCTGGCAAGGATACCAGCAGATGCACATGGTCGGGCATCCCGCCGATGCGGTATAGTTTGCCGTTATAGTTATTGATGATGCCATTCATATAGGCATACAGTTCATTCTCATGTTCTTCGGCAATAGCTAATTCGCTGCGGTGTGTGCGCAGGACGATATGATACAATGTGCTGACATAACTCATGCGCTGATAACGCTTGTTGTGTGCCTTTATTGTGTCGCGTCCCTGACGGGACGTCCTATCGGCTGTCATACTGGCATCATGTCCGCGTCCCGACAGGGACGCAACCTTGCATAACACGGTACAAGAGGACAGAGTCCTCGCAGTGCCGTGATAGACCAGCGTCCCGACAGGGACGCGACACAAAACGAATAAACCCACCTAAAGAGAGTGTGATAGCTCTTCGACCCTTCTTCGGTCTCTCAGCGTGGTCGGCCTATCCCGTCAGGTAATAAAAAATAACACTACGATACCTTGTCCGACAGCCTTAGTTTCTGGATCCTTCTTCAGCTGCTTCGAGTAAGGTAGGAAGCCGTAATTCATACTCTTCAGTCGTCTGAATTTACAAAACGATTATATTCTTCCTCACACTGTTCGCATAGATGGTGTTCGTTAAGTATAGCTCGTTCGCCACACTTCCAACACTCCTCATAGTCTTCAAAACTAATATATTTAGACAGGTCTATTGGTTCATCTATTTCACCGCCATCTATCTCAATATTTTGAGTATTGAAACATCCCATTGGGTACTCCCATACTTGTAGAGTAAAGTCAATTTGCTTCCCACAATTAGGACATCTATAGGACTCTTGTGATTCATATTCCGACTCCGGTCCCATACCTCTACCGTTATCTACAACACCACCTTCCCAATTGAAACAAAGGTCATCAACATCTACATCAAACAGTTCTCCACATTCCCCACAACGAATTAACAAAGAATCACCAGAGTGATACTGCCTGATATCACGCTCACGCTCTATCCTTTCGAGGACATCCCTTACAATACCCAATTTACCATAGAAAGCGATTTGAGCCTGTTTCGGTTGATAAAGCTCTTCGAGCTTTTTGATAAAATCTGTAGATTTATAAAACCATACTGTCTGACCAGTTTCTTCCTCAAATTCTGCTAAAAGCTCTCTGCGAGGATGACCTATTTCATCGGACGAAGGAGTTTCTGCTTTAGGGTCCTTCTTTGTTTCGTCAACTATTACCCAGTCAGACTTTGAGTCATTAGTGACAAATATTATATCTTTATTATGTTCTTTTGCAAAACGAAGAACCTCTTTCCAAATAATAAGGTCACCATATTGACGAACTCCTGATTTGGTTTCTGCATCCTTATAACCTGGACCTAGCTGATTCGCGTACCTAATAGCCCCCTCCTTAACTATTTCTTTAATCTGAGAAAAAGAAAAGGGTTCACCATGAGGTAAATCGTTTATCGTTGCAGCAATAACATCATTTTTCTGAATATCACGAATCTCCTGCTTACGAGCTTGATACTCAAGAGCCACAATAGTCTTTATCTTAACTATTTCCGGTTCTATAGCAGACAAGGATTTTTTTACTTCCTGAAGCTTAACATCGCTGATATATGGATGATAGTATGGCTTCTCCCATTGGACTATATAAGCCTTTAGCGTATCAACAATACGATTATTCTGTATGTCACTATCTTGATAATTCTCAGAGATCGGTTTAAGCATTGTATTCTCTCTGTTCTTTTTATACTCATGAACTACTTGAGAAGGGAGCCATATCCTATCTGAAAGATGTGAGAGAATCTCAGACATTATCTCTTGGAAATCAGGAGTCATATAATAAAAATCTAGCAGGGCGCATGTATCAAAGACAATAATGCCTTTCTCCCACAACACGTCCTCGGTTGCTTTTTCTATAACAGAAGGTGTATAAATGGTATGTTTCATTTTCGATACTTATGGTGGGTTCTTATTATTCATTTTGACCATCAAAACAGACAGAACCCATTAATCTGCTAGATAATCGTTGCATTAACATTCGGTTTACGAATGCAAAGATACAATTTTTTTTCATTTGGAAAGAACTACTTTGCTGTATTTTGAAAAGGGATGAAGGTGTTTTTCTTCAACACGCTATATATCACCGATTTTATTATCGTATCTTTAATATGCTTCTTTTTCTCTTTTTGTTCTTTATTGTTGTAAAATACATTATACACTATCGTTCTGCATCCAATTTTTAGGCCAAGGATACTGATATTTGTCCCACAACTTCTCACAATAATGTTTTACACTCTTCTTGTCCATAAAATTGACATTCTTAGCCAACTCTGTTTTCTTGCCTTGTTTCAGATCCTCTTGTCTGCGGTAAATCACTCTGTATGCATGTTCCACATAGTGTCTTTTAACTCCTAAATATATAGGGGGATGGTACTCATAATCACCCCAGCAATTTTTCTCTGTCTTGCCATTTAAAGCATATTGTAATTTATCAGACATTATCTCTAGAAACCAATTTTCATTAGACGAACCATTGTAAAAGGTATCAACAACCTTTTTCATTGCTTGTATTGAATACTTACGATATTCATCTTCTTTCTTTGTTTCGTATCTATTTTGACTCAAATCAAGTCCAACTTGATTTAGCAATTCTTTTTTTGTATCAGCTTTGCCAAAAAGCAAGCCGCAAATAGCTAATACAGCAAGCATCAAAATAAATCCAGCCATTTTTTCTTGTTTTATCTTTGCCTACTCTATGATGCAGTTTTCGGCTTCCCTGCTTGTTCGTTTTGAGCCAGAATCCGATGTTTATATAAGGGTACAAAGAAAGGCGCAAATCCTTTCAATTATTGTCTCCTTATTTTTGATAGAGGTGTCTGGAATACCTTTGTGTAAATAAGGGGAAAGAATCCACGCCTAAGCGTGAACTTTCGCCATCTTATTCTCACACGGTAGTAATGTTTTCCAGACGTTTCTATCAAGAGAACAAGAGCGTCAGCTCAATATATGTCTTTTATGTCAAATATTACGTCATAATTATCGTTTTCAAATTCGTTGCAAAGATACAAATATTATTTAGAACAATAAACTATTTTTGTTATTCTGCTTGAAACAAATTAGTTTCATACGGTTCGCAATGGCCTATTCATCAACTCATACAAATAGGCCGGGCTTTGTACGTATAATTCGTTCTCTTCATCTTGCAGGGCTTCCATCAGCGGGGATTTATAGACTTTCTCCATTGCCTGCTCGATGCCGCAACCTGTGTCTTCCATTACATATTTCACCAGCTCGCTCAAGACATAATCTGTCAAGTACGTTGCTATCTGATGGTGGGTTGGCTGGTTCATGCGAGCGTACCTCCATTC
>JAEEGJ010018083.1_pt1 | contig 15805 bp, 10 predicted proteins | sample 8958761 | NCBI WGS metagenome assembly JAEEGJ01 (sample SAMN16246546, study PRJNA631951) | gut metagenome | biome: gut microbiome; feature: rumen; material: RS-attached | host: Bos | place: Iran: Karaj | collected 2018-10
CCTTAAAAAATGCCGTTCTTTCAGCGCAGTTTGAGGGTCCGTATGCTGCATTTTCTATATTGCATCCCCCGTAAATTTCCCCGTTTTTTGCCAGGAGAGCCGCACCAACTTTAAAGCCCGAATAGGGTGCATATGCATACTGCCTCATACCAAACGCCCTTTTCACAAGCTCGTCGATCAAGCTCTCTGCAACCAGGAAATTGTGCACGTTATTAGACGGTACCTGAGTATTCTTTTCTTTTAAATCTGTACGCATTTTTCTTCCCTCTCTTCTCCAATTCTTTGCAAACTTCATAACAGACATACTATACAGCTATATCTCATTTCATATGGTTGCATATGTTGTAAAAGCCTTCCCCTCAAGGGGAAGGTGGCACGAAGTGCCGGATGAGGTGTTCCCTTTCACCCCTGCTTCAATATCTTCACTAGCCTGCTTGTACCCAGTCTGTCTGCTCCAAGCTCGATAAATTTCTCGGCATCCTCAAATGAAGAAATCCCGCCTGCTGCCTTTATCTTTACATCAGCTCCGACATTCTCCTTGAAAAGTTTAACATCATCAAAAGTTGCTCCACCACCTGCAAATCCGGTAGATGTCTTGATATAATCTGCGCCCGCCTTTGTTACCACCCTGCACATCTCGATTTTCTCCGCATCGGTAAGTAAGCATGTCTCTATGATCACTTTTAGGATCTTATCTCCGCATGCCTTCTTGATGTCCCTGATCTCTTCCACCAGTCTGTCCCAGAGTCCTGCTTTTGCCCATCCGATGTTGATGACCATATCTATCTCATCAGCACCGTTCTTTATGGCATCTTCGGTTTCAAAAACCTTGGTGGCTGTGGTTGAATACCCATTCGGAAATCCTATGACCGTGCACACTGCAGGTGTAATTCCGCTTACATTATCAAAATACTCTGCCACCTGCTTTACATATGAAGCCGGGATACATACGCTGGCGGTCCCATATTTTATGGCATCATCGCAGATAACCTTTATCTCTTCCCATGTAGCACCCTGTGCCAATAAAGTATGGTCAACCTTTTTTAATATATCTTCTCTATTCATGAAACCCTCCCAATTTAGTAACCGGACATATTGTTACATATGACTATATCCTTTAGACCTACCATCCTACACTAAACGAAAATCTTGCAAGCCTTAATAAAATCCTTCGCTGCGCTCAGGATGACCTGTTTATGTCATTAACCCTTAATCGATGTTTTTAATTTTTTCCCGATCAGCTTAAATACGCACTCCACAACTATCGTCAACAGCATATAGATAATAGCAGCAAATGCTATTGAGAAAAACGGATACATGGTTCTGTGTCCTATCCCGTACATAACCTCTGTCAGATCATTTACTGAAATATAACCTGCGACAGTAGTCCACTGCAGGAGCTGTATAGCCAGTCTTTTCACCTGGAAAAGCGAGTCCTCCAAAGCCTGTGGCACTACCATACGGAAATAAAACTTTTCAAGCTTATCCTTCATACCGCTGTGCATCCTGGACTGAGTCTTTTTAACGCTCTCCGAAATGATCTCAGCCAGATGTCCCGCTCCATAAAGTCCTATCGAAAGGCCTGCCGTTATGATGCCGCTCATAGTACTGCTGCCAAATACACAATAATGCAGTAACCATACCGAAAGCAGCACGGGTACACTCCTGAACACAAAACTTATGGCCCTGCCGATGCGCGAAACCACTTTTTTCTCATAGGTCATCAGGTAACTGATACCTATACCGGCAAGTCCCGCTATAACCCATGCAACCAGTATGATCAGTATCGTGACAACAGCAGCCTTGGCTATCAGATAATATGCTCCGCCGGAGATCAGGTTGTCCGAAATCGCATTGAATATATTATTTACAAAGTTTTTCATTTATCGAACCTTAGCAGGCATGGTACGCATCGATGTCGTGCCTGCTCAACACCGATGAAAGATCAAAAAATCAATCTTTACTCAACATGTATTATTCGCCAACTTGTATCATATAATATCTCTGCATATCAAGATATCCGTCCGTCATAATATGTACCGGTTTGCTCTCGGTAGTAGTGGGGCTATTGCCATATGCAAAGATCAGATCCACTCTGCCGCTCACAAGAGAGGTAAATGCCGTCTCATTATCAATATAAACAAACTTTACCTTTTTGCCAGTCCTCCCGGCTATCTCATCCATCAGAGCCACGCAAAAGCCATAGGGATCCATATCTTCATCCAGTAACTCAAGCGGAGGAACAGCCCCGGTTATACCAACCTTTATAGTTCCGTTCCCGGATTTATTTTTCATATTCTTGGGATAAAAGCGGTCCTTTTTACCTGTCTCTGTCTCAAAGTATTCCGCATTATCCACATATTTTGAAATGATATCATCCAGAGTACCGTCAGTCTTTATCGAACTCAAGGCCTCATTAATCTCATCCCTTAATTTTTCGCCCGAGTCCTTCTTTAAAGCCATTCCAAAACTGAATCTCGGAGCATCGGTCCTTTGGATATCAGAAGTAAGCTCAGCATCAACCTTCTTTAATCCTTCATTAACCTTTAACAGATAGTCCGCACTCACATCACATGCCCAGACAGCATCTGTTTCCTTTGATTTGAGCGAGCATAAAGCCTCGTCAAAATTCTTATATGCCTTATAGCTCGACAGCTTCAGGCCAAAGGTGCTGCCAAAAAACACAAAAGCACTGTTTTCAGGCATCCTGCATTCAACACCGCCCAATTTCTTTATCTTCGGCATCTGTCCGTTACCGCCGTCATCCGCTGAGGTACTGATATTCCCGCTTGCCTGTTTCGGTTTAAACGCCCCGACTCCGGCTAATAAAACCAGGATCAGGAAACAAACCAAAACCGTAAGTAATTTATTTTTTGTTTCCATATAATTCCTCTACGTATCACTCGATTTTCACTCCGATGATCTTCTCACTTCTGGTAGCAAGCACAAGCCTGTTTCCATACAGTGCCGGAGTAGCCTCTATACCCGATCCGAAATTCAGTGAATCTAAAGTATCTCCTGTTTTCGCATCTATGAGCAGCAGGTCACCGTTCTGGCAGCCCTGTATCAGATAACTTTTGCCCTGCTCAGATGTAAATAGAATAGTTGAACTCCAGGAATACATCTCAAGCTTCTTTTTCCATACTTCCTCGCCCGTGCGCTTATCAAGAGCCACAAGATAACCACCCTCTAAGTCCGGAGTCTTTGAAACCGAGTAGAAAATATAATCAGAAACCAGACCTGTTCCCGGTACACCCGTTGATAAAACACCGCCAGCATAACCCTTTACGGTATGCACCTCATACGGCTTTCTCCAGATAATCTCACCGGTTACGGCATTCAGCTTGTATATGGAAGCCTTACCCATATTGTGGGAATTATAACCATATTTCAAAGTTGTTGCCACGTACAGATAATGATTTCCTCCGTCCGTCTCAAACACCGGTGAAGAATTGATATCCTCAGCTACATCATTAATCCATACCATCTTCATGGTGTTTAAATCCAGACAGTATATCGAGCCACCGTTGTCACCGATAAACAGATAACCGTTCCATACACAAGCACTGCTCTCGCTGCCCCACAGAGTACCGCCCTCAGCATACTTTTCAGGGATATCAAATGTAAACTTAACTATATCAGAAGGATTAACACTTAAGCTTCCGGTACTCTCCTCATATTCCGTATTTAACTTCATGGTGTAGATCACACCATTTTCTCCGGGATAGATCAGAGTATCCGTCACGGGATCGATCACCGGCGAGCTATCATAAGCATGCCATACACGAGGAGCAAAATCATCATTATATCCGCCCTCATAAAGCAGCTTGCCATCTATCAGAGAGTAAACATAAAACCTCTGTGAGACATTTTCACCGAAAGGACCTGTCTGAGCATCTCCCGATCCACAGAAAAGCAATGGAGTTTTCCCATCGGGATAAAGAGAAGCCGTACCCTTAAAAGTCATACCGACATAAATCTCAGGTCTGGTCTCCTCACCTGTCTCCATATCCAGGAAATGAATACTGCCATCCATACCCGGATAAATAACCTCTATCAGACCATCCTTAGATTTGGCATTATCATTCATGTTCATAACAGCCTTGGTCTCCTTGCTCCACTTAGCAAGCAGCGGCTGCCCTGTCCAACCGTTTCCGGACCAGTAATCAACACCGTTACTCTTTAAAATCTTGCCGGTACCGTATGTCCACTTATTCTCAGCAAACTTTTCTTTCTTAACCGAAGCCGTTCCTGTAGAAGACTTTGACCTCGAATAATTACCTCTGAAAGTAATCATGCCCGGGATATCTGAAATAGAATTAAGCAGCTCATCATCAAAAAGAATCCTTTCAGCCCTCTCATATGATGAAACCTCCTGCCCATCAACCTCTATCCTCTGAACAACACCTCTCAAGTTCGGATCGGTATTCTCCGTAGGCTTAGCCCTGCCATCATCCGCACCCTTGGCATTAGATGAATACGACTCCACCGCCAAACTCCCCGCCGCGTCGTGCAGATAATTGTAAAAATACTTCGGATTTCCAACCTTAACCAGGAGCTTGAACCCTATGAACAGCACGATCAAAACAACTAATATTATTATGGAAATAACAATCGGTTTCTTCTTTATTTTAACCATATCTACGTTTCCACTCTCTCCATATTTTACTACTAACTATATATTATAATGGGCAGCAGACCTGCCATCTTTCAACCCAATCACATAAGATTCTTCGTTGCGCTCAGAATGACAGATCTACATTGCTAAAGCTGCTGACTATATAGTACACTACAGCGCAGGACAGGCGCATATCAGTGCGATAAAAAACATAAAGCGAGCAGTTTAATATGCTTCACCTACAGAGGTATCTTGACGAGGCAAAACTCGATTATCCAAATCGAGTTTTGAGCGCAGCACAAGGGCGTCCGGCATCAGGCGGACTCACGATTGCAAGCGTCCGAGAGAAAGATACCTATGGAGGTGACTAGCATATTACTGCGAGCGATTCCGGTTTTTTAGCGTACTGATATGCGACTGTCCGTCCCAGTACTTCTAAAACAGTCTCATTAGTTCCGAAATATGCCCCACTCCGACAATTTTCAGGCCTACAGAAGATGCCGCCTTCGCATTAACCTTCGGCAGGATCACGGTCTCATACCCCAGCTGCTTAGCCTCAGCAACTCTTTGCTCCGCCTGCGACACACCTCTTATCTCTCCGGTCAGTCCAACCTCACCAAAACAGATGGTCTTCTCCCCCAACGGCTTATTCGTATAACTCGAAAGCAAAGCCATCACTATCGGCAGATCCAAAGCCGGCTCATTAACTCGCATACCGCCTGCCACATTTACATAAGCATCACAGAACGAAAGCTTAAGCCCCAGCTTTTTCTCCAGTACCGCAAGTAACAGATTAACCCTGTTGTAATCGATACCCACGGCAGTACGCCTGGGGATATTGAGCGCTGTCTGACAGCATAGAGCCTGTATCTCCAGCATGATGGGTCTGGTACCCTCTATCGTAGCCGTTATGACAGAACCCGGTTCCCCCACAGGAGTCCCTGCCAGCATATACTCAGAAGGATTCCTGACCTCACGGAGACCGTTACCCCTCATCTCAAAAACACCAACCTCATTGGTAGACCCAAACCTGTTTTTAACAGCACGGAGCACCCTGTAATCGGAGGAATTGTCCCCCTCAAAATACAACACAGTATCCACCATATGCTCCAGCACTCTAGGTCCGGCCACAACGCCTTCCTTAGTAACATGGCCAACTATGAAAATGGTCACTCCATAGCCCTTGGCAAGTCTGAGCAGAGCTCCGGTTGTTTCTCTTACCTGGCTCACACTGCCGGGAGATGCTGCAATATCCTCACGGAACATGGTCTGTATGGAGTCCACTACTACCACTCTGGGCTTTTTCTCTATCACGATCTCTTCTATGTTGTCCAGACATGTCTCCGAAAGCAGTTCCAGTTCCCCGTCAAACTTACCCAGTCTGTCAGCCCTCATCTTTATCTGATGAACACTCTCCTCGCCTGAGATATACAGGACATCCAGCTTCATCCCGACCAGTACCTTGCATACCTGTAGCAGGAGTGTTGACTTACCTATGCCCGGATCACCGCCAACTAAAACAAGGGAGGAATCAACTATCCCTCCCCCAAGTACTCTATCAAATTCCTCTATACCTGTAACAATCCTTGTATCGGTGTGTGCCTCTATCTGTGAAAGCTTTTCCGGCACAGCTTTCTTTAAAAGACCGGATCCGGCCTGTGATTTTACAGCTTTGCTCTTTGGTGCCACCGGCTCCTCAACCATACTGTCCCATGCTTTGCAGGCAGGACACTGTCCCAGCCATTTCGGGGACTCGGCACCGCATTCCTTACAGAAAAAAATACTCTTTTGCTTTGCCATTACATCCTCTATAAAGTATGCGGCTGCCCTAAAACAGCCGCATAAAGCAACATATTATTTCTCTACGATCTTAACATCCTTCTTGGATGTCTCATCAGCCTCAACGCTGAAAGTGAGCTTACCGCCCAGATTGGTCTTCATAACACCCAGGCTGTCACCTGCAACGATTACCTCGTAATCCTTTTCAGCCTGCAACTCCATAGTGATCTGTATATCGCCCTTTCCTGTCAGACTGAAATCAATCTCCTTGTCCGAAACCTTGAGATTGAAAACAGCTGTACCCGGAACAGACTCATAAACAAAAGCTCCGTTTCTCTCTAATCTGGTAATCTCGTTAAACGACTTAACCTTATATAAATCTCCGTCATGCTTAAAATCTGATTTCTTCTGCTTCTCCTTCAAAGAAAAATCACCAAAACTAAGCGTCCCATCCTTCTCACTCTGAATCAATGACTTAACGACTTCCATAGTATCCTCCTGAAATTTTAGGTGATATTTTAAATATACTATCCCAAAATTATTCTATCAAAAAATTTCCAATTTTTCCACTATTATTTTTTAATTTATTTTATTTTTATAATCTGCCGTACACATCCTTATTTTGCAGCTCTTCCTGTCCTGCGTTTAAAGGTAGTCTCCTTCTTTGCCGCATCAAAGCCGATGGTGACGCTGTCTCCGGACTTGATGTTTCCGGCGAGTATCTCCTCGCTCATCCTGTCCTCAACCTCATTCTGGATGGCACGTCTCAGGGGTCTAGCACCATACTTCTCATCAAAGCCCTTTTCTGCGATATGATCCACAAACGCATCATCACATTTGAGCTTGATATTCAGCTCGCTCAGAGCTCTCTTAGCTATCCTGTTAAACATTATGGATACTATATCCCTGATGTTTTCGCGAGTCAGAGAATGGAATACTATGATCTCATCGATACGGTTTAAGAACTCGGGCTTAAATATACGGCGAACCTCATCCATTACACCGTTCTTCATTCTCTCATAGTTGGCCTTATCATCCTGCTCGCCTGCAAATCCCAGGGTCTTCGGAGCGATGATGTTCTGAGCTCCCGCATTGGAGGTCATAATGATAATGGTATTCTTAAAGCTTACCTTCCTGCCCTGAGCATCGGTAATATGACCGTCATCGAGCACCTGCAGCAGGATATTGAACACATCGGGATGAGCCTTTTCTATCTCGTCAAAAAGCACTACAGAATAAGGGTTCTTCCTTATCTTCTCGCTCAGCTGCCCCCCCTCATCATATCCCACATATCCGGGAGGTGAACCGACCATCTTGGATACACTGTGCTTTTCCATGTACTCGGACATGTCAACTCTGATCATGGAGTTTTCCGTGCCGAAAACTGCTTCTGCCAGTGCTTTTGACAGCTCCGTCTTACCTACACCGGTAGGTCCTAAGAATAAGAACGACCCGATAGGTCTGTTAGGATCCTTTAGTCCCACACGGCCTCTGCGGATAGCTTTAGCTATAGCTGTTACCGCTTCCTCCTGGCCTACAACACGCTTATGCAGGATTTCTTCGAGCTTTCTCAGGCGCTCGCTTTCTTCCTCTTCAAGCTTTTTAACGGGTATCTTTGTCCAGCTTGAAATGACTGCGGCGATATCTTCATCCGTCACAAACAAAGCCTGGTTTTCACGGGCCTTTGTCATTTCTTCCTCTATCTTTGCGATTTCTTTCTTTAATCTGTTCTGTTTATTCTTTATGGTACCGGCTTTCTCAAATTCCTCGTTTTTTACTGCCTCTTCCTTTTCCTTCTCTAAAGCCTTTAGCTTATCCTCAGCCTTTTTCTTTTCAGGATAATCCGAAAAAGCATCCAGCCTTACACGGGATGCCGCCTCGTCCATCAGGTCTATGGCCTTATCGGGCAGGAATCTGTCGTTTACATACCTTGAGGACAGTTTTACGGCAGCACTTAAGGCATCATCGGTAATGGTTACCTTGTGATGTGCCTCATATGCAGGGCGCAGTCCCTTAAGGATGATCAGCGCTTCCTCCAATGTAGGCTCATCCACATCCACAGGCTGAAAACGGCGCTCCAGTGCAGCGTCCTTTTCTATATATTTTCTGTATTCCTCTCTGGTAGTAGCACCTATCAGCTGCAGCTCACCGCGTGACAGTGAGGGCTTTAGGATATTTGAAGCATCCAGCGCACCTTCAGCTCCGCCGGCTCCTATTATGGTATGGAGCTCGTCCAGGAAAAGGATTACATCACCTGAGTTGATTACCTCGTTAATTACGGCTTTTATTCTTTCCTCAAACTCACCACGGTATTTTGAACCTGCGACCATACCTGAAAGATCCAGTGTAACCACTCTTTTATTCTTTACAGTATCGGGTACATCACCCTCTGATATCCTCTGAGCCAAGCCCTCCACTATGGCAGTCTTACCTACGCCGGGCTCGCCGACCAAACAGGGGTTGTTCTTAGTACGCCTTGAAAGTATCTGTACAACACGTCTTATCTCTTCCTCACGTCCTACGACAGGGTCGAGCTTTCCGTCTGCTGCCAGCCTGGTCAGATCTCTTGAATACTTATCAAGTACAGGGGTTGCACCTTTTTCTGCCCTGCCCTTAGGAGAATTCATCTTTACTTCCTGGGGATTTACACCCATGGCTGCCAGGCAGTCGGTGTATATTTTTCTCAGATCGATACCGATGGTATTGAGCAGTCTGATGGCTATACAGTCACTTTCCGTGATCAGTGAAAGTAAAAGATGCTCGGTACCGACCTGTGCACTCTTAAAGCGCTTTGCCACATCGTAGCTCTTTGCTATTACACCTCTGGCTCTGGGGGTAATATTATTGATCTCTGCAAACCCAACCTTGCCGTCCGGAGCAATGAGCTGGTCTATGAGCTCCATCAGCTTTTCCTTGTCCAGGCCGTTGGTTACAAGTATCTTGGAGGCTACTCCCTCCGTATCAAGCAGACCGATCAGGATATGCTCGGTACCCATATAGTTGTGGCCGAGCTGCTCGGAGATTTCCTCCGCAGTCTTCATTACCTGTCTCGCTGCCTCTGTAAATTTCTCGTACAAAACTTAATCCTCCGTTCCGTCCTCTTCCGTTAATATAAGTTCCGGTAGATGTTCATTAAGGTATTTCGCGCGCTGCTCGTCCCTCTGGACACTGCCCATTGTCTTTTTCAGGCATGTCTGAAGGTTGCCGGGCTGCGTTTCTATCATCAGTTTATGCAGGGCATTGCCCCCGCCCTTTACACTTATAATGCCAAGGTCGCATCCAAACTTAAGCTGTGCCAAAAGCACCATCGCATCCTTCTGCGGCAGGTTTTTAGCATATCTGAGAACTCCGTATGAACGGTAAATCCTGTCCTTCAGCTCAAGTCCGATGTTTTTTAACACCTCTCGGCGCAGTCTTCTCTCAATATCAACTATCTGTGCGGTGACCTGTTCCAGGTTTTCAAGTATCTCACTTTCGCTCATACCCAGGGTCTTTCTGTTTGATACCTGGAAAATAAAACCGGCACTCTTGGAACCCTCACCGTATATTCCCTTCAGGTTTACGTCAAATCTGGATATTTCCTCCTGCAGTGCATCCGCTTTTCCGCTCATGGTAATACCGGGCAGTGACAGCATATATGACGCATGAAGTCCCGTCCCCGCATCCTGCAGACGCGAAGTCAGATATCCGTATTTATCACTGAAACAATACGGTTTCTTGGAATCTATGAAATCATCTATGATGTTTGCCGTCTTAAATGCTTCTTTCAGATTGTATCCGGCCTTTATAGCCTGGATGTGAACATGATCCTCATCATTGATCATAATGCTCACGCTTTCATCCTCTGAAAGTATAAGTCCGGCAGGCTCTTTTTTCCTTTTGAGTGACGGAGTGATGGCATGGCTTTCTATCAGAGCATCCTTATCAACGTTCGAAAGCTTTTCCATCCTGCATGAGTAATATTCTCCACCCATTTTAGCGCCAAGCTCTGCGGTATATCCCCTCAGCTCCTCGACTACTTTAGTGGCATCCTCAGCTCCGAGCTTTGCAGGGAAATTATAATCGGCAAAATTCCGTGCCAGCATAACAGACCCTGACAGTACCACCTCGTGGTATGCATTCGGATCGTAGTACCATTTATTTCTTCTTTTTCTCATAAGTTCTCCGTAGACTTCTTCTTTGATCCGGTCCGGCCTTTACTCTTTTTAGTTTCGGTTCCTTTTACCGGCTTCTTAGGTTTTTCAGTCTTTTCTATTTTTTTTATTTCATCCCTTAGCTTTGCCGCCAGTTCGTAGTCCTCTTCGGCAATGGCATTCTTCAGTTTCTGCTTGAGCGATTCCAGTTTATCTGCATTCTTATCCTTTGATGCAGGTGTTTTTGCAGAAGGCTCCTTTGCCGCTGTTTTCTTTTTGCTCTTATTTTCTGTAATCTCGATCATTTCATCGTCAGGATCCAGATTCAAAGTCTGCTCTAAATTGCCCGCAAAATTCTTTCCTTCTGTTACCGGAGCCTCATCTATCTGGATGAATTTTGCAAATGCAGGCTCCTTACCGGTATGCGTCATACCGCCCTGCATGGTCTTAAAATTCTTTGCGATCATATCACGGAAAACATTGTAGCAAACAGGACATCCGGTCCTGCCTGTCTTTAGAAACTCGGATTCTGATGTGCCGCACTCCGGACAGGTTGTCTCACCGCGTTTCTCACTCGGCAGGCTCTTACCCTTTGCCTTGGAATAACTGCTCAATATTCCGGAAAGGATGCTGCCTATCGATGAAAGGCCCTGGCCTCCCAATATATCGTTTATCGGCACAGCAGTATATTCCGAAGCGCATTGCTCACAGAGATGCTGCTCTTTCTTTTGTCCGTTAACTATCTCCGTATAAAATATCTTTGCCTGACGTGTCTGGCATATATCACATAACATATTTGTACCTCATTTTCAAATTTATAAATCATTACCGTCTCCGCGGTTTTTCAGCGTCATCCTGATCACCACTATCAGCAGAGCCATGGAAATACCGCTCAAAACTGCGATGATGAGAGTCATGGTACTCAAGCTCTTTTCATAACTGTTTGCCAAATCCAGAGCCTCTATGGAATCGGTCATCACATGCTTTACGGTAGTCTCTGTATTTTTTTCCATATATCTCTGGATGGTTTTTTCGGTCCTGTCATAATTGTAAAGTGCTGTCTTTCCGTTACTGTTTTTAAGTACCAGGAGCATAAGCCCGTCCGATTCATCGTTGAAATAAACCGGTATGGTTATACCATCGATAACCATCGAGGTTTTACTGTATCCGTCGGGTATTTCAATGTCCGAGACATCTGTTACAAGCTCATACTCATTATCAGTGAATATCCTGACAGTATTTCCGTCATTTACAGCCTTTATACCGGATTTTATTTCTCCGTTTTCTTGATCTTCCCTGCCTGCAGGGCCTGTTGGATTTTCGCTGTTTTCCCCCGGATTTGAACCCGTGTCGCCTTCATCAGTTATATCATCCCGGTTATCTTCATCATCGCTCTGCTTGCCTTTTCTAAAACACTTTATGATATAAACCGTGCTTTCCCCGTTTTCGGCAGTAACCTTTATTTCTATCCTGTTTTCGCCGTACTCAAGCTTCTTTCCGCCGCTCACATCAACATCTGCATTGACATCCGAAGCTGCAGCGCTTACTACGAGTTTCTCGACATCCTCTTCTACGGTTGTTTCGTATTCTTTTATTGTTTTAGAAAAACCGGGTGATAAAACTCCCGGGCTGATCTTCAATACGGAAAGTGAATTATCCGAGGAAGCATTCTTTGCGGCTTCAACCTTTACAACCATCTCATTTACCGAGACGGACATCAAATATCCCTCTTCAAACTCGTAGAGCTCCGGAGTCTCTCTCAGTGTAACTGTTGACTCGCCTGTAGATACCGCCTTAAACCTAAGTGAATATCTTCTTGTATTCCTGGTGGATGAAGAAACGCTGTCACTCAGTTTTATAATGCCCTCACCGCCTGTAGCCAGTTCAGGACCCGATACATATTCTAATATATCGGGCGAATAAAGTAAATACCCCTCAAAATCTCCGGGCAGTACTTCTGCCTCGATATCGATATATATATCGACATAATCCCCTTTTGTATAAATCTCTTTATCAGAGGAAATTACTATGTCGGCACTCGATGCACTTACTCTCGTAATACCAATTACCATCATAAAAAGAACAGAAAGGCAGACTGTCCGCATGAATATGCAAAATCGCTTCTTATCCATGCAGCCGCCACCGCCTTTCTTTTTCTCTGATTACATATTGTCTTCTTACTCTGTTTTATTTTGTAATTCTGTTTTACTTTGTCATTCTGAACACAGTGAAGAATCTTTAAGATCTCACATCGGCTCGCCCACAACCTCTTCAGGAGTCGCTGTAGGTATATCCGTCCCTGTAGGTGTTTCAGTAGGAGTCTCTGTTGCTGCCGGTGTATCCGTAGGAGCTTCCGTCACTACAGGCATCTCTGTGGGAGTTTCAACCGGAGTTTCTGTCCCCGTAGGAACCTCTGTTTCCGAAGGTGTCTCAGTGGGTGCTTCTGTAGGAATTTCCGTCACTGTCGGCACATCTGTAGGTATTTCAGTAGGAGTCTCTGTAGGAGTCTCCGTTACCTCAGGTGTAGGAGTAGGTGTGGGTTCCACATACTGCTCTCTTATTATATTTATAACATACTCTCTTATATCACCGTTTTCAGCCTGTACCCTGATGACAACCCTGTTCTCGCCTACCTGGGGATATGTATATTCCTCGCTGAGTATGGTTGCAAGAGAGCTTACGGTTGTGGCATTTAACTTTATGTAGTCGGTATCGTATCCGACGATAAGATTGTACTCCTGATCCTTTGTAACCGAGAAGGTAGGAGTCAGTGATAATGTATCGCCGTTTTTATCATAAAGCTTTAAGGTCTTAAGCCAGTTGTTGGGATTATATGCTTTCTGAGGCACTCCACACGGAGTTTCGGGCATATTCAGATATACCGGGATAGAAAATACTATGGGTACTTCCTGAGGGTTCTCATATGCCGCATAAACTCTTTTACCTTCAGAATAGGGCGCTTCCACATTTGCCATATACTGATGATTATATGTGGAATTACCGGTCATATTGAATTTCTGGAGATATATTGTGTTCTGTCCTCTGTTTATATAGTTGTTTCCGATATAAAAAGCCCCGCCCATGATCGATCTTAACCTGTTATTCCAGGGGATCAGACATTTCATATTCAGACTTTCACTGCTTGAGCCGTCTCTTGCAAAACGGAGTCCGTTTGCTATAGCACCACCGGCCTCTGTGCTGTGATAAGCTCCGATATTATAATAATTGTACAGGTTTTCCAGTCCCGAAACAGTACCGGTTACACTGTTACTCATAGCGGATTTTCCTAAAGTAACCTCCTGCTTTACTCTTGATGCCAGGTGCAATGGGCTTACACCCGAATACTCGGCAGCCATGGCAAAGGTATCCGCATAAGAAATGCTTCTCTCAATCCCGAGTTCATCAGTGTAGGTATATGATGTACCGTTCATGGCTGTATTCTTTAGGATAGTTGCTATGCCTTCTTTGTTCTGATAAGAAGGATTATAATTTAATACTTCAAACTGAAAGATACTTTCGTGATCCAGAAAATTTCGCGGGTCCATATAGTAGCTTATGGCTTCCTTGGAGGCGGTAACCCACGAAGAACCGTCAAAGACGGTAAATTTGTCATCCTTCCAGCTATAAGCACCCGCCTCCAGGGACTTCCATTCTACGCTCTTTGTATTTGGGATAAGATTTTCTCCAACTACAGATTCATTCTTTACAGCATCGTTCCAATCAAGGCCTGTGTTATAGGCTTTGAATATCCAGCTTGGATACTGTGCATGAAGCTCGCGTAAAAACGGCTTATAGCTCTCCGGAAAACCCTCAGCAGTCAGCGCCTCCTCAAATGAAAGAACAGAAGCATCCGAATTGGCACCGCTGCCTGATAGATTAACTGTTTGGTCAGCTTCAATATATATTGAATTTACATAACCTTCATAAACCCTGTTGTTAAATTTGAGTTCTATCTTACACCACAGATTCTCGGAATCAAATGATGTTTCAATAACTCTTACTTCCTGTCCGGAATATACAAATACCGGTACCTTATCATCCGTAAAGAGTGCCGGAGCTGAATACTTCGGCTCAGTCTTAACCGACAATGCTGCTGCATCCTTGATCACCGCATTGGGATTCTCCACATTCTCCTTGGGCGGAGGTGTGGGTGTAGGTTCAGGTGTTGTACTTACATCAGGATCACCTATTACCTCAATGCCTGTAGGAGCAGGTCCTCCGGTAGGTTCAGAAGTAGGTGTCAAAGTAAGCGGAGGAGCCTCAGTTACTGTAACTACCGCTACCTTTTCTTTCTGTTTGTATGTCTTTATCTCAATCGTCTTTGCATTGCTCTCAAACTTGATCCTGGCCTCCGGGATCCAGCCGGTCACGGTCTCATTTTTATAGGTTCCCTGTACATAAAACCACTTTCCGGTTTCGGTCTGTATCTCAGCCAGTATCTTGATCTTTGACTTTTTGGCCAGTTTTACTTTTGTCCCGGTTGAAGTCTTTACATTCTTGCCGCCCGACACAGGATTGGGCTTTAAAACCTGCTTTGAATACTTGGTTGTTACTGTATAAGGAGTACTGTAATTGAGTCTTACATAGTCAGACATTACATAGCCCCTTTGGAGCTCTCCGTCAACCAGTGTCATTATCTTGTACCATCTAACAGCTCTTTCTTCACCGTTTATCTCCTGGAAATTGGCAGTAGAGCCTACAAGATACACTATAGCATCCTTATTGAGTACTCCCAGGACATTGCTGTTAACATCCGCGCCGACTCTGAAGTTTAACAGGTCTGCAGTAACAATACCCATTAGATTATACTTTGAAGAGTACTTATTTCCTACAAGTTCAAATTCATTGCCTTCGCTGTCAAATATCTTTCCGTCATCCGTAACGGTTGCGCCCTCAGGAAGTGGATTCACCATCTCTGTGGGGAACGGTGTATCCTGAGGAATATCTGTCATTCCGGGATTTTCTGTGGGTGAAGGGGTATCCCCGCCGGGTTCCTTGGTGGGTTTGGGAGTATCGGTTACATCCGGCTCGGCAGAAGGGGTAGGTGCCTCTGAAACCTCAGGTGAAACGGTAGGCAGCTCATTCTCGTTTACAACCTTGCCTTTTGTAACTGTGATAAATTCAGCCGAGGAATAACCCTCAACCTTCTTTTTGTTTATCTTTGCTGTGATATGATACCAGCCGTCCTTTTCTCCGAGGATGGTAACGGCCTGATCCTTTACAAGGATTGCCTTTTCATCCTTTACCAGTACATTTTCATAGTCAGTACCGGGTC
>JAEEGJ010018093.1_pt1 | contig 15792 bp, 11 predicted proteins | sample 8958761 | NCBI WGS metagenome assembly JAEEGJ01 (sample SAMN16246546, study PRJNA631951) | gut metagenome | biome: gut microbiome; feature: rumen; material: RS-attached | host: Bos | place: Iran: Karaj | collected 2018-10
TAAGCGGACATTATCCAGTATGTGCATCCCATCATAGTATTCATGGCGCAGAAGAATATGCCTCGTGCGTGCGCAAGATAGACGACAACGGCAACCTGCTGTGGGAAAAGATAATAAAGAACTACAACTACGAGCCAGGCATATTTTCCAACGAACAATATTGGGATGTATATGTTGACGACGAAGGATACATTTACTATGTGGGTAACGGATTTAATTTCGATGGTTATGCAGGTTTCCTTACAAAGCTGTCGCCCAACGGCGATATAATGTATCGCCGAAGCTATACGCCAACAGGCAACCATAACGACTATCTTGCCAAGCTTACCTGCATAAAGCCTACTGCCGATGGTGGCCTTATAATGGGCGGAACCACCAGTAACAGCTACTACGGGCAGTTTTTCAACGGCTACTACCAGCAGCCCTGGCTAATAAAAACCGACAAGGACGGACTGGACGGACTGTGCTATACGGAGCTGCCCGAGCTGGATTTTGATGTTTTCATACCCGATACGGTCTGCAATATGGAACAGATTAATTGCGTAGTAAACATCAGCGGTCCGTCTGCACCATATACATTGGAGTTCAGCACTGGGCAGGTAATAGACAGCATCTACTACCCAGATGTTTTTGTGCTGAAAACCACAGGCATCGATGTGTTGCTGGCTTCATCGGCCATGTACCAATACACTGAATACATTACCGAGGCTACGCTAAAGGATACATCCGAGAACATCATCGCCAGGCATTATAATATTGCTACCCCCACGCTCCCAGGCGAACAGCAGCTTGCAATAACGCTTACGGATTTCTACGGCAATACAAAGACCATCTACAAGGACATATATGTAAATCCCTGCCACGAGGTGGAAGTGGACGAGAACGAGAATGTTGTGCTGTCGGTATATCCGAATCCTGCCACAGAATACATAAACATTGCTGGCGAGAACATTGCAGGGATAGAGATTTGCAATTTGCTTGGCGGTGTTGTGTATGAAATGCAACAATGCAATGGCAATAATGTCATCTCCACGGATGGAATGGGTGCAGGTTCGTATTTTGTAAGGGTTACAATGAATGACGGAAAGGTGGTCACGAAGAAGATAATCGTTCTGTAGAATCGCGCCATGGCACGATTCTACAGAACGATTATTTTCTTCATCACCACCTTTCCATCCGTCATTGTAACCCTTACAAAATAGTTGCCTGCACCCATTCCATCCGTGGAAATTACATTATTGTCATTGCATTGTTGCGTTTCATAAACAACACCGCCGAGTAGGTTGCAGATTTGTATGCTTGCAATATTCTCACCATCAATGTTTATTTCTGCGTTTGCAGGATTTGGATAAACCGATACATTATTGTTGTCAATACTTTCGACACTTGCTTCGCCAATAGAATATACAATCTTGAATCCACCGGCAGTCCTTGATCCGTTGCTAGTAAATACAATTGTGGCTGTTTCTCCATCGAAGCTTATTGGCTCCGGAAGTGTGTCGCCGGAAAATTCTGCATATTTTCTTCCGTTGCGCAAAATCTTTACAAAATCCTTTTCGTATTCGGTGTCGAGTTCCAAAAATTCAAATATAAAGTTTGAAGTCGTTTCAGGAGTCAATCTCCATCTGCAATCACTATTGTTTTGATAATTCCAGCGGCCGCTGCCATCTGTTATGGTGTCACGCAGTTCGGTAAGTGGAGTGGAGAATTCGCAATATGTAGGCTTTATAGGTTCGTACGAAATAAGCCAGCCATCGCCTGATGCTGTTTCATCGGAAACAAATTTAATGAGCATTGATGTTGAATTTATCGTATAGCTGGTTTCTGGTGTGTCGTCTCCGAATAGGCTTAATGCAACAGGGGCATCTTCGCTGTCGCCTGCGTAAACGATTATGTTGTCGGTTGCATCAATGTCGAACTTGGAAATTGTAAGTGTATAGCCGTTTACCGAATCATGCTGTGTTATTAGCCACGAGCAGTTGCTTTCTGGGGCGTAGTCTCTAAGGGGACCGCTACCGTCCTCAATTGTGCCTTCGTAGAAATTCATTTCCTTAAGTCCTTCGCATGTATGGGTTTCGTTTTTGGGTGTGGCATTGATAATTACTTCGTGTGCAAGTCGGAAATTAGAACCACCTGGCGAAAGGCTGCTGATGGTAAAAAAACCATCATACGAACCACCCCATCCCCAGTTGATGTGGTAATGCGTTGAATCGTTGTATCCATCAAACACGAAGGCATGTCCGCTCTCGTATACATAGTCGCCCCAGCCTGCATAATAGAGTGGAATTTTGCGGTCGAGGTGGTTGACGAGTATGCCGTTCCAGATGCTATCGGGGATTACGGTGTCGTTTTCGATGTTGTCGGGGATTACCGTTGGAAGGCTGTCCTTGAAGATGTAGCGGGCATCATCGCTGTATCCAAAGTAGTTGCGCATGGTGTAGGCTCCCTTGTGGTTGTTCATGCCACTGCCGTTGGGTCCATAGTTCATGTCAACCGACACGCCGATGTTGTACAGAAGTCGTGCAAGGTTTTCGTTGTAGTCGGTGGGCTTTACTGGCATATAGTCGTAATCGTAGTGCTGTTCTGCGAAGTTTACTTCCAGATGACCATAGTTGGGATGGTCGTATCCGTAACTGCCAGTGCCTTGTGTCGGGTATCTGAAATAGTTGAAAATCTGAGCAATAGCCGTAGCTACGCAACCGACTACCACATGACCGTCTTTGCCGTGTGCATCTTCGGGGCAGGCACTGTTGAAATATTTGCCCTGATCCCACTTTGTTATAAGAAGTGGTGCGACAGTTCTCATGTTGCGCGCACTGAAATTGGTTGCCGAATAGTGTTCCCATTCGGCGTTTGTGTGCGAAGATGCAATTTGTCCGTTCTTTATTGCGTATGCAATTTGTTCCGAGTACGATTTCAGCACGGCTTCTACGCTTGGGTGTCTGCCGGTTTGGGAGCAGGTACTTTCGTACGAAAATGCCAGCAGAGGTTCTACCGACCTTTCAGCCGAAACTATTACAAATCCCGTTGGTTCAAGGTTGTAGACATGGAAAACCTCTTCACCGTTGAATGTTTCGGTATATGAGTTTGCAATCTTGTAGTTGTCGGGATTTTGTCCAAGCAGAGGAAATCGTTCCGCGATTATGTTTTTGGCAATGTTTTCTCCATTGGTGATGCAGACTTGCTGTGCGAATGCTATATTTATTAATAAGGTAGCTAATGTCGCAAGTAGAAATATCTTTCTCATTTTCGGTAATGAATTATAATTGATGCACAAATTTACAATAAAGTTTTGGAATGGCAATGAAGACTTAAAGAAACATAATTCGTAAATCTAAAATAGTAATTCGTAAATCATTTTGCTTTATCTTTGCACTTTCATTTTTAATGCAATAGATTTTGACCGCTGAAAACTACATAGACACCTCGATTCCGTATGTTACACCCGACTACACATGTTCGCGCGTGCTGTCGCTGATGGACACTTTCAAGATGTCGCATCTGCCGGTTGTCGAGAACGATATATATATAGGTGTGGTTTCGGAAGACGAACTATACGACAAGAACTTGTTAGAGGAAAAATTGTCGGAGTTTGGCGTTATGAGGACTCCGTATGTACTGTCAACTCAGCATATACTTGATGTGCTGGCTATAGCAACTCATTTTTCTGTGCCAATAGTTCCAGTTGTAAATGCCGACCGTAAATATCTTGGCGCAATAACTTCGCAAAACTTGCTTGACGCCGTGGCAAAGATTACAAATGTGCAGTCGAAAGGCGCTGTGCTTGTCCTCGAGATGGGCGTACACGACTATTCGATGTCGGAGATAGCAAGGATTGTAGAGTCGGAAAATGCAAAGTTGATTTCATCGTATGTGACGGAATATGAGGATTCTACTCGAATAGATGTGACTCTTGTATTGAATATGGCGGAAATATCGCCTGTGGTGAAGTCGCTCGAACGTTATGGCTACAAGGTGAATACATTTTTCTCGGGAAGCAACAAGATCGACGATTTCTATCGCGAAAGGTACGAACTGCTAATGAACTACATGAAGATATGAGAGCGGTTTTGCTGTCGGTAGTTTTTTTTGTTTGTTCGGTTGTTGCGCTTGCGCAGGAAAGGTATCTGCACATAGCCGACATTACGATTTCGGGCAACGAAAAAACAAAACCACAGACAATACTACGCGAATTTCGATGCAAAGCAGGTGATAGCCTGCCCGAAGACAATCTGGAATCCGAACTGCGGAACTTCGCTGACAATCTGCATCGCTTTATGTTGTTCAACAATATAGAAGTGTCGTCTTCGCAAGCCGATAGCACCGACGCAATAACAGTAAATGTGAATGTTGTGGAACGTTGGTACTATTGGGTATACCCGATTCTTGAGATTGCCGACCGCAACCTTACATCTTATTTCCATTACAAGGACTACAGAAAGATAAATTATGGTGTGGCTTTCGATTGGCTCAACTTTCGCGGGCGCAACGAAATGCTAAACTTCAAGTTGAGGCTTGGCTACAAGGAGCATTATGCCGTTTCGTACCAGAAGCCAAACATAGGTCGCAACAGACGCAGCGGTGTTTGGGCTAAAGTGGAATATTTCAGGCAGAAGAAGGATATTGCAAGCATTGCCGAATGCAAGCCTGTGTATGCCGAAAATGAAAATGTATATATCCGCCGAATGTTTGATGCGGGAATTGGATATGTGTTCCGCCCTAGTGTCAACTACGATTTTTCGTTGTCGCTTGCGTATCAGAACATTATAAGTCGTGACACATTGCTAGCACCTGAAGGCAGGTCGGTGCAGAATTTTATTGTTCCTTCCTTTGCTTTCGACTACGACAATCGCGATAGCAAGGTATGTCCTACATCGGGAATACATGCCAAAATGGATGTGGATGTTTTTTCCGAACTTGAATCATCGTCTTTTGCATTTGCAAGCCTTGGCTTAGAGTACAATACAAGCATTTATCGTAGTCGGATTTTCTACCATGGATCTATTTCGCACCGACAGTTCATCGGTTCGTACGATGGGGTTCCTGTAAACAAGCGCATTGACCTTTGCAGTGATAACATTATCCGCGGGTTCGAGTACTATTATATATTAGGTAGGAATTTTTCTGCCTTGCAGAATACTTTCAGCATCAAAATCCTTAACAGGCGTGATTTTATGTTGCCTAAATGGATACCGGCAAAATTCCGAAATCCATATATTCAAATTTATGTTGATTTGTTTGCCGATTTAGCGTATTGTAGTAATTTTGCATCCGATTTTGAAGCAGAGAACCCATTGGCTCAGAAGCCTATATATTCGGCTGGCGCTGGTTTGAGCTTCGAAACTTACTATGACCGTGTACTGAAGGTGTATGCGGCATATAATGGGAACTTTAATTTTGTTGGATTTTTTGTTGACTATAGGACACCTATTTATAAGAAATTTTAATTCGGTAGGATGGAAAGGATGAACATAGCGATTCATGGACGGAACTTTGGAAATAGTTTCAGTGGAATGCTTATACAGTTGTTCGAGTTGCTGAAAGAAAACGAAATGGATGTGTATGTCAACGAGAAGTTCTACAACTTCATGGTCGAGAAGACTCTGTTCAAACCAGAAGTCAAAGGCTTGTATTCCGACAGATTGCCAGAAGATGTTAAGTTTGACTTTATGCTTAGTGTCGGAGGAGACGGCACCTTCCTCGAATCGGCGACTTTTGTAGGCGCGTCGGGAATTCCAATGCTCGGCATAAACACGGGAAGGCTTGGTTTCTTGTCGTATGTCAATTCCCAGAACATTGCAAAGGCAATCGAACAACTCAGGAATCACGATTATACCATCGAAAAAAGGATGCTTCTTGATGTGTCAGCCGAAACTCCGTTCTATGGAGATATTAACTTTTGTCTCAACGATTTCTCGATACTTAAGAAGTCGCGCCTGAGCATGATAAAAATCAAGGTTTCGGCCGACGACAACTACATCAATACATATTGGTGTGATGGTTTAATCGTATCAACACCTACAGGCTCTACGGCATATTCCCTAAGTTGCGGAGGACCAATCATAACATCGCAATCGGATGTCATGCTTATAACGCCGATTGCCAACCACAATCTTACCGTTCGTCCTTTGGTAATTTCTGCCGATTCTGAAATAAAAATTTCGGTCGATTCTAACGAGGGAAGTGTCTTAGCATCACTGGATTACAAGTCGTATTCGATAAAAAATTTGAAGCAAATTTTAGTTAGGCGTGCAAATTTTTACATTAATTTTGTAAATCTATTTAAAAATACATATTTTTGCACCCTTAGAGAAAAACTCATGTGGGGCGTTGATTTAAGAAACTAACCGCATGTAACTTGTTGAATGTTATACTTTTAGAATTATTAATAAAACATGAGAAGATTTACAGTCTTGATGATTTTTCTGACTTTCGCGACGATTTCTGTAGTTGCACAGACAGGAGACTGGAGGAGATACAGGCATGAATTGGTTTTCGGAGCTGGCACTGCCGCATTTATGGGTGACCTTGGTGGTGGCAAGGGTGTTGGTTCTCATTTCGTGAAGGACTTCGACATTCAGGCAAACCGCTGGGCGTTTATGGCTGGATATGGTTATAAACTTAGCGATAGGTTTGCTTTGCGTACTGGCATTTATTATGGTCGCGTGTATGGTAGTGACGAATTTACTCCAGAGTATGCTCGTAATGGACGAAACTTGAGTTTCCGTTCACCGATTATTGAATTGAGTGAAGTGGTAGAATTCTCGATTCTTCGCGAAAGAATGGGACATCGCTACAATATCAAGAGAGCAAGAGGCAAGAGAGCTATGCCAAACTTGTACATCTTTGCGGGTGTAGGTGGTTTCTATTTCAATCCTAGAGCTCAATACCTTCCTAAAGATGCCAGTGGTAATCCGGATGAATCGGATCCTAATTATGGCAAGTGGTACTCGTTGCAACCACTGGGAACCGAAGGTCAGGGTTATGTGCCAACTCGTCAGAAGTATAGCAGAATCCAAATGTCTATACCGTTTGGTGTTGGAATGAACTGCATGATTACAAAGAGCTGGGGTATTGGTTTCGACTTCGGATTCCGCTACACGCTTACCGATTATATTGATGATGTTAGCAGCACATACGTAGATCCGGACATTTTCGAAGATCCCATCGCACGTTACTTTAGTAACCCAGACAGCAAATATAGGGTTGGTGCTGGAGAACAGCGTGGCGACAGCAAATTTAACGATGCATATATGTTCCTTACAATAAAGGCAACATATAAGTTGTTCTCGGTTCGTAGAGGTAGATCGAAATTTTAAGATAATTTTAAAAATATTTGTGATGATTCTTCGTTATATCCAATATGGATAGGCAAAAGAGTAGCACATATAAACATCTAAAACAAATGACGGTAACATCGTTACTGTCTTTTGTTTTTTTATTCTCGGCATTGTCTGTCAAGGCACAGTACGGATTGGAAATCGGTTTCAACGGCGGTGTTTCGTACTACATGGGCGATATAAACTATGTAAGGCAGTTCTATCATCCTAGACATAACATAGGCGCATCGATAAAGTTCCATTTCAGTAACAGATTCGATTTGAGGCTCGGTTATTTCAACTCGATGCTCGTTGGAAATGATGCCGATTTCAATAATGTGTTCCAGCAGGTGCGCAATAAGTCGTTCAATGTGTCGCTCAACGAAATATCTGCACAATTGGAAATTAATTTTCTCCCGTATCTGTATGGCGATGTTTCACGAAATAGCTTTACCCCATATTTGCAGGTTGGTGTAGCTGGAACATTTATTGGGAAAACTGCTGACGACGAGGATTTCTTCACGATGGCATTGCCGTTTGGTTTCGGATTCAAGAAGAATATCCTTCCTAGACTTGTGCTGAGTGTGGAATGGGCTTTCCGCTGGACATTGTCCGATAGGATTGACGGCATTACCAACGAGGATATAAAAAGAGATTATCAGACTGCATACGGAACTGCATTGACAGAAGATGTAAATAGGAAGCAACTCGGGTTCAGATATACTAACGACTGGTATTCGGTTGCGCTTGTGGGAATATCATATACTTTTAAAATCGGTGGACTAGGTTGTCCTGCATATTATAAGAAACACGACAAATGACAATGAACCTACTGGAGCAAATAGACAGGACAAAACTTCCGCAACATGTCGCATTCATAATGGATGGGAATGGTCGCTGGGCTAAAAAGCGCGGTATGATAAGGCTGTTCGGTCATAAGAATGGAGTAAAGACTGTTAAGGAAATCCTCAATGCCGCCGGTGATTTGGGCATAAGATACGTTACTGTATATGCTTTCTCGACAGAAAACTGGAGTAGGCCTGCCGATGAGGTTAGCGGAATAATGGGGCTTCTCTCGACTGCTATCGACGACGAAATCGAAAACATGATGAAGAACGGCGTTCGCGTAAAGATGATTGGCGAGATGGACAGATTGCCAAAGTACTTGCGCGAAAAGGTCGCCTATGTCATAGAAAGGACAAAAGATAACACTAAGTTGGATTTCATAGTTGCGTTGAGCTACAGTGGCAGATGGGATATTGTTGAGTCGGCTAGAAAAATTGCAAGGGATTGTGTCGAAGGAAAGATTTCTCCAGAGGATATTTGCGATAGTATGTTCTCTCATTATCTGTCAACCGATGGAACTCCCGATCCGGAGCTGATGATTAGAACCAGCGGAGAGTCAAGAATTAGCAATTTCCTATTGTATCAGCTGGCATACAGTGAGTTATACTTTACCGATGTGTTATGGCCCGACTTTAGCCGTGAGGAATTGTATAAGGCACTGATCAGCTATCAAAACCGTGAACGCAGATTCGGAAAAACAAGTGAACAAGTAAAAAAGTAGAGGGATGAGAAGATTTGTTTTGATATTAATACTTTTTGCTGCCGTTGTTTCTGTGGCGACTGCTCAAAATAACATATATTCAAGTGGCGACAAGATAAATTATTTATCACCTAAGGAATACGAAATAGGCGGTGTGACTATTTCCGGTGTGCAATATCTCGACCACAATGTACTTCTTTATCTTACTGGACTTGAAATTGGAAAGAAAATATCTGTACCTGGCGAGGAGATAGCCGATGCTATAAAGAAATTGTGGGAGCAGGGCTTATTTTCCGATGTTAAGATTTCTGTTACAAATACAATAGGCGACAAGATTTTTCTCGACATATACCTTGAGGAGCGTCCGCGATTGTCGAAATTCTCGTTCAAGGGCGTAAAGAAGGGCGAAGCCGATGACATACGCGAACAGATTAAACTTACCAAGGGTTCACAGGTTACCGAAAACATGAAGCTTTCGGCCGAAAAGTACATTAAGGACTACTATATTGATAAGGGATTTTTCAATACTGATGTGAATATTACCGAGGAAGTGGATTCCAGTCTTGCGAATAGCGTAACATTAGTTTTCGATGTACATAAGAACAATAGGATAAAGATCAACAAGATTATTTTCGATGGTAACAATTCGATAAAGGATGCGAAACTTCGTCGTAAGATGAAGGAAACAAAACAGAAGACATGGTATAATATCTTCAAGGCATCGAAATTTATTCCGAAGAATTATGCCGACGACAAGAAGAAGATAATCGAGAAGTATAACGAGGATGGTTTCCGTGATGCAATAATTACCTACGACTCTATTTCACCATACGATGAAAAGACCATAAATGTTTATATTGGTATAGATGAAGGACATAAGTTCTATTTCCGCAATATCAGCTGGCTTGGCAATACTAAGTATTCGTCAGAACAATTGTCGCATGTGCTTGGAATAAAGAAGGGCGATGTGTACAACAGCAAGATACTTGACGAGAAATTGCTTTATGACCCTATGGGTGTAATGGCTTTGTATCAGGATAACGGCTACTTGTTCTCAAATGCGCAACCCGTAGAGGTGCTGGTGGAGAACGATTCAATAGACCTGGAAATGCGAATATACGAGGGCAAGCAGGCAACAGTAAACCGTGTTACGCTAGTAGGCAACACACGTACCAACGACCATGTGATTATGCGTGAAATCCGTACTAGCCCCGGAAGCCTGTACAACCGTTCCGAAGTACAGCGTACAATCCGTGAGCTTGCTCAACTTGGTTATTTCAATCCGGAAAAGCTTAATGTTGATTTTGATCCCGATCCAGTTTCTGGAACCGTTGATCTGGAATATACGGTAGAAGAAAAGCCATCCGACCAGATTCAGGTTTCGGGAGGTTACGGTTCGGGAATGTTCGTGGGAACACTTGGCGTTACATTTACCAATTTCTCCTTGCGCAACATATTCAATGCCAAATCGTATCGTCCTTTGCCATCGGGCGATGGACAAAGGTTGTCGATTCAGGCCTCGGCAAGTGGTTTGTGGTATCAGAACTATAGTTTCTCGTTTGTCGATCCTTGGTTTGGCGGACGTAAGCCAAATTCATTCTCGGTGTCGGTATACCATTCAAATGTAAGGCAGTATAAGAGCACCGAAGAGGCGAAGGAAGACAGAAAAACATTCAAGGTCACTGGTGCCGGTATAGGTTTGGGACAACGCTTGCAAGTTCCCGACGATTATTTCACTTTGTACCTCGAATTGGCGTATAAGCGTTACAACATTAACAACTACGAAGGCTATTCTATGATATTCGACAAGGGAGTATCAAATAACTTGTCGTTCAAGGCTGTGTTTGGCCGTTCATCGTCGGGACCAAATCCTATTTACCCGACCATGGGTTCCGAGTTCTCGGTATCCGCCGAGTTAACCCCGCCATTTTCATATATGAACGGCAAGGATTACACCGATCAAAACATGACAATGCAGGAGCGCTACAAGTGGATAGAATACCATAAATATAAGGCTTCTGCAAAATGGTTTACCACATTGTTCGGTTCGAAGGACGGTAGCTCGAGGGCTTTGGTGCTTGTTACTAAGGCAGAGTTCGGTTTGCTTGGAATGTACAACAAGAACGTCGGTAAATCGCCATTCGAGTATTTCCAGCTTGGTGGAGATGGACTTTATGGATATAACCTTTATGGAGCCGAGAACATAGGTTTGAGAGGTTATTCCAACCAGTCGCTTACACCAGCATCAAACGGTTATGTTTATAACAAATATACGGTAGAGCTTCGTTACCCTATGTCGCTTAATCCAAATGCTACGTTCTATGCCATTGCATTTGCAGAGGCTGGTAACTGCTGGTATTCAATCGAAAATTTCCGTCCGTTTGATGTCAAACGTTCTGCTGGTGTAGGTGTGAGGGTTTACATGTCGATGATTGGCCTTATTGGTGTCGACTGGGGTTATGGTTTCGATGAGGTTCCTGGAAACCCGAGTGCAAACGGCAGTCAGTTCCACTTTGTAATTGGACAGAATTTCTAAATGGAATGATTATTGCAATGACAAGCGCCTTGGTATGTTATAAATGAAATTTTTGAATTAACTTTGCAGACTTGTTGTAAAGTCGTGCCATGGCGCGACTCAACATGAGACGGCTTTGGATAGAAATAGAAATTAGAAACGGGCGAAGCCCATAGAAACTTAGAAACTAGAAACTTAAAAATTAAGGAATATGAAACGAATTATTTTACTTGCAGTAGCCATTTTGTTTGCGACATTTGCATTCAGTCAAAAGTACGCATACGTTGATACCGAATACATACTGAACAATATTCCGGTTTACGAATCGGCAAAAACTCAGTTGGAGGACCTTACAAAAGAGTGGAAGAAGGAAATCGATGCCAAGAAGTCGTCAATCGACCAGATGTATCAGAACTACCAGTCTGAAAGGATTCTCTTGACCGAGGAACTTCGTGCAAAACGTGAAGATGAGATTATGAAAAAGGAGCAGGAACTCAAGCAGTTGCAGCAGAAGTATTTTGGTGAAAGCGGAATGCTCTACAAGAAGCGTGAGGAACTTATAAAGCCCATCCAGGACGACATTTACAATGCAATAAAGGAAATTGCAACAGAAGGCAATTATGCTGTAATATTCGACACCGCAAACAACCTCAACATGCTTTATACCGACCCGCGTCACGACAAGAGCGATGAGGTTCTTAGAAAATTGGGATACAAGAATTAATTTTTTGAAACATTTTAAATTTAGGATAGATGAAAAGGATAATTTTAGTGTTGGTGCTGTGCTTAGGCTGTCTGTCGATGTTTTCGCAGAAGGCAGTAAAGTTCGCCCATGTTGATGTGCAGGCAATTTTCGGTGAAATGCCCGAAAAAGCAGCTGCAACCAAGGAAGTAGAAGATTATGCAAAGACACTCGAAGACCAGATGCAGGTAATGTATAAGGAATACGAGACTAAGATGAAGGAATATAGTGAAAACAAGGATACATGGTCGGCACTTATCCGTCAGGACAAGGAAGAAGCTATAATGTCTTTGCAACAGCGTATCCAGAATTTCCAGCAGCAGGCCGAAACCGACTTGCAGAACCGTGAAGCTGCTTTGCTCGAACCTATCACAAACAAGATTAAGGAGGCGATAACCGCTGTGGCTTCCGAGCAAGGTTTGACCTACGTTTACGACAAGACCACTTTGCTATATACTTCGCCCGATGCAACCGACATTACCAACGATGTAAAGGCAAAGCTGGGAATAAAGAAATAAATATTTAATGTTGTCATTCCGCAAAACAAAGCGAACAGGCGTAGGAACGAGCCTTGTGAGCCTGTTTATGCGGAATCTCCTTTATATGGGGGATTCCGCACAGTCGAACAATATACGCTCCTCGTTCCGTATCGCGTTATTGTTCTGATTTGTGGAATGACGGTTTATTATGAACGAAAACAGCCCCATAGGAGTATTCGATAGCGGAATAGGCGGACTAACCGTCCTTCGCGAGCTGCTTGCCGAACTTCCCGATGAGGATTTCATATACTTTGCCGACAGCAAAAATGCGCCATACGGACCGCGTTCAGTGGAGGATGTTACAGCATTGTCGTCGAGGATTGTGAACTTCTTGGTTTCAAAGGGCTGCAAGATTGTTGTAATTGCCTGCAATACTGCCACCGCTGCAGCAGTGAACTCCATGCGTCGTGTATTCAAGATTCCGATTGTGGGACTTGAACCTGCCGTAAAGCCCGCCTGCCTGAAAACACGCACAAGACACGTCGGCGTATTGGCTACTGAGGGCACTTTCCGTGGCGCACACTTCAAGAATACAAGCGACAAGTACCGCAAATATGTTTCATTACACCTCGAGATTGCCAAAGAGCTTGTTGAGCTTGCAGAGCGTGGCGTTTTTGTTGGCGATGAGGTGGATGCAGTAATAGAAAAGTACATTAATCCGCTCAAGCAGAACAATGTTGATCATATAGTGCTCGGCTGTACCCACTATCCGTTTTTCCGCCCCGTGATAGAGCGTATTGCTGGCGATGGAATAAGGATTATAGATTCGTCCGAAGCAATTGCCCGTCGCACCAAGGACATACTTATGACCACCAATACAATGCGTACAGAAAATGCTCATCGCACAGTAAGCATGTATTCGTCCGATTCACCCGAAAAGCTTTCCGAAATAGCCAAGCTGTACATTGGTGGAGAATTCAGCGTTGAGGGCAATGTGGTGATATAGGGTGTGTGATACCCCTGAATATTAAAGGAACTCAAGCTGGCAATAACCACATGCCAGCTGATGGGTTAATAAAAAGTTAAATAATTTTTAAAGAAATCTTTTTGTTGTTTGGAAATATAGTATAACTTTGAAGCGAATTTTAAAAAGTTTATATTATGAGGAAGTATTCGAACAATCAGAGAAAAAGATTAGGTTCTATTACATTAAGATGTATAATACCTGTCGTCGTATTGCTATTTGCTAATAGTATTATAGCTCAGACAGTAAGCTTGTCGCCAGAGCAGTGTGGAAATACTATACAGTATGGTTATCCAATATTCTGTACCCCAAATGATAGTGCAACGGAGTACGAATTCAAATTTTTCACATTAAAAGACACTGCAATAATTTCTTCAACTAGAAATTATTTATCTGTAGATAATTACTATAATATTTTGCAAACCGATATGTCGTATTATGCTATTGTTAGATGTCGTTTTGGAGAAAATTGGAGTAGTTATGGTGATACTTGTATTACTATGATAACTATTGATTGGTTCTCAGAAATGCAAGCCATGTACAACAAGAATAGCGGAGCTAGAAATAGAACGGATGTCCAATGTCATGCATTAGACCTCAATACTGTTTACGAAATTCCTGTGGTTTTCCATGTTATTGTACCATACTCATATGGAGAAGAGAACTTATTTGATTATTTGCCACCAGACAAGATTAACGAGCAATTAAAAATAATAAACGAATTCTTTGCAGGAGATAGGGCTCTGCGAGAAGATGGAATAGAAGATTCGAAATTACGATTCTGCTTTGCAACAAAAGATATTAATAACAACGACTTGGAGATTGTATATCATGGTGCTACTTACCATGGAATAACATACAAAAGTATAAACGAAAGCTACCCTGAATCTATAGAAAATTTGTCATATCCAGAATTGGAAGAAAACGAAAGATTCTGGTGCAGCTACTACACACTTTTCCCTCGCGACAAATATTTAAATATATTTGTTTTTGATAACATGTCTCGCCCTGATTATTATGGAGAAGCAGGATCTGTACGTCTTAATAATCAGGTTCCTTTTTCTCATATTAGAATAAGACGCGATGTTATAGGCGAGAATCCAGAAATGCGCTCCGAAGGCAAAAACAAAGGATATACGGCAGTACATGAATTAGGACACTTCTTCGGGTTAAAGCACACTTTTCCTGAATCCATTAACGAAATTGAAGATCCTGAAAATCCTCCTCGGTATGATGGAATATATGATATAGCCCCTCAATTATATGCACCGTCTCCCACTGCAGACACTCATACTAATGAGTACAATGTAATGAACTATGTGCCAGATGAGAATAAAAGATTCTTCACACCAGGACAAGTCTGTAGAATGCGCGAGACAATTGAAACAAACAATGAACTTTCATTACTATGCCACCAATTCCCAACTTCGACAGAATGTGCCGCCACGCTTCTTGATATATGCTCGGCACGCATTTTAACTCCTGCTGAAAATATTGTCTGTAGTACACGCAATGATATTATTACAATTAGTGTTGATAATGTTAATATGATCAAGCGGGTAAGTATAAATGGTGACATTATAGATTTGGCAGGAGATGACGTTTATATTAATACCTCTACTAACACTATTGAAATTCAATACACATATGACGCATTAGGATTTTATGAAATAGAAGTGTCAAGCGGGTTCGATGACATAATTTCCAACTGGCGTACAACTCGTAAAGTTGTTGAAGCTGTTGATTGCGAAACTCCTACCGATAATCTCGAACAGGCGCAATGGTACTACGATTCATATGCCAGTCTGGACTTTCGTGATGGTCTGGCAAGATTCAATACAGATTCAAGGATGGATGCATTTGAATCCGAATCTTCAATATGCGATAGTGATGGCAACCTATTGTTTTACACAGATGGTAGGCGAATATGGAATTCGCAGCATATACTGCTTGTAAATGCCGTGTTTGAAAGTCAAGTAAAACCCAGAAGTACGATTATTCTTAAATTTTCGGAAAGCATATATGCAATAGTAAGTATAAGTGAAAATGATGGTAAATTGTATAGTTGCATTGTAGAAGCAGACAATAATAACCCATTGAATGCGAACACATCGTTAACATGGTCTCCATTGCCATTAGGAACAGATTGGACGAACCTGTCGGTGTT
>JAEEGJ010018096.1_pt1 | contig 15790 bp, 14 predicted proteins | sample 8958761 | NCBI WGS metagenome assembly JAEEGJ01 (sample SAMN16246546, study PRJNA631951) | gut metagenome | biome: gut microbiome; feature: rumen; material: RS-attached | host: Bos | place: Iran: Karaj | collected 2018-10
GAATGGAAATACCAAACGGCTCGTCGTTTTTAAATGTTACATGGCGCAATGAACTTTTTGAGATATGTGATGGAATGACAAAGAAGATAGTTCCGGATGCAGCAAAACAACCGATGCCATTTAGTATTAATTCAAATTTGGCAACTCCCTAGGCCCCGCTAACATCGGGGTGCGAGGTGCTGTCGTTAGGCTAGGATTATCCTAGCCTAGCTACTGGGGTATATATATATGTGTGTATGTGATGTTCATAAATTTCACATGGGGAGGTATAGATTACCTTCCTTTTTTTACACAAAAAGTGCTTGCTCCCATTTCATATTTATCTCATTATTGTTATTTGCAATATGAATATGCTGCGATGTTTAAGGAAAAGGGGAATGTTATGACACAGGCAACCATAGAGCGTATACGAAGAATGACACTAGATCGTGACTGGGACCAGTTCCATACACCAGCAAATCTGGCAAAGTCAATTTCTATTGAGGCAAATGAACTGCTAGAGTGCTTCCAGTGGAGTGATGAAAATTATGATATCGACCATGTGAAGGAAGAGCTGGCAGATGTGCTTGTGTATTGTAGAAATATGCTGGACAAGCTAGGCCTAGATGAAGACGATATCGTAAATGCGAAGATGGCTAAGAACGAGACAAAGTACCCGGTGGAAAAGGCTAGGGGAAAGGCAGATAAATACGATAAGCTGTAAAAATCAGCTGTGATCAAAATTAAATATTAGAATAAGAAAGTGAAAGTACAAAAATGTATAAAAGTGCCTGACTCCATTTCACAAAGGTAGAACTTGATGAATGTAAAAAAGCATCCAAAATGTATCGGAGTCAGGCACCTATTTTTTTGAGATATTCGCTAATCAGAATTATTACTCCAAATACCATAAAGGCATTGGTGCTGCATTAAATTCAATACGATTCTTGTCGTCACATTTGGTGTATCCTACTTTAGGTGTGTTTCTATTGGATATTTGAGCAATAACTTGATCGATCTCTCCATTTTCAGTTATAAATTGCCTGATCCAGCCCTGTAGATATAGTGAAGGTGGATCATATTTGCTTACACCATTGTAGCTAACACACTGTTCAACAAGAAATAGTTGAGCTAGAACTAGTTCAACATCCAGTGGATTTAATGCTTGAGAATAAGGATAATCTCTCAATAAAGGAAGTAGAGAAAGTGGATCTTCTCCGTAAAAGATTCGATCGAATGCTTCCAAAAGTTTGTTTCGTGAATTTGGATACTCTCTAACACGTGTATATAAATCGATTAGTAAACGAAAATGGTTTGGTCTATAAGGCTTTCTATCCTTTTCAACAAGATAGATTTGTAAGTTCCTATTTATGTCATAATTCTTATATTCTTTTGTAGGTCGTAAGAGTGATAAAGTATAATCACCAGAAGTATAAATCTTTCTCTCCTCACCTATATGTAGTTGGATTGCAATTTGTTCTAATTCTTCGTAAGTCATGAAATGGTCTCCTTTATTTAGTAGAAAAAAAGCAAGTAATGTCGGTACCAAGTTCATTAGCAATATGGTTTAGCAATGAAATTGAAATACTTTTATTGCATCCGGGAGCTTCAAGCTTAGAGATATAACTAATACTAATTTGGAGTTTCTCTGCTAATTGGTTTTGCGTTAATCCAGAACGTTCTCGGTATTTTTTTATGTTCAGTCCAATAATTGAGTATAGCTCTTCATCAGTTTGATTAATCATAAAGCTAAATTCCCTTTCATTTTATGATTTAATTCTAGACTTACAGAACAAAAAACAATATTCACTTATAGTGAAAGCAGGCATCGCCTTATGGATATAAATTATTTAAAATGCACATTCAAATTCATAGCGCGTGCATTTTTTTTCTTTATGATATAATATTTTTGATAGAAAAATGGGGCGGATGTGGTGTTTATTAGTAGTTTTACTTTGTAATAGGATTTAATTATAGGTAGGGTATCTTGTAAGATGCTATTTAAGTTACTGATAGATAAAACATGAAATACAAGTGCTTATTCTTGTGAAAATGGTTTAAGCTTTGAGATATTTCAAGATAAGTATTTCGAGAGAATACTATTTATTTAGAAAGAATGCGAACAGATAATGATATTTGATTGGGACTGTCCGTATTTTGGGACATATATTTTTATATAATATAAAGAAAACGATTGGAGTATTTTAAATGGAACCTTTTGTAAAGTGGGCTGGAGGTAAGAGACAGCTGTTAGATAGAATTTGGGAGAGAACGCCAAATAAGTTTGACACCTATTATGAACCGTTTATTGGCGGGGGTGCGGTATTGTTTCGATTAAAGCCGGAGAAGGCAGTTATTAATGATACTAATGAACAGTTGATAAATATATATCGTCAATTAAAAGCAGATCCTCGAGCTGTTATCAGAGCAGTAAATAGTCTTGATAGAGGACCATGTGATAAGGAATATTACTTAAAAAGAAGGGAAGAGTATAACCAGAAAATTCAAAATAAAGAGTTAGATGCTGAATGTGCGGCTTATATGATTTGGATTAATAAGCACTGTTTTAATGGATTGTATCGTGTGAATAACAAAGGATTATTTAATGTTCCATACAATAATAAGCAGCTTGGCAAATCAATTGATGAAGCTAATTTGATGAGCATTGGATATTATCTACAAGAAGCTGATGTACAAATTCATTGCATGGATTTTGAAGAAGTATGTAAAGGGATTGGAAAAAAAGATTTTGTATATTTTGATTCTCCCTATATCCCAGTTAGCGAAACAGCGTCATTTACAGATTATACTAAGGATGGATTCACATATGATGACCATGTAAGATTATCAAAACTATATAAGAGATTAGCAGATAGTGGCATCAAGTGTATGCTTTCAAATCATGATGTTGATCTGGTTTATGAGTTATATGATGGTTTCAAGATAGAGTCAACTGATGTAAAAAGAAATATAAATAGCGATGCAAAGAAGAGAACTGGTAAAGAAGTGATAATTACAAATTATGAAATATAAGATAGCTGGGAAAAGTCCTTTTTATGAGGATGATAATAGTCAATTATATCTTGGAGATACATTTGAGCTTTTGAAAAAATGCAAAAAAGAATCTGTGGATTTGATTTTTGCAGATCCGCCATATTTTTTATCTAACGATGGTATAACCTGTAAAGGCGGTAAAATGGTTTCTGTCAATAAAGGGGCGTGGGACAAGATAGATTCTGTGAAGGAGAAACATGAGTTTAATAGGAAGTGGATAAAGTCTTGTAAAAGAGTTTTGAAGTCGAATGGTTCGATTTGGATAAGCGGAACACTTCATAACATCTATTCAATAGGAATGGCATTAGAACAAGAAGGATTCAAAATTATAAATAATATTACTTGGAAAAAGACAAATCCGCCACCTAATTTAGCGTGTAGATGTTTTACTCACAGTACAGAGACCATTTTATGGGCTCAAAAGGATGATAAGAATTCACGCCATTTATTTAATTATCAGCGTATGAAAGAAATGAATGGTGGAAAACAAATGAAGGATGTATGGGATGGACCTTTGACGCCTAAACGAGAGAAAAATAATGGTAAGCATCCTACACAAAAACCAGAGTATATACTAGAAAGGATTATATTAGCGTCATCAAATGAAGGTGATGTGGTGTTGGATCCGTTTTGCGGTAGTTCAACAACAGGAGCCGTTGCAAAGAAGCTAGGTAGAACCTATATCGGAATAGACAATAATGAGGAATATATAAATATATCAAAAAGGAGACTTGAGAATGCGTAACTTTGAAGAATGGCTTAAAACTATGCGATCAAGTATTAATCAATATGATTACTATGTAGATTTTAATAAAGTCTACGATAACGTTGATGCCATTAAAGTAGAGCTTAATATTTTAAATAGCTTAATTGGTTCAAAGAATATCGAAGAGGATATTAAGAAATTAATTGAGCGATATCCCGAGGTTATTAAGTGTATTCCAACATTGTTGGCTGTAAGACAATCTGAGATATATGCACAGGACGATGATGGGGCATTTAATTACAATTTCGGCAAAATGAATTATGATGTTGACCAGTACATTGTTTTTATGAGAAAAACAGGATTACTTGAATTAATATCCAATCATTTAATTAATAATCTCGTGGATTATTGCCTTGGAATTGAGGTAGGGCTTGACAGCAATGGTAGAAAAAATCGTGGTGGGCACCAAATGGAAGATTTGGTTGAATCATATCTTAAGAAGTCCGGTGTAGAGTACTATAAAGAAATGTATTTAACGGAGATAGAAGAAAAATGGGGCGTTGATTTGTCTCCTATTTCTGCAGAAGGTAAAAGTACAAAACGATGGGATTTTGTTGTAAAAATACCGGATAAGATTTACGTTATTGAGACTAATTTTTATGGTGCAGGTGGTTCAAAGCTTAATGAAACTTCTAGGAGCTATGAACTAATTGCGCAAAAGATGAAAGAAGTTAATGGAGTTGAGTTTATTTGGGTAACTGATGGTGGGGGATGGAAATCAGCTAGAAAGAATTTATCTGAGACGTTTGATGTTCTTGAAACTCTATATAACATAAAAGATATGGAGGAAGGAAGACTAAACAGATTGTTTGCATATGGAAAAGAAATTGACGCTATGAATAATTAAACTTTTTTGAGGGGAAGGTTTGTTATGCGTGATATAAGTGAATTGGTTGATTATGAAGTATCGGAAGAACATGGCTCAGGTAAAGAGAATAAATCAATAATTGATGCGCTCCAAGATGCTGTGCTTGAAAATGACGGTACATTCTACCTTTTTTATGATAAATATCAAATGATACAGGGCGGTACCAGTGTTGAATTTGTCCTACCAGATTGTATAGAGAATAGTGATTGTAAGTTAACTTTACATAAGAATTGTAGAAATACTAAAGAAATTGCGAGAACATCATTGACGCCATTGAAGGATAAAAAAAATAAAGTAGTAAAAACCAACGTTGCTTATTCATGGGAAGGTTCAATTAAACCGATCTTCTACTTGATTGATGAACCTTCTAAAACAATGTCCATTTTAAATGAGACGTTATCGGATTTAGAGCGTGAGGGGGCTGATGATATTGTTATATTAACGCCAGGAACAGTTGAGCAATCTTCTATTTCAAAGAGCTTAAGATATAGCGCAGATCCGAAAGATGGATATGCTTATTACGTGTTTAATGAGCGTGAATATAAAGTTACAACATGTATAAGATTTAAAGGATTAGAAGCTAAGGCTGTCATTGTAATAGACTTAGATGAAGATTCTTTTACTGGGAAAAAAGGATTAGAGTTTTATGTTGGGGCATCTCGTGCTAAACAGGTATTAAATTTAATTTGTTCTTTGGACTCAGATTCATATTATTCTCTTGCGCATGAGCTCGATCCGAATGCTCCTCGAAGAGAAGATCCAGAGAGAATGAAAAGAATTCTTGCTGATATATTTGCAGTTAAGTTGAATGAGCCGCAGAATACCAGTGAGACAGGTTAATAGAACAGACTTTAAATAACTTGATAGAGCGTATGTACATTTATTTAGTGTAAAACGATTATCTAAACAACTTAATTATGTTAGGCAAGAAAGGGAAAAAATGAAAATAGCAAAAATTAAAATCGAACGTTTTAGATCAATTAATTCTTTAGAGATGGAAGTATCGCAAGACAACAATATGATTGCTATATGTGGAAAGAATAATGTTGGAAAAACTAATTTTCTTAGAGCGTTAAATATTTTTTTTAATCCTGAACAATATGACAAAACTCTTGATATGACAACGTTGAAACAGGCAACTGGTGGCGGCACAACACATCCTAAAATTACGGTCATTTTTTTTGATGATGAAAAAGGGTGGTATCATGAAATAATAAGAGACTTAAATAATAGTGAAGAGAATGAGGGCTTAAGTGGAAGATACTATGAACTTGTGGGTAAGAGGAAGAAGAACACTGTCAAATATGCCAAGCTTGAAGAAATTAAACCTATTATTGAAAAATTTGAGTTTGTTTATATAGAGTCTATCAATGTTATTGTTCCAGAATTAATACGGGATATTTCAGATGATGCTATTGATGCGAGATATGATAAACAAAGATTTACACAGAGCAAGAAAAGTTTGAAAGAGTCGTATGATAAATATGTGAATGGACTTTCGGAGGTGTTGGACTCCTTTGCAAATGCAATTTCTGAGACATTTAGAGAATTTCAACCTTCTTGGAGCGTGAAGTTTAATGTTCCAAAGAGTTCTGATACATTTAGGGAGTTGATATCAAAAGATGTAGTTTTACAATTAGATGATAGCGGAAGTATTGGAATCGAAGATAAGGGCGCAGGATTACAGAGACTGGCTGCAATTCTTTTACAATTTGAGGTCCTTTCACGTAAGACCAATAAATCAGGTAAGTATAATATAGTTTGTATTGATGAGCCAGATGTATATATTCATGAAGGTCTACAGAGAAAGCTAAAGGATTTCCTTGATACAAAACTAGATAACACACAGATTTTTTTAACCACACATTCAAAAGTATTTATCAATCAGTACAAAATGAAAAATGTTTTTTTATTTGATGCGTCTCATAGACAGCAATACTCTGAGCGCAAGAAGAAAAATATAAATGTAGTTGAAACTAATGTTGTAGACATAAATACAGAAGATGGTTATAAGAAAATTTGTGCTCACTTAGGAATTGAAATACTTAAACATGAAATATTAGAAGAAAACAATTTGATTGTAGAGGGAGAATGCGATAAGAAATACATTACAGAGCTAGGAAAGTTTTTCGGCGTAAAGATTCCTAATATAATCTTTACGGGGGGGGCTAGTAAAATTTTAAATCATTTGGACTTTTATAATAGTTATTATAACGGTAGTACAGTTAAACCGAATGTAAAAGTTTTATTTGATAATGATTCTGCTGGTAGAGAATCATTTAATAAGTTAAACGTTAGTAGATATCGAAATATAAATGTTACAAAGTTAAAGGTGAAGAATTTTCAAGGAACGGAATATACGCCAGAAGAGGAAAAGCGGGTAAATATCGAAATAGAGGATCTACTTTATCCAGAGCTTGTTGTGAAATTACTTAATAGAATATTAGCTGGAAAGAAAATGAATTTATTAGATGAAAACCAAATCTCTCTTAAAATATCTAAACCAGCTTTTCGAGATGCTGGAATACTAGTCTTGTGTGATAACGAAAAAAATACGTTAAATATGGATAGGGGAAATGAAATTAGTATATCTGGTGGGGAATCAAATGTTAAGAATAGTATGGGAAGCATGTTTTCATTAGAGGCCAATATGGACATGATTGCACTGGTAGACTCTTGCGATAAAAAGTATCCTTTTGTTAGAGATGCTATAACCGAACTTTTAGATTTTTCTAAAATGTAATTACTTAAAATATTATATGAAAAAGGAATCTATACACTATAGGAGAAGAATTGCTGGTGTAAAATTGCCTGGACGTGTTACATAGATGGGGCCTGACAAGTTTTCTTTTTATAATGGCTGCTCCTATTGGAATAGTTTATGGGCTATGATTGTATAAGTGAAAGGTGGGTTTTCTTATGAGTATTTGGTTGTTTAGAGCAGGAAGAAATGGAGAATATGAATCCAAATTTCTTGAAGATAAGAGGATTTATTTAACTTGGGATGGATTAAATGTAGATCTTTCAGGATATCAGGACCGAGATAAGCTCTTACAGAAACTGATAGAGATGTATAGCGGTGAAAAGCCAAATACTATTAGAAATTGGGCCTCGCAGATATATCCAATTGCACATCGCATTGAAAAGGGTGACTGGATTGTTCTTCCAAGTAAAATGTCTAGCACTATTCATTTTGGAAAGGTTGTGGGCGATTATGCGTTCGATGGAAATGCATCTAATCCTTATTTCCATTATAGAAGTGTTGATTGGTTTGCTACAGATATACCAAGAAATAACTTTGATCAGGATATCTTGTATTCCTTTGGCGCGTTCATGACTGTTTGCAAGATTACCAGAAATGATGCTGAGCAAAGAATAAAAGATATGGCTGCAAATAATTGGAAGGTAAAAAGCGCTCCGCAGAAAGTATTCGCAGATGCCGATGATATTGAAACAGTATCTCAGACAAATATTGAAGAGGCATCAAGAGATGCTATTTCTAAGTATATTATTCAGAAGTTTCAGGGATATAAAATGGAACAGTTGATATCTGAAATACTGAAGGCAAAAGGCTTTACAGTTTATCATAGTAAGCAAGGTGCAGATGGAGGAAAAGATATACTTGCAGCTGGTGGGGAAATGGGATTTGGCTCTCCAAAGATCTGTGTTCAGGTAAAGTCTCACGATACACCCGTAGATCGTCCTACACTTGATCAGCTTGGCGGAGTAATGAATAAGGTCGGCGCAGAATATGGGCTCCTCGTATCATGGAGCGGATTTAAGAGCAGCGTAGAACAGGAACGTGGTAATCAGTTCTTTAAAATTCGTCTTTGGGATGCAAACGATGTTATAGACGAGTTGTTTAATAATTATGACAAACTTAGCTCAGATTTACAGGCTGAAATACCACTTAAAAGAATATGGATGCTGAGTGATGATGGCGAAGAGTAAGTGATTTTTTAAATTACTAGGTGATTTGATGAGTAGAAAAGCTAAAAAAAGGAGAAGACGATTTAAAAACTTTATATCCTGACTTAGCTAAAGAATTACATCCATTGTTAAATGGAGTATTCCAACCAAGATATAAAGTGCCTGACCTCATTACAGAGATATTACATTAGGTAGTAAAAATTCAACGAGGTAAGGTACCCATGTTTTATGCTTGAAAATTAGCATAATTTGTTTAGATTAAATAAAGGACACAAACAATGACACAAATCAATAGAGAAGACATGCTAGAGTTGACACGCAGAATGACATCGGCGCGAAGCAACTTAATTAGAATAGCGGGTGCATATATAGACGAGGAGGGCTATATAGACGGCACTTTCAATACAAGCTTCCTGAGTCTAAAAGGAGCAGAAAAGAATAGATGCTTAGATATCGCAAAGACAATACCATTTGCTAAACCCAATGAGGAATTGATTCAGTATAAGATTTCAGGATTGGGGCCAGGATCTATCTGGCAGATGATATATGCGATAAAAGATTGTGGACTTCAGAATGACGCCCTGATGCTTAATCTGTACGAGCTAATCACAGAGAAATATCCTAAGGGAAGACCATATGCCATATATGTTTATTATGGAGCCTATGATGTTCCTATCAAGGGTAGCGATAAGGCTTATCAAGATGAATCTGAGGAAGTATATCAATATCTGATTATGGCTATATCCCCAGTTGATGAGGATCAGGTGCCTCATTTACCGGAGGCAGGATTTCTCTATCCTGCATTTACTAATAGAAGCACAGACATAGCACATGTAAACTTCTATAGTCAGGACTATGAAGAAGCAAAAGCGTTAATGGAGCTTTTGGCTTAAAGTAAAAAACTACGACGGAATTAAAAGTAAAACAAAGTAATGAATATGAAGGACACCTAATCTGAGTAAGGATTAGGTGTTTTTTTGTAATAGAAAGGGCACATAGAAAAATAGGGGGGATTGTGGAGCTTTTCATGGCAAAGTCTATCTGGACCCCCATGACCACACGCTTAGCGAGTGGAGAAGGTTTTTATTGAATTGCTATTTATAATTTGATAAAAGTGAAATATAATATCGTATATACGATATTATTTATAAGGGGGGACTAATAATGGAAACATTGTATTTAAATTTAATCACACCATTTATTGGAAAACTTATACCAAATACGGAAGTTAAACATAAGAAACTTAATTTAGCAACTTTTAATGTTGAAACAACTGGATTAACCGAAATGGCTGTTTCGCATGCTGGTAAAAAGATTTTTTTGATAAAAAATGCTTCAGGTAATGTTGTAAGTATTTATTTAGAAAGTGTTTCGTGTAAAGATGGGTTTAAATTGGAAATATCAAGAAAATCTATCCCTTTTTCAAAGTTTGAATATTATCTTCTGAAACAAATTCCATTAGCGCTGGGGAATTCATTAATTTCATCATCTGACCCCAATGTTTATACGCCAGAATCATATTCTGCGATGGCATCTTTTTCATATCATTTTATGGCTCAAATACTAAGAAGCTCACATAAAGGACATATTGGTGCACCAATAAGATATATCCAGCTGTTACAGCAACTTACATTTCAAAAATATGAAATGTCTGCATGTACATCGGGATTTATTTGCGTGAAAAATGTTAATGATTTTCTTAATAAATTTTCAAAAGATCCTAACTATACATATATCCCTTTTTCAAAAGCGATATCTATAAATTCACAATTTTTTTCATCTCCAGCATCGTATAGATATGTTGATGGTCGTAACAGTTTTTATTTATGTTCAAGACAGCAAGATTGTTTTGGGGTTGTGAGTATAAATGAACCTGAAAGATATGATATTGTAGACCGCTGCTCAGGAAAGCACGCACTTGATATAGTGGAGTATCCTTTTGTGAAATGGGTTTCTTATATTGGTTTTAATAATGATGTGATTGTCTATTCTAAAGAGAAGAATCAGTTAAAGTGGAGTGATAATGCGTGGTATTCAAGAGAATTAGGTTTGCTTAAAAAAGTAATATTGGATAATACAGGATGCTCGCCAGATTTTGCTGACGTAATGAGTAAGGTGGTGTTTACTTTATCTGAATTTCATATGGGAAGTCTGATTGTTATTGGGGATAAGAAAATATCAACTTCTGGATATATTGACAAATCTGAGCTAGGAGAGGAATTATATACTTCATTAAAAAGTAAAGACTATAAGTATCTCGTTGATTCAAATAAAATGTTGGGATTATTGTCATCGGATGGTTTAACTAGATTTGATACAAATGGAAGGCTTAAACAGTGCGGAGAAATAATTAAGCTCGGTAAATTGAGTAAACCCATTTCGGGAGGAGGAAGAACTCATGCAGCGTGTACTGCATCAAATAAAGGGTTAGCAATTAAGGTATCAGAAGATGGTCCGATTTCTTTGTATTTAAATGAAGAGTGTATTTTGAAGATAATGTAGATAATAATTAGTCACATAAAAGTGCTGGATTCTATTCTTGAGAATAATGAGAATTGGATGATGATTTTTCGATAATAGCTCTATTAATTATTTGTAATAATATAATGGAGTTATTTTGGTTAATAATAATTATTCAAAAGAGGAGTCGGAATATCACAAATAAGATAATTTTAATAATACATCGTGGAGGGTGAATACAATGTTTGATGTTGACAGAAAGATAATGGATATTGATGATGTGATTTGCAGAAATCTTGATGCGATTGGAACTCTGGGGAGAGGATTAGTTGCTCAAAATATATTAGCGCAAACTAGACCATTATTAGAGTACACAGCTATAAAGGCATATAGTTTATATAATAGTGATGCTAAAGATGATAAAGAGACAAACAAGGCGGCGTTAGCATTCATTCGAACGAATAATAAATTTCTATTTATAAGAAAGTTTCATTATCTCATTCAAGAATCAAAATCGCATTATACACCGAATTTTGATGGGGCTGAAAGATTAGCCTTGAAATATTATGAATATTATATATTGCTCAGAGAGTTTGTAAAAAATGAGTATAATCTTGATATTTTACATAATCTAGAATTATTTCCCTTAAAAATTGATAAAGCTGTTGAAGGCTATTATAGAGAGGTGACAAAATCACTAGAAAAAAAACGGCCATTTACCACATACACAAAATCACGATTTTACGTAATGCGCTCTAAACCGATTTATATTGACGGTGAAATAATATTTGAAAATACGATGCTTCCTGCTGGAGATTTCTCAAGTAAATTTGACCGATTTATTGTTTTTTCGAAATTTATGGTTGCTGATCATTATGCGATACAAGCCTGCATTTTTTCTGATGAAATTGTAGTACAAGGACAAAGAATGCCTATAAATATTTTAACGGATTTTATAGTTTCAATTCGTCCATGTGAGCTGAATAATTTTTCTAGATTGTTTGATGAATATATAAATATAGGCTCGAATTATTCAGAGTATAAGGGACTAATGAGGTACTTAACATTAACAGGGGGAAGTATCACAGACATATTAACTAGTTCTGATAAAACCTATCAATACATTAAGGGGCAAGTTCTAAATAATGCAAAAACTGTTCAATTATATCCTGTCTTAGATAGGGCTAGAGACTTAATATTAGCAAATAGACCTGGTTCAAATATAATTAGATATTTAGCAGGGATAATGAGAAATCAGGTAATTAAAGATCAATACTATGAAGAACCAAATCCTAATCTATCTAATTTGATGTTACAGTATGGCTGTATACCATTTGAGGAAATGCCGTTTGCATCATCTCTTGTAGGCCATAATACGGAATTATGTGATATTTACGCGACTATAGATGATAGTAATCGCAAACATGAATTGTTGGCAAAAGCATTACAAACAAGAGCAATGGTTGATGGCTGTATATATACAAAAGAAAGTGAACTTGAGCAATTTGAAAATATCAATGATTTAGTAGAAACCTATAATGATAAGTTATATATAAAACACCGCTCTTCTAGATCGATTAACACATTTGGCAATAATTATTTCATTAATCAATATTATGATGACACAAAAGAAATAATTAATGCGTTAAGAGATTTATCGGCTAACGGAATAGCTGGGACCAGTAATGCTATGACTCAATGGATGAATGAAAATCCAGGTATTATTGATTGTGATGAAAAAAAAGATATTTTACTTAATATGTTCGAGCAGTCATGTGTATCGCTTATATATGGTGCGGCGGGAACAGGTAAAACATATATAATTAATCATGTTTCTCAGTTTTATGATGACAGAAAAAAACTATATTTGGCAAATACTAATCCTGCAGTAGATAATTTGAGAAGAAAGGTAAGAGCGCAAAATTGTTCATTTAGTACGGTCGCTAGTTTTATAAAGAAAAGTTCAATTGTAACAAATTATGATATTGTTGTTATTGATGAGTGTAGTATGGTAAGCAATTCTGATATGAGGAAAATTCTTTCAAAAGCTAAATTTAGGTTACTATTACTTGTAGGAGACACTTATCAGATAGAATCAATATCATTTGGTAATTGGTTTGGATTAGCACGACATTTTTTGGAACGAAAGGCATGGCATGTTTTAACAACCCCTTATCGAGCTCAAAATGATGAGTTGTTGGAATTATGGAATAAAGTAAGAAAAAAGGATTCAGATATTACAGAGTATATAGTACATAATCATTATTCTTCCATTTTGGATGAAAGTATATTTCAAAAGAATTCAGAGGACGAAATAATATTATGCCTTAATTATAATGGCCTATATGGGATAAATAATATAAATAGGTTTTTACAAAATAATAATACAAATGCTGGAGAAAAATGGGGAATATGGTCATATAAAATTGGAGACCCAATTCTATTTAATGAGACAGAACGATTTTCGCCAGTCCTTTATAACAATTTAAAGGGCAGAATAGTCGGCATAAGCAAAGAATCTGACAAAATACGATTTGAAATAAAAATTGATAAATGCATAACAGAATGGGATGTGGAAGGAACTGAAATAGAATTAATACATTCTGAACCAGAAAATTCCATTATAGGTTTATGGGTTTATTCTAATGATGAGGATGAAGAAGGGGAAGGTACGGCAAATTCAATTGTGCCATTTCAAATCGCTTATGCTGTATCAATTCATAAAGCACAAGGCTTAGAGTATGATTCGGTAAAAGTAGTTATTACTGAAGACATAGATGAAATGATTACACATAACATTTTTTATACAGCAATAACAAGAGCTAAAAAGAATCTTAAAATATATTGGAGTCCAGAATCTCAAAAACGCATAATGAAAAAGTTTATTGACAATAATAATGTAAATGAAGCTGTAATTTTTGCTTCTCAGGCCGGAATAAGAATACGCAATAGGTATATTGATGCATAATAAGTGTTAATACCTATTTCAGCAATATTATGAGGGTAAATGCAACGAATTAGGCACTTATGATTAGAATAAAAAAGGACGAACGTTGGAATGTTCGTCCTTTTACGTATCCTTTATTTGGTTATAAGTTTATTCTTCAGTATTATTTGAACCATCGATATTTGCTGGTTCTACTTTATCTTTTTTCTTTAAGATAATACATAATAACGCCAAAACTGCGTTAATCAAACACCAACCAGCCCAGATAGCTAAATCAGAGAAACTTCCATAACTAGCAAAACCAATTAGTGCTGCCAAACCGAATAGAACAATAAGTGCTATGTTTCCACCATTCTTTGTGGAATTTCTTACAACAATCGAAACAATTCCACCTGCCAGCATGAATACTGATAATAAAACACCTCCAGTACCTGAAACTTCGCCATTTTCAGACAACGAATTTGCGAGTCCGGCAGCACATGATTGAAACATAACAACTAGAAATAAAATGCATGAAAGAATACCTGCTACTAATTTCCATAATTTCATTGATTTCTGCCCCCCTTAACAGATTGTATTGAACATAAGGATACGTACAACATATAACTCTCATTAATATACATAGTAGGCTTGTTTGAGTCTTAACTCAATAGCATAAGATTTTAATTCATAGTTTTTTCATAAATATAATCATCTGACTTTTTTTAACAACCAGTTGTTGCCATTTTTCATATCAATTATAATAGAATCGACATTAGGAAAGGAGGAATTGCCTATGTACAATACCTCAAAATCCCTCCAGGAGATGGAGGCCTAATCTCGATTCGCGGGTTGAAGCGAAGCTTGCCCGCTCTCATATATTAGCTGCAGGGCGTGCTCTGCAGCACTTTTTATAAATTATGAAAAGAAGAAAACGAAAAGAGAATCTCAAGAATTTAATATGGGCCAAAACAAGTGGCATCTGTGCCAAGTGCGGAAGAGCAGTTGAGGTAGATAAACGTACCATTGATCACTTCATACCTAAATATCATGGAGGCACAGATGATATTAGAAATCTCATTCCTCTATGTAAGGCATGTAATAGAGCCAAGAGTTCTAGGCTTATGAGTATAGAGGAATGCTGTCCATTTCTGGATGAGGAATATAAAATAGAGATACGTAAATACGTAGGAAGAAAGTAATCCATCGGCGGAGCCGATTACAATCCTTCCTTGCGGGCGACAGCCCATGGTCTGTGGAGCTCGGGCAGACCTGCGAGTGGAGCGAGCTGCTAGGAATGGTAAAATAAGCATGAGATACAGTATTTAGGTGTTGGGGAGTTGAGTTTATGAAAAAGGAGATTTTGAAATGAAGAAGAGAGTAATTGTAACTGTTTTGATGGCATCAATGCTGGTTGGATGCAAAACTGCGTCTAAGGAAGAAGTGGCTGTAGAGCCGGAGGAAGTGACTGAAGAGGAAAGCACTGAAGAGGTGGATGAGGCAGAAGAAAGAGAAGACGAGGGCGTTGAGACAGAGGAATCTTGGCGGGAGGCTTATTATGATTATCTGACCACAAATGAGGATGTAGCACCAGATGAAACGGGCAATCATGGATTACAAGTAACAATGATTTATTTAGATGACGATGATGTACCGGAGTTATTTATAGACACGGGAATGGAGGCCGGTGGAGAGATTATTGCAACTTATTACGATGGTGAAGTGGTAAGCTACAATTTCCCACGACTAGGTTCACAGTACATCGAAAGAAGTGGGCTTGTCTATACAAATACTGGGCATATGGATT
>JAEEGJ010018097.1_pt1 | contig 15789 bp, 10 predicted proteins | sample 8958761 | NCBI WGS metagenome assembly JAEEGJ01 (sample SAMN16246546, study PRJNA631951) | gut metagenome | biome: gut microbiome; feature: rumen; material: RS-attached | host: Bos | place: Iran: Karaj | collected 2018-10
TTCCTCTGAAGAGATCCTCCAGACAGCGAACCGTTTCAAGAAGGAAGAGATGCCCATCAGCGTGATTGTACAGGACTGGCAATATTGGGGCAAATACGGTTGGAACTCGATGCAGTTTGATGAGCAGTACTATCCTGATCCCAAGGCCCTTACAGACAGCCTCCACAAGATGGACATCCGACTGATGGTGAGCGTGTGGTCGAAGATTGACAAGAACTCCACCGTGGGGCGCCAGATGTTGCAGGACAACTACTATATCCCTGAGACCGACTGGATAGACTTCTTCAATCCCGAGGCAGCTGCAGCCTATTGGAAGAACTTCAACGAGCGCTTGGTGCCCTTAGGCATCGACGCCTGGTGGCAGGACGCCACAGAACCTGAGAACGACGATTTAGCAGGCCGTCGGGTGAATAATGGCAAATGGAGTGGCGAAGTGGTGCGCAATGTCTATCCGCTGTTGGTGAACAAGACCGTCTACGAAGGACTGGTGAAGGCGGGCAAGGACCCGATGATCCTCACCCGTTGCGGATTCCCAGGCATCCAGCGTTATGGCTCTGCGATGTGGAGCGGTGATGTGGGCAATGACTGGGAGACCTTCCGTCGTCAGATCGTCGCTGGTCTGGGTATGCAGGCTGCTGGTATCCCCTGGTGGACGTATGACGCAGGTGGGTTTTTCCGTCCTGGCGACCAGTACACCAATCAGGATTATATCGAAAGGATGTTGCGCTGGATACAGACGAGCGTCTATCTGCCTCTGATGCGCGTGCATGGCTATATGAGTAATACGGAGCCTTGGAACTATGGTAAGGAGGCCCAGCAACTCTTTAAGTTGAGTCTGGAAGAGCGTGGGCATCTGCTGCCTTATATTAAGAAATGTGCTAAGCGTGTATCATCAGAGGGCTACACCCTGATGCGTCCGTTGGTCTTCGACTTTGCTGACGACCCTCAGGCCTTGCAACAGAAATATGAGTATATGTTCGGTCCTGCGCTGCTCGTCAGTCCGATCACCGAGCCTGGTGTCACAGATTGGAAGACCTATCTCCCCAAGTCCAAGGGCGGATGGCAAGAAGTCCATACTGGAGAGCATTTCGAGGGCGGACAGACCGTCACCACAAAGGTTCACAAGGAGTTTATCCCTGTCTTCGTGCGGGTGTCTCACAAGAAAGAACTGGTGGGAAAATAAATAGACAGTTTTACAATTAACAACAACGAATTTCACGAATTATACGAATTAAATGGCCATTGATTATCAAAAACTTGGAAAATTCGTGTAATTCGTGAAATTCGTTGTGGCTATTTTGACACATCTCCGTCCCAATCGAGAAGAAAGGCATAGTGGTAGTGTCCGTTTCCATCGATAGTATACTGGGGTAAGGTGCGCCTTCCCCAAGTATCGATGCCACCGACGCCATGAATATTGAGGTCGATGTTCAGATTGACAAAATTGCCACGATGGATTTCATGGGGATGACGAACGCCCTCCAGATCATCTTCTCCATAGTCCCACGCCCGAATGCAAAGCGGCTGGCAACCATTGATGCGGAGAGTCTTTTCTCCGTTTGAGATACTGAACCAGCGCACATCCGTCCGACAGCCGTTATCCTGCGGACGAACATACTCCGTTTCAAACTCACCAAGAGGCATCTTGTAACGTCCAATAAAGGCACTACGCTTACGATCCGGATAGTTCTCCCACGGGCCACGACCATAATATTCAATGTTGGTATAGTCGGCTGGCAGCCGCATTCTCATACCGAATTTGGGAATCAAAGGGATATCAACAGCTGTAGGACGGTAGTCCATATCCACCTTAATACGCCCATCGGTCTTTACGGTATAGGTCAGTGTCAGGTCAGCACCTACAGGAAGTGTCAAATCGGCAATCACCTTATTATCGTTGATACGGACAGATTTTACCATACGATTTTTTGCAGCATCGTGCCATGGGGCTGTACGTTCAGCAAAATGGGCAGCATGCTGGTTGTCGTTCTCGGGTTTCCAGAAATAGGGTTCCAAAGGAGCCTGCAGCATCTGTTTGCCATCGACGACCCATGAGCAGAGCGCACCTGTATGGTCGATGGTGACGGAACCGTTGTCTGTTGTAAATACCATAACTTCTGCAGATTTCCGGGGCTTTGCATTCCCTTCGCTGACACCATACCAAAACTCTTCAGGTTTGAGAATGAACTGTTCGCGGGCAACCACAAATCCATCTTCTGCCCAGGGTATATCCTGACGCAGACGGGCATAGACGTTCAGAATCAGTTCTGCTTCGTTGTAGGGGTAATATGGATAGGGAATACCGAATTTGTCGCCATTCATTCGCGCAAGTTCACCTGTAACCAGTTCTCCGTTATGATAGACCTCGCAATAGTATTCATACTGGTCGATGCTGGTAAAATAGTTTCGGTTAATGATACGGATGCTATCGTCCTCCTGAACGAACTGCAAGGGCTGGTACACATACTGCACCTCATAGTAATGCGGATGAGGTGTGCGATCGGGAGCCAATAAGCCATTGATGCAGAAAGCATCGAGGTTAGGCTTGTCGCCATAGTCGCCACCATAGGCCCAAAACACCATATTACCTTCTTTCTTCAAGAGCCCCTGGTCAACCCAGTCCCAGATAGCTGCACCTACAATGCTGCTGTCGGCATAGATGACTTCCCAATATTCCTGCAGGTTACCCATCGAGTTGCCCATGGCGTGGGCGTATTCGCGGGCAATCATGGGTTTCTCGGTTTCTTTGATGGCCTCGCTGCGCAATTCATCGGGCGCAGGATAGCCAAAGTCGTGAAGGGCGGAGTAACGCGGATGGCAATCGTAGAAGGGCGGGCGTGTAGAGTCGAGTTCGCATACCTTGTCATACATCGCCTGAATATTCGGACCTACCCCACCCTCATTACCCAGGCTCCAGAGAATGACACAGGGGTGGTTGAAGTCGCGCTTCACTAACGATTCGGCACGGTCCACATGAGCTTTCTCCCATGCCGTATCTTCTCCCATTTCATGGTTGGCATAGCCATAGCCGTGACTCTCCTGATTAGCCTCATCCATCACATAGATGCCCCACTTGTCGCAGAGCTCATAGAGGTATTCACGGTCGGGATAGTGCGAGGTGCGCAGGAAATTAATGTTTGCCTGCTTCATGAGTCGGATGTCCTGTTCATAGGTGGCATCATCCACGTAGCGACCGGTCTTGGGATGGTGGTCGTGACGGTTCACGCCGCGCAACTTCACGTTCTTGCCGTTTATCTTGAATACCTCGCCCACGACTTCGACCTTCTTGACTCCGAAGTGGTATTCAAATTTCTCATCGTTCTTACTATCCTTCATCCCGCATAGTTCCAAGGAAAAGGGATAGAGCCAGGGTTTCTCAGCCGACCATAGGCGCGGACGGGAAGCATAATGGAAACTGAGGTCCACGGTGATGGTATCGCCGGCAGACAATTTCGGAATACGGTGGTTAGTTACATTCCAATGGCTTGGATTGACACTGACGCCATAAAGCTCGGGGGTTGCCATCTGCAATTGAACCAACAGGTCCTTAGCCTTTTTCTTGCCCGTGTTGCAGATGGATATCTTGGCATCGACAGTGAATTCCGTGTAGTCGGCATTGGGCGTTGCCGTCACCTGATAGTCACAGATATGCACCAGTGGCCTCACCCACAGCTGCACGCTGCGGAAGATGCCCGACAGCCGCCACATGTCCTGATCCTCCAGATAACTGCCGTCGCTCCAGCGGTACACCTCGACGGCGAGTTTGTTTTTACCCTCACGCAAATACTTTGTCACGTCAAACTCCGCCGGCGACATCGAGTTTTGGCTGTAGCCCACCTTTTGGCCGTTGATCCAGAGATACATTGCCGAATGCACACCGCCGAAATGCAAAATGAGATTCTTTGAAAGCATATCCTTGGTGACATCGACGAATGTCACATACTGTCCCACGGGATTGCGGTTCTCGTAGGCCGTCCAGTCCTTGGGCGGTTCTGTCGTCACGCGTGGACGATCCTTCACAAACGGGTAGTTGATATTAATGTAAATAGGTGTGCCGTAGCCTTGCGTCTGCCAGTTGCCAGGAACGTCTATCTTCCCCCAACTGCTCACGTCGTAATCCTCGCGATAGAAATCTGCCGGGCGGCTCTCTGGGTCCTTTGACCAATGGAACAGCCACTGTCCGTCCAGACTCACAATTTCCTTGCACGCCTTCTCTTTCGATGGCAGTTGCAGGGTAGCGTGATACGGCAGTTTGTTGATGCTTAATACTGAGGGGTTCTCCCAGTCGTTCACTTGTGCTCTGGCAATCAAGGTCGAGCATATAACTAATACGAAAGTCAGACTTCTTTTCATATTCTTCCAATCATTACTTGTATTCAAACCAATCGATATCTACATAGCCATTTGTCTTGCTGTTGCTCTGCGCAAAGAGGCCGAGCATGACACCAGTGAAGCCGCCGATGGTCTCGGTGCTGAGAAAACGGTATTCCATCTTGGCCAGTTCTATGAAGTTAGTGCCGTCGGAAGATGCTTGCAGATAGTAAAAATCCTTATCGGAAGTGATGCGAAGGTAGGCACGGGTACCGTTGAGGGGGAAATCCTTTTCGCTGTGGCTGGTCTGACCTAATCGGACATTCGACTTGATGTAAATGGTGCCGTTCCGTTTCTCTGCCACCACATCATAGTGGTTCAATGGTGCGGCATAGGCTGTGATGCCTGCTTGCATGCCTTCCGTCAAATGGGACAGATCAAGCAAGGCAGTGGCTGAGAAGTTCAGTTCCGTCTGTCGGCGGGCAACGAACGTAGGATTAGCCGTCGTGCTGAGGTCGGTCGTGCTGGGGCGGAGACGAAGCCAGCCCTTGCGCTCTGAAAGAGAGTATTTTGTGTAGTCGGGATTGCATAGACTCATCCATCCCATTGGCAATCCTAACGAATGATAGCTGTCTTTGGGAACATTGCGCTTGATGTAATCGAATTCTTCCTTGATAGGGTCTTTTGCCATGGGCACTAACGGTAGCGTCCGACATTTCATGTCCGTTTGTAGCGTACCGTCGCCGTTTACCACCGGCCATCCACCTTTCTCCCACGTGACAGGTGCCAGCATGGTCTCGCGTCCCATCACATGCTGCAGATATCCGCTGGTGCGGTAGCCCAGGCAGATCATCCACCATGTGGAATCGGTTGCCTGAACGAGGTCGGCATGGCCCAAGCCTTGAATCGGACTGTTCTGCATTTTCATGTTGAAGTGTGATAGGATGGGGTTGGCGGGGTTCGACTCGTAGGGACCGAACAGACTCCTGCTTCGTAGGATGTTCACATGATGCCCATGCTCTGTACCGCCCTCAGCTAATAGCAGATAGTAGTAACCGTCTTTTTTATAGATGTGCGGACCTTCTGGATAGCGTCCGCCAAGGCCTGTCCCCAAATGATGAATCTCTCCCAATTGCTTACCTGTTTCCACATCAATCTCACAGATCTTGATGTCGCCTTCCTTCCAAAGGAAATAGCATTTCCCATCTTCAAAATAGAGCGTGGGGTCGCAACTGCCGATGGTAAAGTCAATTACAATGGGCTCTGACCACTCGCCGTCGGGATGATCAGTCCAAACATAGAAGTGGCGGCGCGAGGGAAAGACCGTCGTCACCATGTAGAACCGACCGTTGTTATAGCGGATGGTGGGTGCATAGATGCCACTATTGCCGTCAGTCTCTTTCAGGTCAACCTGCGACGGACGGGTCAGACAGTTACCTATCTGTTCCCAATTCACTAAGTCTTTTGAGTGGAACACGGGTACGCCAGGGAAATACTGGAACGTGCTATTCACCAAATAAAAGTCGTCACCCACTCGGCAAACACTGGGATCGGCGTGAAACCCCGGCAGTACAGGATTCTTAAATCCCTGAGCATTCAATTCTGTTACAACTTCAATATCTCCGAACGCCATCCTTTCACCTGCTGCTAACCTTTCGGCATCAAATTTGAGGATGCGGGCCTTAGTAGCGGGGAACTTGATGGTCTGCCAGATGGGATTATTCACGATATTCGAGAACTCACCTGAAGCCAGTTTGGTCCATTTGCTCCAATCGGAAGAGGCCCATAGGGTGTAATGGGTGATAGTACCATCTTTCGTATTATGTGGTGGCAGATAGCGGAACGAGGTGATGGTCTGCTCCTTGTCCCAGTCGATCATCATCTGCGTAGGACTGCTGAAGAAGATGTGCAGGCCAGAGGATTTCTTCTCGCCGCTATTGGGAATGTCGGCGTTGAGTTCGGGAGCCAGATACACGCCCATCTTCTTGATGATAGGTTCGGCCTTGGCATCTGTGATGGTGAAGCGCAGTTTTGTGGCCTTAATCGTTGGAAAACAGATGATGCGACGGTGGCCGATGGTGGTCAAACCGTCTCCATTCTCGACTAAAGCATCCTTCAGCGACTGCCATTTCCCGTCGACCAGAGCCTCTAGCGTGAATTTCTTTACCCGCTGTCCCAGAGCGATATCTTCTTCAGCGAGGAAACGGTTAAAGACGGTAGGCTTGCCGAAATCTATGATGGTTTCAGATGCCTTAGTTTGTATCTTTGCTTTTTCAACAAGGTTCGTCTTAAACACCTCGTCAATCATCTTCTTAAAGGCGATGCCGCGCAGACTGTCGTTAGGATGGATACGACCATTGGGCGCGATGGGGAAATTGAGCAGCAGCGTAGAGTTCCGTCCCACCGATTTATAATAGGTGTCCATCAGTTTCGACAGACTCTTCACGTGTTCATTCTCTGTCTCATGGTAGAACCAGCCAGGACGTATGCTCGTATTGGTCTCTCCCGGACACCATACATCGCCATCTTCCACACCATAGTGCAGCATGTGCCAGGGCGTTTCGCCCTTCGAAGGCATCAGACTCCAGTTGGTCTCACCCACATTGCCGGCCTCTGTACCAACCCAACGCAGGTCACCGCGGTCGCCGCCATCGTTCCAGATGACAGCCTTGGGTTGCAGTTCGCGGATCATACGGAATGTTTCAGCCCACCCGTAATAGGTTTTTCCGTCTATCTTGCGTGTCTCGTTCGCACCGCCATACCAACCATCGCCACCGTTAGCCCCATCGAACCACACTTCGAAGATCTTTCCGTAATTGGTGAGCAGTTCGCGCAGTTGGTTGCGGAAGTAGGTGACGTATTCCGGACGACCATAGTCTTTGTGGTTACGATCCCAAGGCGAGAGATAGACGGCAAACTTCAGCCCCTCCTCGCGGCAGGCATCAGCCAGCTCACGCACCACATCGCCCTTACCGTTTTTCCATGGCGTATTCTTTACCGAGTATTCCGTATAGGCACTCGGCCACATACAGAAACCGCAATGGTGTTTGGCTGTGAAAATGATGCCCTTCATGCCTGCCTGCTTGCAGACACGCGCCCACTGGCGGCAATCTAAGTCACTCGGATTAAACAACTTCAGGTCCTCGTTGCCGAAACCCCATTCCTGATCGGTATACGTGTTCAGCGAGTAGTGTATAAAAGCATACATCTCCATATCCTGCCACCGCAGCTGGTTCTCGTTGGGCAGCGGCCTGAAAGGTGCATACCTCGTCTGCGCCCTCATAGTGATGCAGGCAGATACCATCATGATGATGACAGCTATTCGTTTCATCGTCATAGGTGTATTCTTCTATTTGATAGTGAGTTTCTCATTCTGATAGATATAGATGCCTGAGGACAGCGATGCCGACAGGTCGTCAGCCACCTGTTGACCGCGGAGATTATACACGCCCTTGCTTTCGGGATTCGCAATTTTGACTCTACTGACGCCCGAAGATTTGCCATAGGCTTCGATGATGCCTTCCATCGCCGGTTTACAATAGATCTTGAGGTTCTTGCGGTCGATGAGCGTCATCACACCCTTCACGCCCCCCTGGTTCGTATAATTGATGTCCCACGTCATCGGCACCATACCCCCCAGTTCCTTACACAAACGGTGCAGTTCGTAATAGTGAAATCGGATGCTGGCGTCGTGTTTCGCCTGATCCTCGCTCTTCAGTGCTGAAAGGTTGCGCCAGTTGGCTCCGAACTCACCAATCACCACAGGCATACCCTTATCCACGAAATTGGTTTTCATTGCCATCATCTGCTCTCTCATCGTGTCCTCCTCGCCCCAGGTGGCATTATGCTGAGAACCGCTTAGATGGTTGTTCTTGCCCCAGTAGTAGAAAACCTTTCCCCATGACTCATCCTTCTCCATGCCCCAGAACTGCCAGGGGTTGTAATAGTGCACCTCGATGGCCAGCAGATTCTTTGCGGGATCATTCAGTTGAAAGAATCTCGAGGCATACTTCACCGTCTTGTCGATATTGGTCGAAGGCCCCTGTACCACGAGCACGCGGTCATTGTTCTTTCCTCCTACAGCACGGACGGCATCAATAAACACCTGTTCGTAGGCCAGCAGGTTGTCGATGGTCGTTGCTTTGGGGCTGTCCTCCGTATTGGGCTCGTTAAGTCCCGCGAAGATCAGTCGTTGGTCGTAGTCTTTGAACGCCTCTGCTATCTGCGTCCAGACGGCCTTCAGCACCTCTTTGTTCTTCGCCACCTTAGCCTGATCCGTATCAGCGATGTGCTCCTCGAGCCAGCCACCGTCCCAATGGTCGTTGAGCACCACATAGAGGTCGGCCTTGATGCAATAGTCCACCACTTCCTTCACTCGGGCCATCCAGTCCTTGTCGATCGTGTATTGGGTGGCGTCGCTGATATGTCCCAGCACCCACGCACAAGGAATGCGCACAGACCTGAATCCCTGCGCCTTCACAAATTCAATCAGTTCGGGTGTGGTTTTCGTCCCTTGCCAGCTGGTTTCTGCATTGAGACCGGCCTTGTTGTTGAACAGGGCCCCCTGACCCGATGAGGCCTCGAAGGTATTGCCAAGATTCCAGCCTGGCGACATCGCGTTAACCACTTCCATCGCGCTCTTCTGCGCTGTCATCCCAATTGTGCTCAGCCCTACGGCCAATAGGATCATCAAAATACGTTTCATCATTTCTAATTGGTTGTTGATTATTTCTTGTTGATAAATGCTTTTGACTGCAAAGATACGATTTTTTCCTGAATCTTTCAAATGTTTAGGGAGAAATATACAAAACAAAAATCAATAGCACCGCCGGCATGAGGGGTGGTGATCGCTAATGGAAAAAAATGGCTGATGAAATGAAGCCTGTCCCCAAAATAAAATCCCGTACCAACGAATGATACGGGAAAATTTCACTTCGGCTGCAGGCCGGCATACTCATGGACGACGTCGGGGATGCAAGGGCAATCCTTCTGGTGATCCAGGTCGTGATGACCGACGATCACGGCGCGGGGATAGCGCGCATGCAGTTCCTCAAGCAGTCGTCGCATGGCAGCCTTCTGCGCCTCTGTGCGCGTGTCGGCGGGTTGACCGCGGATGTCGAGCCCGCCCTCGTAGCAGACGCCGATGGAGTGGGCGTTGTGGTTCACGCAGTGGGCACCAATCAGCCATTCCGGACGACCTGACTCTATCGTTCCGTCACGGCGGATCACGTAGTGGTAGCCGATACCAAATTTCCAGTGGTTGTCACGGCGATGCCACGTATCGATCTGAGCGGCCGAGCTTGTCTGGTCGGGCTTCACTGCAGAACAGTGGATAATGATCATAGTGATGGTTCTCATACGCAACTGCCAACAAAGAAGGTGGTGATCACAAGGGTAATCAGCGACCCTACGAACTTCAGGACCTTCCCGATTTTAATACGATTAATCTTCATACATCAAACTTCTTACATCTTACTTCTTACTTCACACATCGCCCTAGTCCTTGTCGAGGCCGTCGTCACCGTCGTCGCCTCCGCCATTATCGTCACCGCCACCGGTGTTGGTGCCACCGCCTGTGTTGGTACCGCCGCCGGGTTCGGTTCCAGAACCTGTCGAAGAACCGCCTCCCTGACTCTGCGAGCCGCCGTTGCCGCTCTGGCTCTCGCCACCCTCGGAAGTGCCGGTCGACGTGCCCTTGGCGGCTGCAATCTCAGCCTTGGTCTTGTCGGTCCAGGCCAGCTTCACGTCCTTCTTCAGCTCGTCGCGGGTGAAGTCGCCCGTGCTCTGGGCCAGCAGCTTGATCACCTTCACGGCAGGACCGGTCTTCGCGCCCTCGGCCAGGTTGCCGATGGTAGCCGAGGCCACCTTGTCCTGCTCAGCGTCGTACATCGTCTCCAGGGCATTGGCCTCGACGGTGGCCTTGAAGATGGCCAGGTTGTCGATCTTCACCGTGTTGCCCATGAGCACCTGCTCGCGCACGCACTTCACGAAGTCGATGAGGATACCGGTGATGGAGCCTTCCGAGAACATCGTGTTGTGCTCGGCCATGTGGTGGGCCATGTCCTGTACGCTCAGCGTCTGCTTGTAACTCACACGGGCGTAGAACTTGCCCGCCTGTTCCGATTCCGTAGTCTCGGTCACTTTCGATAGATACAATTCAATCATAATGCAACGTTTTTAAAAGAATTAAACTTATTGTTCACTTAGCCTCCGGAGCTGATACAAAGATACAGAATTTTCAAGCCGAATCCAAGCCTTTATAGCTTCCAGGATGCATTAGTAGCGCTTGATATGAGTTATTATGAATTGTATGTATTTTTATCCGTCAGAAGCCTTGTATATTCCGATTATTTTTCGTATCTTTGCAGTATGGAAACGACAATCAAAGCCTACGGTCGTACGGAGCTGGCCCAGCTCTATTTTCCGGCCATCTGTCCCCGCGCAGCGTGGGCCAAGCTGCGCCTCTACATGTCCGACTATCCCCAGCTGCACAATCTGCTGGCCTGCAAGCGCCGCACCTTTCTCCCCGTTGAGGTGTCCCTTATCTTCGACACCCTCGGCCGCCCCTGAACATCAATCGCTCGAGCTAGCTCGCCTGCTACCAACGGGACGCAATAACCCTGCCTTATCGCGCGATAAGGCAGGGTTATTTCCAAATAAGGCTGGGTTATCGGATATCAGATTCTACCGGATTCTTTAAGATAATCCACGAGGTCTATCTTGCGGCGTTTCTGGACTTCCGACGCATTCTGCTCCAGAAAGGCCGAGACACGGATTGGCGGGGACTCTTCCCAGAAAGGTGACTGCATCACCTCGTCGGCAGCCTTGAACCAATGGTCGAATGCCTTTCCATCGGAATCGGTATCAGGAAAGAGCACCACCCTATGTCCCCTCAACGGACGGAACTTATCGGCTTGTACCTCGCCCAGTCCGCCAGCAGCCAGCCAGATATACTGAGGATAGATTTCACTGAGAATGACGGCCGACTTCTCCGCCTCCACCACGGCCACAACATCATCCATCTCACGTCCAACATCACCCGTCAACAAGTGTAGTCCGAAGAAACAGTGCGATGTGGTATAGGAGTCCTTCGGGCGATGCTCACGGATGGCAAGGAGTGCGCTGATCCAGGTGGGATTGCAGTCTTTCAGCCGGTGACAGTCAGGCCCGTAGTACATCACCTTCCCGTCATGCACCCGTCCTTCCCGGTCTATCTGCCAGTAGATGACACCGCGGTTTTTAGTGGCTCCCAGGCAATAGCGGCATGCCGAACTGACCATCTGCTCCCATGAGAGCAGGCCGGCGTCAACCACCGACTCGCAGAACGTGCTGCCAATCGACAGGCAACGCCGCCAGAGTATTTCCGTCGGATGACGTCGGGCGGTCCTGATCTGTCGTCTCATGCTGCCGAACGACGGCGAGAGTATGTCTTCGAGCTTTGCCATTTTCATTGTCATTTTTTCTTTTTCGGGTCATCGTACCCCTTCTACACCCCTCTTACTATAGCACCCACCCTCTTTAGAGAGGGGTGGGTCTATATAAGGAGGGGGTTACGAAGGAGGGGAGATGACCACGACCCGACCGCCTTTGTTCAACGTCGTACAGACCACACGTTTCTCCACGGCCAGGTCGAACACCTTGCCGTAGTACTTCGGCTGTTCGATATGGCTGAGCTCCATTACCCTGCGCTGCAGTTCCTCCTGCGACAGCTGGGCACAGTCGCCCATGGCATCGCCAAACAGCTTGTGAAGGTCCCATTTCCACGATGTGCGGGCATCCTCTCCATCACGCAGGATATACGCCTGATTGAACGTGGCAGCCCTCACGGCACTCACCTTGTAAGCGTCCGGTTTGCCACTCTCATACCGGCCGTCGTCAGCGTGCTGCCGTGCATTGGGGTCATCGGTCTGGAAAGGAAGACCCTTGTCGTCGATTTTATAGAATAATTTCTCACTGGTATGGAACTTACGGCTGAAGAGCTGTTCCACGGAGAAAACGTCGGTCTTGGGAATCTGTTCGCAGCAATACGCCTCGTAGGCTTTATGCAGGATTTCTGTACCCAGCCAGCCGCGCAGGTTACGCTTCTCGCCGGTGCGGTTCAGGTGGATCACAAGCGAGATATTGCACGCATACAGCGTGGCCAGCTCCATCAGTCTTCCGACCACTTCGACCGTCTTCTCCGGATCGTTGATGCTCGGCAGCAGCTCACTCACGTTGTCGATGATCACGAGGTCAGGCCTGTAGGCCTCAATGCCTGCCACGAGGTAGTCCATGCGCTCGTCGTAAGTACACGACCGTACGTTGAACACAAAGAATTCGTCCTCAGGCAGTTCCTTTCCTACAAGGCCGGCCACTCGGTTGGCGAAGATCGACTTCGTCGTAGGGCGGCTCTGTTCCGTGTCGTACCACATCACTCTGAGCGGCTGATCCGGGATACGTTCCAGTGCCAGCACCTGTGGCTGGGCACAGCAGGCCATGAGCATCGACGTGAAGAAGGTCTTTCCGCACTTCTCCTGACCGGTGATGGCCGTGAGGTCGCGGCGCGGGAAACAGGCTTTGCCATTAAAACGCATCAGGAAGTCCTCTTCGGGCACGTCGGTATCGGTCATAATCCGGCAACCGTCGAGTTTCCTGAGCGACGGTGTTATCTGGGAGGCCTCACCAGCCCGGGCGAGTTCCTCTCTTACAGGGTCCTTTTTTCTGTTCATTTCAGCTTCATTTAGATACAAAATTTTCGTTAGACATTCGTTGTCCTTGCAAGGTCGGCACAAAGATACGGGGATTATTCCGACCGGCCAAGGAAACAATGCCACTACAATGTCACTTCCGAACGTACTCGCTTTGACATCGGTAATACAATTTCCTGACAGCTTCCACCGACCCCAAGTTTGTGGTTTCGGAGAGAAATTCCGTCAATCGTTTTTCCGTACAATCAATCAACCCTTTCGACATCATTTCCACGAAGTGCATCATGATGTCGTGTCGCCTGCCATAGCTGATATCAAATTTGATTTTCGGGCATTCCTTGATACTCGCATTCTTGAGATCAAGGAATCCCTGCTCCTGTAAACACCTGGCAAAATCTGCCACTGCAGCCTTCAGGGCCGCATTCTCACTCAGCAGCATAGCGCACTGCTGCTCTAAATTTTTTTAGTCATAATGAATTTATTTTAAATTAGTAAGTATATTGCCACTTTGTGGCAAAACGTCGGCAAAAATACGAAAAATCTTGCAAGAATCTATACAAATGATGAAATATTTACCAAACTTCTTGCATTATTGCAGAAAAAGTGGTTCAGTCGTATCTTTGCCCCTGCATTGTATCACAACAAGGGACAGGATACTTTGTGACATGTCACAGATTATCCTGACCCCTCTATGTGTCATAAGAAAGCAGAGCGTTTGCGGTCGGGATAGTTTTCCCAAGGACCACGACCGTAATCTGCCAGACGGTTATAACAGAGTTTACAGAATGAAACGGCCGGTTCGTTGAAAAATTTTGGAGGAACTGATGGCTTTGCCTACCTTTGCAGCATGAAAAGGTAAAAAAGTAAAAAGGTAAGAAAGTAAGAACTCTAAAAAACGTCAAAGGTATATGAAGAAGATTATGTTTTTAGCGATGCTTATAGCATCTGTAGCAGTCATAACTGGTTGTTCAAAGGACGATCCGTTTACAGAAAGTGAGAACTACGGCGGCAACAGTTGGAATAATGGTAACATACCCGGCAACGGCAGTAATACACCCGGTGGCAATGGCAGTTCTGCTATAGCGGGCGAACTGGCCACGTTTGACATCAGCCTCGACGCGATGACGGCTGAACCGACAGAGGCCGCAGCCGAGTATTTCCCTGATGAGGAAGACCAGTTGGAGAACAATGAGTTTACGACTGAAGTCGCCATCGACCTGTCGAATCCCACGGCTAAGACGGAGAATGGTGTAGAGGTGTCGGTCAACGGTGGTCACGTGACAGCGAATCACGGTGCAACGAAAAAGGTGTGCTACGTGGTGAGTGGAACAACGACCAACGGTTCGCTGACCATCTTGGGTGACAAGAAATATGCCGTCAGGCTCAGCGGGGTGAACATCACCAATCCCGACTCGGCAGCCCTTAATCTGTTGAGTGGCAAGCGTGCCTATGTCATCCTGACCGACGGTACCACGAACACATTGACCGACGGCACGGGCGGCAGTCAGAAAGGCGCTCTCTACTGTAAAGGCAAGTTGCTCTTCAACGGCAGCGGTTCACTGAGTGTGACAGGCAACACCAACAACGGCATCCACTCGGCCGACTACATTGTATTCCGCAAAGGTAATAAGGTGTATGTGAAATCATTGGCCAATCACGGCATCAAGGCTAATGACGGTATCTTTATCAATGGTGGCATCCTGAATGTGGAGGTGTCGGCGGCAGCTGCCAAGGGCATCAATTGCGAAAGCCACATCATCGTGAATGGCGGTCGCACCACCGTCTTGACCAGTGGCAATGGCATATACGATACCGAGGACCAGGAGTGCAAGGGTGCGGCAGGCATCAAGGCCGACTCGACACTGACCGTGAATGCTGGAGAACTCTGTCTGAAGAGCACGGGCTCTGGCGGTAAGGGCATCAATGTGGATATGGAAGCAACGTTTAACGGCGGTAGTGTGAATATCGTTACTACTGGTGGACAGTTTAAGAGCAACAACGACACCTCATCACCCAAGGGAATCAAGGCCGACGGCAATATCACTGTCAATGGCGGCACCATTTGGGTACGCACCAACGGATATAATGGTGAGGGTATTGAGACCAAGAGCGAGCTCAGAATTACTGGCGGCGAAGTGGCCAGCTATGCCTACGACGATGCCATCAACTCGAAAGGCGACATGACCATCAGCGGCGGTTATGTCTTTGCCCAGGGTCAGAATAATGACGGTCTGGATGCCAACGGCAACTGCTATATCAAGGGTGGCGTGGTCTATGCGATCTGCTCTGGCACACCAGAAGTTGCCATCGATGCCAATACCGAGGGCGGCAAGAAACTCTACGTCACCGGTGGCACCATCATCGCCGTAGGTGGAGTGGAGAGCGGCGCCAGCCTTTCGCAGGCGTGCTATCAGGCTTCATCGTGGACACCCAACACCTGGTACGCCCTGACCGTCGGCAACGAGACGTTTGCCTTCCAGACGCCATCAAGCGGTGGTAGTGGTCTTGTGGTCAGCGGTGCCTCTCAGCCCACTTTGACCGCAGGTGTCAGCCTCAACGGCGGCAATAGTTACTTCGGTGGTCTGGGCGTAGTCGGCAGCACCGTCAGCGGCGGCTCCAGTGTCAGTCTGTCATCCTATTCGGGTGGCAACGGCATGGGCGGCGGTCCTGGCGGCTGGCGTTGAATGTTTATCAGTAGGTAGAGATCTTACGCACATCGTCTTCAAAGGTGTCTTTATTGATGGCTTTGGCCTTGAGCTTTGAACGATAGGTATAGATGGTTGTGATGCTG
>JAEEGJ010018099.1_pt1 | contig 15787 bp, 11 predicted proteins | sample 8958761 | NCBI WGS metagenome assembly JAEEGJ01 (sample SAMN16246546, study PRJNA631951) | gut metagenome | biome: gut microbiome; feature: rumen; material: RS-attached | host: Bos | place: Iran: Karaj | collected 2018-10
CATGCATTGTGTCTGCCATATATATTTTCTCCTATAAAATACACAATTTATGTATTAATATATAGAAAATATCGATTTTTTACAATGTATTGAGATTAACTGGATTTTTTCTGGAGTTCGAGTACCTGTTCTAGGGGGAGGCCTGTGATTTCTGAGATGTCTGCAATCGGATATTTTTTTTTGAGCATATTAGTTGCGGCTTCCACGGCTTTTAGTCTTGTACCGTTTCCACAAAAGCTTCAACGGGAATCTGTAATAAGGCAGAAATTTCTTCGGCTGTATATTTTCCGTCGGCAAAAAGTTTGCGGGCGTCTTCTATGGCTTTTTTCTGCTCACCTTCCTGTAGACCTTCTTCTTTGCCCTGGTTGAAAGACTGAGACATATAATGTTTAAAATCCATAAACTGTTTTCTCCATTGCGTATTATGCTTAGCGTCTTCTACCAGTTTAGAAATCTTTTCAGCAAAGGCACTGGTACTCTCATTGCTGGTAACCAGCTTCATAAAGGCTTTCTGCTCTTCGTTTAATATTTTATCATAGTTCTTCGCAATAAAAAAGAGTTTATATGCACGGTCGTTCAGTTTTAAATCAGGCTGTTCAAGACAAGTATTTTCGAATGTATATTTTGCGAGTCCCTTTTTAAAAATATCCGGTACGCAGATAAAGATGATATAACTTGTTTTGAGGTCTTTGTAATCTGTGCCCGCATTTAAATCATCCAGATCCAGCGTACTCTGGTAAAAACGTGAACGCTCCGGCAGTTCTCCAGTGTCAGTGGACTGCATTTCCAGATTAAAGGCTTTGTCAGCTCCTACGGCATAAACATCAAGTCGTATACTTTTCTTGTCATAATCAATTTCAACAAATTCTTCCTGCGTCATTTCTATATGGTCGATTTTGATTTCAAGAAGAATTTCCAGCAGCTGCTTACATACATCCGGATTGTAGCGCATGACTTTGTAGAAAATGAAATTGTTGGCTATGGTAGCGTTTTTCCACTCTTCTTCAGGTGTGAGTTCTTTTTTTTCTTCTCCTTTCTTTTCGCTCATAGTGTTCCTCTATATTATATTAAGAATATAAATTCTCCCCACACATAATATAGGTTCACTTGAATCATTTTACGCAGTTTTTTAGGAAAAAAGTTTGGGAAAAATGAAAAAAAATCGGTATTGGCTAGGTTGCCCTGTCAAGCCGGGCAATGACAGATGAGACCCTGTGGGACTAACTAATCTTCTATACACCATATCAGAAAAAATACAGTATAAAAAAAAATCCTGAAGACCGGAATCTTCAGGATTTTGGAGAATAGGGGGCTCGAACCCCTGACCCTCGGCTTGCAAAGCCGATGCTCTGAGCCAACTGAGCTAATTCCCCGTTGGATAAGGTATAATATATTATTTTATTTTTTTGTGCAATATGTTTATTGCGAATATGGGGCTTATGGCTTATAATTAAAGATAACACAAATTTAGGAGACTTTTTATGAGTGACGGATTGGATCCGGAAATTGCGGCACTTTTAGCTCAGTCAGATAATGGAAATGCAGAAGGAGGAGCTGCGGCAGGTGAAGAACTTTTAGACTCTGCCGGCGACGCTGATTTTGGCGGCGGGTCTTTTGCAGGCTCTGGCTCTTCTAAATCTATTCATGAGGTAGATTTAAGCCGTACCGAATTTGCCCCTATTGAAAAATTTACAAACGATACACCTTCTGATGTTTTCAACGATACAAAATATTATAAAACTGCGCTTACCGGCGAAAATCAGTCGGCTCAGCGTGTGCATCAGATTCTTTCTAAATATCTTACCTGCCAGGATCCTAAGGACCGTGCGGTTTACCGTCAGCAGATTGTAACCTCTTACTGGGAGCTTTTGCGCGGCATGGTGGGTAAAATGGCATATCCGGATACTCCGATGCCAAAGAAAATGATGGTGCGCTTTGGTGTTCTGCTGCCATCTCTTTTTAAGCAGGAATCAAAAGACTTCTTCTCGAAAATCTTTATAGAAAACCGCGAAGCGGAACCTATCATGTATGTTGATGAATGGTTCAAGGAAATTGCTTCGGGCCGAATGGGAAACTCTGCTACAGATGAAAAGAAGCAGGTAAAAACCGCTAACATGACTCCGGATCAGGCGGCTTCTGCTGAGCAGTCTCGTCTTATGCAGCTGCAGTCTAAGAACTCTGGTAAACTGCAGAGTGCAGAAAACCTTCTGGGAATCAAAGAAAATGAACGCCGTATGCTGGAGGGTGAGCTTCAGCGTAATGTAGAAGAATTGTGTAAGCATAATCCGGTGCTTGGACTGGATAATCATCTTGCCGGTTATACTGAACAGCAGAGAAGAATGCTCCCGCAAATTACAGATATTTTGCATCGCCTTTCTAAAAACGACAAGGAGCTTTCTAAGGTTCTGGAAGAATTTAAGGAAGCAAAACAGACTTACGACAACGTTCAGGATAAAATTAATCAGGGTGGTGGTGCTGCCGCCGCAACTAACGATACTGAAGCAGTTAAGATTGAATTTGAAACTGTGCGCCAGATGGCTAAGATGACCGTTGGCCGCCGTGGTAATCAGTTCCCGCTTTTTACCCGCGAATTCTACCATTGTACCGAGCGTGGTACAGGCACCCGCGAGAATGTAATTGATGTTATGCGCTGGATTGAAAGCCTTGACCCGGGTGTATTCCACAGAATCCATAAAAATATTCCTAACCGAATTGTACCTTATGTTCTGCTGGTTCCAACCTATGGCGACCGCGGCTTCTGCTGGGAGCCTTTTGACCGCTATAACCGTGTAACCAGCCGCGGACGTATTGTTGTTCCAATGTATCCTAAGGATTTGAAGATTGCTGTATTGACCGCCGTTGCAGACTTGCGCTGGCAGGTTGCTAAGGAAAAGGCTTCTTACTACTGGATGGAAGAGGGCTTAACTGGTCAGTACTACCAGCATTTTGACCAGATGAAGCTGAAGGGTGATGTAAAGGAATTCTTTATTGAAGATTACATCCTCTGGATGACTAAGGAAGCAACTGGTGTTCAGCGCCTCGATAAGGACGTTCGCGGAATCTTCTGGCGTAATATGCCGTTCCCTAAGACTCTTAAGGAAGAACTCCGCAAACGCTCGCTGGTATATGATGAACTGTGTAAGAAAGACGCCAATAGGGAAATGTCGGATGGTTATTGATGCCTGATAATGAAATGACAGGCATCAAAACGAGTGAGTCAAGGCCTTGAGCGAAGCGTGCCTTGACCACTCGTATATCACGGAAAATTATGGGAATGCCGAATGGCATTCCCATTTTATTTATTCTCCAGAAAGTGCTACAACCGGATCCAGCTTTGCTGCACGGCTTGCGGGATTCAGTCCAAAGAATATTCCTACAAATACCGAAAAGCCGAAGGCAATCAGGCAGGCATTTGTATTTACAATAAATGCGTTAGACTGAACATATTCAACGGCAAGACTCACTGCAATTCCTACAATGATTCCCATAATTCCGCCTAAAAGCGTAATGCTGGCAGATTCAATCAAAAACTGCTGTCTAATTGCCATTGGACTTGCGCCCAGAGCTTTTCTAATTCCGATTTCCTGTTTTCTTTCAGTTACCGTTACAATCATAATGTTCATAATTCCAATTCCACCAACAAGCAGTGAGATTGCGGCAATTGCGCTCAAAAGAAGGCTTAGCGTTCCGGTAATCTTACTCATCTGTTCAATCATCGACTGCATGCTCATAACGTTTACCGCATATTCATTTCCAGTTTTATTGGTGTAATAGCTTTTTATATCACTAGTTACGGTAGAAGCAATTTCTGCAGAGGTTGCCTGAACCATTACGTTTGCCGCAGTAGGATTTGGCATGATTTTTTTTGAATAAAAGCCACGGGGAATAAAGGCGGCTCCGTTTTCCATACCCGTAGACTGTTCCTTTAGAACACCTATTACTTCAAAACAAAAGCTTGTATTGCTGGCAACAAGAATTACGTTCTGGCCTACAGCATCACCGGCCGGGAAAAAACTTTCGGCAGTAGAATGATTCAAAATGATTTTTTGAGTTCCTTCTTCGTTATCTGTTACAGAAAAGAATTCTCCCTTTTCCAGTTCGAAGCTGTACATTTCCAGGTAGCCGGTTTCTATAGCACTGCAGTTTACCGAAGAAGAGGTTTCCCCATACGACATAGTTGCATTAAGCGAGTTTTTATACCAGATTTTTTTTATGTTGCGGACGTTATCGAATAAATCTGTTCTGGCCGCTTCATTAAACTGTACAGAAGAAGAAGAGCCGCGGCGGCTCATAAAACCGGCACTTACGCTTACAACATCAAGACCTGCTGAACCAAAGGTATCCTGAATCTTTTTTGTAGTGCTGCTTCCAAGGCTTGTAATTACGATTACAGAGGCAACTCCAATAATTACACCCAGGAGAGAAAGAAAGGTTCTTGTTTTATTGCTTTTAAAGTTCTTGAATGCGTTTATAAAATCTTCTAACATATTATCCTTCTACTATCTGACCATCCAGAATCCGGATGCAGCGCTTTGTAGATTCGCCGATTCTCGGATCGTGGGTAACGATGATTATTGTTGTATTGTTCTCGCTGTTAATTTTGCGGAACATCTCCATAACCTGTTTTCCGGTTTCTGTATCGAGGGCTCCTGTAGGTTCATCTGCCAGAAGAATCTTAGGCTGAGTTACCATTGCCCGTGCAATTGCGACACGCTGCTTCTGACCACCGGAAAGCTCGTGGGGCTTGTGATGAATACGTTCTGCAAGTCCTACCGACTCAAGGGCCGCCAGAGCCTTTTCGTGACGCAGGCGACGATCCAGCTTCTGGTATTTTAATGGAAGCATTACGTTTTCTATTACGTTCATAGATGAAATAAGATGATACTGCTGAAATACAAAGCCGATAGTCTGGTTGCGGAGAACAGACAATTCTTTTTCGTTCATCTTAGCAGTTTCGCGGCCATTTATTTTTACAATTCCGGAAGTAGGACGATCGAGACAGCCAATCATATTCATACAGGTTGATTTTCCAGAGCCCGAAGGTCCCATTATAGAAACGAATTCTCCCTGTTCAATATCAAAGCTTACTCCCCTTAAAGCCTTTACTTCGTTGTCTCCCATGATGTAGGTTCTTACAACATCATGTAAGCTTACTACCTTTTCCATAAGCTGCCTGCCTTATCGTCTTGGAGCTCCGCCACTCTGGGAACCGCCTCCAGAAGGAGCACCGCCGCTTCTGTTGTTATTGTTGCCGCCGTTATTATTGCGGTTTCGATTTGAGCCGGAGGTTTTAGGCTTTGTCTGCTGTAAGAGTACTTCTCCGCCTTCGAGACCTTCCAGAACCTTTACGTATTCATTTCCGTAGGGCTGAACTTTTACAGCTTTCTTTTGTTCACCTTTTGCAATTACAACGAAAGGCTCCTTGTCTTCATAACCTATCGCATAGCGTGAAACTACAACATAGCTTTCTGTAGGACTGATTTCTATTTTTCCGGTAAATGAAAAATATGGAAGGATCTGTTCCGGGTAATCATCTATTCTAAGCTTTACCTTTACTACAGTTGCACCTCTGTTTGTTACCGAACCAATTGCCGGCCAGCCGGTTACATAACCAGTAACTGTATCTTTACCGTAGGCAGGGAAGGTGAATAAAACCTTCTGTCCAACCTTGAGTTTTGAGACATCTGTTTCAGTTACTTCTACCTCGGCTGTAAGATAGTCTGTATTTACAAGTGTTCCGATTTTATCTTTTGCGGCAAGCGAGTCTCCGACAGAAGCTTTAAGGTCCGCAATAATTCCATCAAAGGTAGCAATTACCTTGCGGTCATTTACCTTCTGCACAAGAGTTGCCCTTTCGGTTTCCAGAAGCTTAAGCTCACGCTCAGAAGCAGTAAGGCGTTTTGTAGCCGTGTTATAGTCGTGCTTTTCCAGATTATATACCTGTTCTGAATCGTCCAGCTGAATAATTATGTCGCCCTTTTTTACCCGGTCGCCTTCCTTTACATAAACCTCGGTTACAGTTCCTGCGCTGAGGGCCTGCAGAGTCTGCTCCTGAGCAGCCGCAATAGTACCAGAAATTTCAATTACGTTTTCATAGCTTTCTTTATTTGCCGTGTAGAAAACCTTTTCTTCTGTTTTCTTTCCAAGCAGACTTCTCAGGACAACCAGTCCTATGATGATTACAAGCAGACTTACTGCACAAATGATTATTATCTTAATTTTCTTTTTCATATTTTTCCCGCCTTTATTTAATTCACCTGAAATTCTTCTCTAACAAAGTTGGAGATAACATCGTCGTTATATATAATCAAATCAATAAGATTTGAAATCTTTTTTATTATGTTGCTGTTTAAATTGTTCTTAGAAGAAAGATAGTCGTTCTCACTGACGTAGCCCTGCTTATAGAGATTGGCCATATCGCGTTCCAGATCTTCATACATTGTCAGATTTTTTTCGGCGCTTTCTTTTTCCCACAAAAGATTATCCAGCTTCTGCTGAAGCTCTACAACTTTTGTCTGGTAGTTTGCTTCGGCAGAGGCAATAGAAAGCAGTTCCTGTTCTTCTGTAAGGGCATTCTGCTCTTTTGTTATAGAGTTTTTACGGAAGGTATTTGGACTGAGAGTTGCCGTAAAGGTGTAGGTTGGGGATAGAGAGCTTTTACTTGAACTAGAAGTAGAACCGGTGCTGCTTTTGCTGCTTTCCTCCTGTTTTTCGTTTACCGGAAAGCTTACTCCTGCTCCAAGTGTGAGACCTCCAATTGTACCTGTCAAACCCGCATCTATTGTATCGCTTTTTGTAGAGGAATTATCAAAGGTGTAGCCTCCGTTTGCAGAAAGGCTGTAGGTCTTCTTTGCCTTTCTTTCCATAGAATTGATGGTGTAGGTCCAGTTTGCACTTTCAATTTCTGAGTAAAGCTCTTTATTGAGGCTCGTAACATCAACAGGTTCAAGGGCTTCTATATCAGAAGGAACAAGACTCATAAGATCAACGTTTTCATCAATCTGAATGTCATAACCACATTTTTTATAAAAAACTACAGTGTCGTAAACAAGTGTGTGAATTGCAGTTTGAATATCTCTTTCATCAGATTTTACCTTGAGCTCTGCCTGACGGTAGGTAGAAGAGTTCTGAGAGTAACCCTGGATTTTTTTAGCTTCAAAATCAATCTGATCAGAATAAAACTTTTCCTGCTTTGAAATGATTGAACTGATTGAAGAAAGTAGTTTTTTGAGTTCTGTGTAAAATTCCTTTTCGGCGGCAATGGCCCGCTTTTCAATTTTTCTTTGTGCTTCCGCAACTGAACGTTCTGCCTTGAGCCTGGTAATCTTATTTGTAAGCAGAGCGGAAGATATAATATCAACTCCTATTGAAATAGAGGTGTCGCTGATTTTTGAATCATCATCTGTTCGGGAAAGATTCGTCTGGGCACTTGCGGAAAGATTTGAAGCGGCCGGAAGCTTTGCTTTTACGGAAGGCTTTGCAGAAAGCTTTGAACCGTCATCGTTCAGCTGAAGGGTTACGGTGCCGCTGGAAAGAGTTACATCAAAGCCTGTATCTATCATTGTTGATTTATAAGAAAGCTGTGCCTTTTTTGCAGAGATAGTAAGATTTTTGAGCTCGGCATCATTTTCCACATACGATAAGAGAAGTGTAGTGGTATCCGGTAAGAGCTGTGTCTGGGAAGCCTGCTCTTGTGCAGTAAGAAGTGCTCCTGTCAGAAATACAGCCGTAAAAAAAATAAAGTGTTTCTTTTTCATTCTGTCCTCAGTTTACATTAAATAAACCGAAAAAAACTACTAAAGAAACACTTATAACGAAAAAATAAGAATTCTATTATTTATTTGATGTTACTTAAAATTCCAATAATATCAGCGCCGCCAATAAAGGTTCCAAGGGTACTTCCTATAGAAGAAAGAATAAAAACCAGCAGGGCGCGGAGAATGCGGTTTTTGTAAAAGCCCTTTAAGCTTGTTACATCATCCTGAAGATTTTCCATATCACTTACCTTTGGCTTACAGACTAAAGCCTGAACAATGGCGGTGCAGAAACCTACACCCACAAAAGGACAGAGGGAAGTAAAAGGTGCTCCTACAAAGGCTGTTAGTATTGAAAGCGGATGTCCAAGAGCCACTACAGTAAGGATTGCGGCCGGAACTGCATTCCAGAGGAACCAGGTGGTGAGCATCTGAGTTCCTGCGTGGAGGCCGCCGTAAATGAAGCCCGCTACTATAAGGCCTATGATACAAGCCGGAATCAGGAAGGCAAAAAGCTTTCCGACAAAGCCCGGTTTTGGAAGCTGGGAAATTTCGTTTACGTTAGAGCTGGCTTCGCCCTTTGCAAGCTTTTCCAGATGTGCCTGTACTCCCGGTAAATGTCCGGCACCGAGCACGGCTACAAGATTATTTCCTTCTGATTCCCAGATTTTTGACGCAAGATACTGGTCGCGTTCATCAATTAACACTTCTTTGATTACCGGCATGTATTCCGAAAGCTCATTCATCATGGAATCCATTTCGTTGCGTTCCTTGAGCTTTTCGATTTCTTCCGGCTGTATTTCTTCTTTGCTGAAGGCGCTTGCAAGCAGGGTAGAAAGAAGCTTGCATTTTCCCCAGAAGGAGTTTTTGCCCCAGGCGCGTTTAAGGGTAATCTGAATAGGGCGGTCTACCAGGGTGCAGCGGATTTTGTTTTCATCTGCGGCTTCCATTGCGGCAATCATTTCGTCGCCGGGTTTTACGCCCGCATTTAAGCCCATTCTGCGCTGGTAAGAGGAAAGAATAAGATTTGCAAGCAGCATAAAGCCTTCTTTTCTCTTAAATACCTTTACCAGATCCAGCTGGCTGTAGCGTGACGGATTTTTGATTGAATCTGCACGCTTTTCGTCCAGCTCTACGGCTACGCAGTCCGGTCCTATTGTTTTTATGGTTTCTTTTACTTCTTCAACACTTTCTTTTGAAACATGAGCTGTGCCTACGAGCGTGATTTTACGTCCGCCCAGCTCCAGCTTAATCTGAGTCTGGCTCATTGCAATCCCCATTCGGCAATCCTGTATTCAAAGAACATAGGAGCCTTCATACTTGTAACCTTGGCATAATACTCTCGGGCGAGGTCTTCTGCCTTGTTCAATTCATAATAAAGTCCCATGTAGAATAGCATTTTACCGCGGTTATTGCTATTAGTCTCGTTTGTGATTTTCTTTATGAGGTTTGATTCTGCATTCTTGTTATAGTTGTCGTTGTAAAAGCGGACCAGGGCATATTCGTTGGAAGCGGCATCCAGTTTTTTGAGCTGTTTTGAAAGTACTTCCTTGGCCTGGAGAGGCTTATTCAATTTAAAGTAACAGGCCGCAATCATAAGGGTATAGGCATAGCTTGGGCTGTATTCATAAGTTTTTAAAAAATATTTGATTGCGTTTTCGTAGTTCTTTGCACGGTATTCCAGAATTGCTGTAGATTCGTAGGCATAAAAGTATTTCGGATTTGTTTCTATAACCTTATGATAGTTTTCGAGGGCTTCGTCCCACTTTCCTAAATCATCATAATTTCCTGCAAGATATGCGTATGCAAGGAAGTAGGTCGGATCAAGCTCTGCTGCTTTTTTCCAGGCCTTTGCGGCGTCGTCGAATTTTCCCTGATAGCGCAGGTAGGTTCCGTAGTCCATCCAGTAATCATAGTTATATGGATCCTGCTTAAGGGCATCCTGTACATATTTTGTTGCGCGCAGGTAGTTTTCATCTTCGTAGGCAAGCTTACCCATGTAGGCAAGAGCAGCGGCGTTTTCAGGATCCTTGTCCAGAATCTGCTGGAAGGTTTCCTGGGCTGTTTTGATGTCATCTGTGTAATAGGACATCTGGGCATAGCCGAAAAGGGCATCTGTATTGTTAGGGTCGCCTTTAAGGGCCTTCTTATATGAGTCCCGGGCCATTTTATACTTCTTGTTTACTGCATATTCTTCTGCCTTCTGAATATTTACAGAAGCGTTGTAAGGGTCTGCGGCTAAAATACGGTCTGAAGCGGCTTTATAGGCAGCCTTATCACCCTTTGCCTTTGTGCTCATGGAAATCAGTTCAAGGGCATCCATATTATCAGGCTCAATCGCAAGAATTTCGTTTGCTGTTTCTATTGCCTTGTCGTACTGGCCATCTGAATAATAAAGGGCTCCCAGAAGGTTTTTAAGTTCTATATCGTCTTTAAGGGAAGAAGGAATGTCTGCAAAGTGGGCAATTGCGCCTTTTGTATCGCCTTTCTGGAGCAGAGTCTGCAGCTGCTTTACAAATTTTACGTTTGGCGGATCTTCCGGCTCCTTCTTTTTCTGTTCTTTTTTAGGTTCCGTCTTTGTAACTTCCGGTTTTGGCTCAGTTTCCTGAGCTGGGGTACTTGCACAGCCTGTAATAAATACCGTTGTGGTAAGAAGGGCTCCGGCAGCAAGAATCAGAAGTAGCTTTGACTTATTGTTCTTAATCATTTTTCTTTCCTTTATATAGTTGAAATTAACCGAATCATTGGCTAAACTGTTATTACAATGAATTTTCGGATATTAAAAAAAGCATTAGGGCTGCTTATTGTCGATATCGTTATTATCATCGGCATTTTTGTCCTGCAATTTAGAACAGATTCTACAATTATAAAAAAAATCGGTAACCTTCAGATAGCGCTGGAAGCTCTGGATGAGCAGGACGGCGTAATAATCTATAAAAATAAGGCCAGAATTTCTTATAATGGCATAAATTTCTTCTTTGACGAGCAGAATCCTGCATCAATCAAAAAAGATGAGCTCGAAGCTCCTGTTCAGCTGGAGTCTGTTGAGCAGAACGAAGACCTCGCTATTACTTTAAACTTCTCTGAGGACGTTAAGGTTACGTTTGAACTTGCTTCTACAGATTCTTCGTCTTCTCTTGCAATTCTTACTGATTTACCGGGTGGTATTTCTGATTTTTCTATGCCTTACAGCTATTCTTCTAATATGAATGTTCAGAAGGTAGAAAAAGACAGCATTGTTTTTGCGGGTAAACGCAATTCCTGGGAGCTTGCGGGCCATTCTGTTCGTGCCGGCTACTTTGACTTTACTCCACGCAATTATGTTGCAACTTATTCGGTATATGATGCTAATCAGAAATTTACCTTTGATTCTATTGTTAATGAGCCTATTGCAAGTGCGGCCGAGTTTACAAAGACTGTGGCTCAGCTTAAACGTAATCTTATTTCTGCTTTTGAAGCTAATAATGTTGAAACAAATGTTACAGAGCAGGTTGCTGTTTCTTACGTTGCCGCTCAGGCCGAAAACGGAAACTATACCCGCGCTGTAGAAAATGTTCCTGACTCGGTTAAGAAGAACAAGCAGAGAACTTATCTTTCTGCTCCTTACTTTAATACTCTGGAAGATATGAATGCTAATCTTGAAAAGACTATGAAGGAATATGAGCGTCGTATCAGCGAAGCAGCGGAAAAATCCAGCTTAGATCTCTTTACTGTTCATAAGATTGCAGACTTTATCTACCTGCATCCTCAGCAGTCTGTTGTGAATAAGCTTTTGTTCAATGCCGCAAATACAGATGCTCAGACTCTTACTATTGCACAGATTTCCGGAATCCTTCAGGTTTATGCTGACCTTGTTCAGTTTAAGTCTTCTTATGCTTCTGTGCTTGAGCCTGTTCTTGAAGCGGGAATTGAACGCATTACTGAAGCCTGCAAGTTCGAAGGCAATATCCTTACAATTTCTGAAAACGATACCTTCCTTTCTGTAAATCAGGCGGTAGAAACTGGTATTGCTCTCCTGCGTTACGGAAAAGCAACAGATAACGACACCCTTGTTAAGGCCGGTTACGCTATTGTTAATTCTTACCTTTCTGAAAGCTCTTCATTTGATCTGCGTACCCTCAGCAACCTTTATCCGGTTGTTGCTTATGATAATATCTTCTATCCTCACTTTGAAAAGATTTATGCTTCTGAAGATAATATTGTATGGGCCTGGACTTGTGCTAAATCTATTAAGCTTGACCATTCAAACTCTGAAGACCTGTTTACAATCGACTTCCCAGAGGGCGACACTCATTATGTTATCCTTAAGGGAATTCCTCAGTTCAATACTATTTACATTTATGATATGGCCTTCCGTACAGACCCTCGCTTTGAAACTTATAACTCTTCTGGTTATGTATATAAGAAGACAAGTGAGACCCTGCTGCTTAAGTCTCGTCATAAGACCGAATACGAAAAGGTAAGACTTGTTTACAAGGCAGCCGAGCCGGAGCCAGCTCCTGCTCCTAAGGTAGAAGAAGCCCCTGCTCCTGTTTCTGAAACTATAGAAGAAGTACCGGCACCAGTACAATCAGAAGTTGAAAACGTAGAATAGACTGTCATTCCCGTGCTTGACACGGGAATCTAGACAAGACAGTTATGTACAGATCTTCGGGTCAAGCCCGAAGATGACATTAAATCTCCTCAATATAGTCTTTTGAGTTTACTCGTTTAAGAACGATAAGTGTGATATCGTCGGTGATTTTCTGAGAGCCTATAAAATCATTAAACTTATCCATAATGCGGTTCATAAGCATAATTGCGCTTTCGTTATGATACTGCTGAATAAGGTTGACGAGTCTTTCCTTTCCAAATTCTTCGCCCTTGTGGTTGAGACAGTCTGTAAGTCCGTCGGTGTAGCATACAATTATATCATTCTGGGCGGCGCGGAAGCTTACAGGAGGGAAGGAAACGTCGAGGCCTTCTACACCAAGAATGCCGTACTGTTTTTCTTCATGCTGTTTAAGCTCTGTAACCGTGTCCTTTTCTGAATCATAATAAAGCGGATAGGGATGACCCGCATTTGCAAATTCTATGCTGCAGATGTCTTTTTTATTGAACTCGCTGAAGCGGAAAAGAAGACCGGTAATATAGTTTTCAACATTAACCTTTTCTTTGATATAAGATTTGTTGATATCCTTTAATACATTAGAAATAGGTTCTTCCGAATTCATTCCGGTAATAAAGTGCTGGCTTATAATGCTCTTTGCGAGAATTGTCATAAGACCGGCCGGAATACCGTGGCCCGAAACATCAAAAATACCCATTCCGTCGAGAATACCTTCTGTAAAGTAGTAATCATATAAGTCGCCGGAAACGTTGTTGTCTAAAGCATTGTAAGAAATTGCAAGCTCCCAGCCGCGGAAGGATTTGTTTTTCTGAGGCAGGAAGTTTTTCTGAACATGGGCTACAGTTTCGAGACCCTTCGAAAGAACGTAGTTTGCTTCGGAAAGCTCCCGGGTACGGATGGCAACTACATCCTCCAGGTGATTTGTGAATTCAGAAAGCTTGGAATTTAATTCTGTGTTGTGCATGTACATAGCACCAAAGCGCAGAAGCAGGGAAGCAAGGAAGATTAAAATAGTAACCTGCCAGCCGTAAATTGTAAAATACGGAAGGTTAGGGCTTAAGCGGCCAAACTTCAAAATAGCATCAATAACAATAGTCAGAAGAACCGGAGAGAAGCCAATCAGAAGATAAATAGAGCTTAGTCTTGTTTCTTTGTTGATAAGAGATTTTACAAGGCGTGGAATACTAAAACCAAACTGAATAAGACCGAAGATAATAATATTCGGCATAAAAGAATTAAGCTTTAAGGTTGTATTTTCCAGCATTGCCCAGATAATTGGAATGATATATAAAACAAGTCTTGTTATGATTATAGGTGTTGAATCTTTTTTACGAAGATAAGCAATTATGAATGAATTTGCAAAATAGATGGTCGTAAAGGATCCGCCGTAGAAGAATACCCGGATAAGCATTGTATAGGAAAGCCATTTTGTAGCCCAGGATAATTCAGATACAAAGAATGGGAAGAGGAAGAATATTGTAAAAAAGTTCAGCAGAGAAAAAAACAGATATACATTTCTGTTTTCATAATTCTTCATTACAATGTAGAGGAATAAGTACATGAAGAATACAATCAAAAGTACTGCCGAAAAGCCGATTGTAATTTTTGAATTGAAGAAGGTCATTCTTTCTGCGGCAGTATAGATGTCTGGTTTTTCGCTTATATAAATCTTTTCGGCAATACTTGCAAAAGCGTCCGGCCAGACTCGTATTATGATTGTATTTAGATCATTCTGCTTAAGCATATTGTCCGAGAACATAAAGTACTGGGCAATAAAGCCTGCGCTGCTTTCTGTTGGAGGAAAATCTCCGTACTGGCGTACACCAATATTGTTGATCCAGAGCATATCGGCACCACGAATATAGCCTATGTAAAGACCAATATCCTTGCCTTTTAATTCATCCGGAACATAAAACTGTATTTTGAGCCAGATAAAGTCACCATCTTTTTCCAGCAGCTTGTTGAGGTCGCCCATGTCTTTTCTGTTCAAGGGCTTAAAATCAAGAAGTTTAGGCATAACCTGTCCATATACACATTCCGGTGAGGTTTCAAGATAGGTTACGTAATTAGAAACATCATAGTGAAAATAGTGTGGCCTTCTGCCGCAAGATGAGAAAATCAGACTTGTAAAAATAAGGATGATAAACGCCGTTATATAATTCTTCTTCATCTTAATGCTATATTATAAACTACAATATAGAAAAAAGCGAACAATTTTTAGAAGCGTTCTGCTTTTTTGCCGGACTTTTTGTAGGCTGCGGCGCCGCCGCTTTTTCTTGAGGATGAACGTTCGGTCTGGGCGTGGACGTTAGGCTTGTTTGATTTGGCGTTCAGGCGGCCACGTGGGGCTTTGTCTGATTTAGCCGGGCCTCGTTTGCCGCGGGAAGGGCGGTCTGTGCTGCCTGCACGTGCTTTGTCGTCACGGTCAGCAAAGGCTGCCTTGCGGGTGCGGCGTGTGCCGCGGTCTTCTTCCTTATCATCATAATGCATGTGAGGAATCTTCTTGTTTTTCTTTGAAAGCTCAATGGCCTTGCGGGCAGCAGCAGCCGGCAGACTTACAAGTGAGAACTGCTGGGCAACATCGATGTCGTCTACCAGGCGGCCAGGGATGTGGAGCAGTTCGCTGAAGTAGTCTGCAATTTCGCGGGCGTGGTAGCCGTCGCGTTTTCCAAGGGAGATGAAAATGCGCTTCTGGTCGCCGCGTGGGGCAGCAGAAGTTTTTGTATTGATTTTTCCGTAATGCTTTGTAGAAAGCTGGTCACCGTAAACAATTGAGAGAACTCCGGCAAGGACTTGCTGTGCGTCCTGATTTTCGCAGAGGGCAGCGGCCAGGTCGGTGAAGGTCTGGGTGAGGAGTTTTTCGCGGACTGTTGTGCTTGTTGTTTCGTCTTCGTTGGTTGTTGTTACAAAAAGTTTATCTTTTAATTCTGCGATGACGCGTTCGTTCTTTACGGCCAGGACTTCTTTTACTTCCGGGATCTTGCCTTCTTCGAAATCACTCTTGGTTGCTTTTTTGATATTCTTTGAAAGGAAGCCAAGCTTGCGGCGTTCTTCCGGTCTTACAAAAGTAACTGCAATTCCTTCTCTTCCGGCGCGGCCTGTACGACCAATGCGGTGAACATAAGTTGCTGTATCAAAAGGAAGAGAGTAGTTTACAACATGGCTTACTCCCTTAATATCAATACCGCGGGCTGCAACGTCGGTTGCAACAAGTATGCGGGTCTTTTTCATGCGGAAGCGTTCGAGAACTTTTTCACGCTGATTCTGCATGATGTCTCCGTGAAGGGCAGCGGCTTCGTAACCGCGCAGGTCCAGCTCGCGGGTAACACGGTCTGCATCTGATTTTGTCATTGTGAAAACAAGACCGTAGAAATCCGGAGAGATATCGATGAGTCGGACAAGGGCTGCAATCTTTTCGCTTTCC
>JAEEGJ010018103.1_pt1 | contig 15785 bp, 11 predicted proteins | sample 8958761 | NCBI WGS metagenome assembly JAEEGJ01 (sample SAMN16246546, study PRJNA631951) | gut metagenome | biome: gut microbiome; feature: rumen; material: RS-attached | host: Bos | place: Iran: Karaj | collected 2018-10
TCACGCATGCACCCTTGTCCACTGTCCGGAATTCGTGGTGGAGGAAGGCGTTTGCGACAATTCCGGCATCCATGAACCGAAGCCGAACCGAATCCCGGGTGAATTCCTGTTGGGGAGTAATTCCGCCTTCCGGCACCTGCCAGTCCATACTGACGTAGTACTTGTTATTCCGCACTCTGTATGCGGCGAAAACCGACCGAAATCGTCAAATTCAGTGTAGCCCGTTCCTCATGGAAAAAGACGAAAAGCACGTCAAAATCCATGAGGCTTTTTCATGAGCAGACATTCTCCCTGACAGCCTGAAACGCGACGGTGTATACCGGCGCGTAAATTCATCCTTCTCTAACAAGCAGATAACATGGTATCATGACAGCCGGTTTTGGAACGAGTTCCAGAACCGGTACATAATACAAAAAGCAGGAACCCCGCCCTCGCAAAGCCGGCTCCTGCTCGCACAACCAGCAATGGCCGAAGTCATTGCTCAACATTGCGTTGTCATGATAACAGGAAACTTCAAAGGGTTCAAGGGGATAACACAGGAAATTTACGGAGAAGTCACAGCCAATCTTCCGCTGTACAGAATGCACTGCAGCTGCGGGCACGCCGGCTGCCTGGTTCGTCACGGGTATTACAGCCGTCGCCTGAAGACACGGCAAGGTACCATTGTCCTGCGTATTCTCCGCGTCAAATGCAGGGAATGCTGCCGGACACATGCCATTCTCCCGGAAATCGTGGTTCCGTATTCCCAGATTCCGGTGGATCTGCAACAGTTCATGCTGTTGTATCCGCTGGGCAGTCATGAACTGGAATCGCTCATGGAGGCCAACAGCGATATCTCTGAGTCCAATATCCTGGCTGTCCGAAGCCGGTACCGACGAAATTGGAAAGAGCGGCTGCTGACCATGGGTATAAGTCTGGAGACTGGCATTGCTGACCTGATCCAGCGTTCATTTTCCGTCTTTCATCGTCAGTTTATGCAAATTCGCCGCGGAATCAATCTGGCCATTTTCACAATCCACATAGCCTGAATAGAGACTTCCCCTGGGTCTGTCTACAATACAGTCATCCGGATAATATCTTTGAAAGGAAGGAACCGAATGACTGAGGAAAAACGTAAGAAATACGCGCTCATGCGCTACGGAATCATTGCTCCGGCTGTTTGCCATATGATTCCGGAAGGAAAAAGCCGGAAAGAATTCTTTGAGGAAGCAGCGGGCAAGACGTACACCAATCCTGACGGAAACCCTGTGCGCTTTGCTGCGACGACGTTAGAAAGGTGGTGTTACGTTTACGAGAAAGACGGATTTGACGCGTTGCTCAAGCAACCCCGGAAGGACAAGGGCAAATCCCGGAAAATCGACGAGGACATTTACGAACAGATCCGGTACCTGAAAGAGAGCTATCCCAGAATGCCTGCTACAGAGATCCACAAGCGGCTGGTAGAGAACGGAACGATTACTCCGGAAGATCTCTCCCTTTCCACGGTTACCCGCTGCGTGAACCAGATTGTTCTGGAACGGGATCTGCCGGTTTACGCAGATATGCGGCGATATGAACGTCCGCATATTAATGAGGTCTGGTGCGGCGACACCTGTGTCGGACCGAAGATTACCATGGACGGCGGGAAACGCCGCATCTATGTCCTGGCCTTGATTGACGATGCATCCCGGTATATTACCGGCGCCATGGTATTCTACCAGGACAATTTCAACTCCCTCCTGCAGGTCATGAAGTCCGCCGTTTCCAAGTACGGTGTACCGAAGGTCTGGAACTTCGACAATGGCGGCAGTTTCAAAAACCGGCAGATGGAACTGCTGGCGGCGCGGATTGGCTCCACAGTGCATTACTGCCATCCCTATACCCCGACGCAGAAGTCGAAGATTGAACGGTGGTTCCGTACGCTCCGGGATAAATGGCTGGCTATGACCAATCTGGCGGAGTTCTCCAGCCTTTCCGCAATTCAGGAAAGCCTGGACCGCTTCGTGGATGAGTACAACCACACGGTACATTCTTCCTTGAACGGGCTGACCCCGGACGGGCGCTTTTTCTCCGAGCCGGAATGCATCCGGCGTTTGAGCGCTGAGGACCTCGAAAAGGATTTCCTTCTGGAAGTGGATCGCCGGGTTTCCGCCGACTGCGTGATTACCATTGACAATATGGAATACGAGGTAGAAAGCCGTTACGCCCGGAAACGGGTCAAGCTCCGGTATACTGCGGATATGCAGACGATTTATCTGGTGGAAGATGGCAACGTCTTCAAGCCGATCCGGCTACTCAACAAGCAGGAGAACGCTCTGGTAAAGCGCAACAAGATCTATCTGAGCGGGGGTGAGGCGTAATGGAATACTTCATGCGCTTCGGAATGGAAGAAAACCCGTTTCTGAAGAATTCCAGGGAGATCCTTTTTGAAAATCCGGAATTCAAGGAAGTCCAAATGCGCCTGAACTATCTGCTGACCACGAGGGGGTTCGGCGTTCTGACCGGCGGTTCCGGGAAAGGAAAAACCACCAGTATCCGGGTATGGAGCAGGAGTCTGAACGCTTCCCTGTACAAGGTGGTTTACAGCAGCCTTTCAACACTCACCGTCACTGAGTTTTACCGCACGTTGGCTACAGGGCTCGGACTGGAGCCGCGTTACCGGAAACCGGATAATTTCAAGCTGATCCAGGATGAAATCCAGCGATATGCGCTGGAGAAGCGGATTACCCCGGTGATTATTATTGACGAAGCCAACCATGCCTGCACCGCCATCCTCAATGATCTGAAGATGATCTTTAACTTTGAGATGGATTCCCGGGACCGGGCGGTTGTGCTGTTGACCGGATTGCCGTCTCTCAACCACACGCTGCAGCTCGGAATCCACGAACCGCTTCGCCAGCGGATTACCATGAATTACAACATGGACGGCCTTTCCAAGGACGAATCGAAGGAATACATCCAGACCAAGCTTCGCGGCGTACGCTGTACCAGGCAGGTTTTCGACGAGAACGCTCTGGAAGCGCTGGCCAACGCGGCCAACGGTGTCCCCCGGCTGCTCAACAAGCTGGCGAACAGCTGCCTGATGATTGCCAGCGCGAAAAACTCGGATATGGTCGACAGTGAAATCGTCATGCAGTCTGTTACCGACTGTGAACTGGTGTAGGCGGTGATGCAGATGAAGAAACCCAAGAGCATCCTGCTGGATTACGATCTGTTTGTTGACCTCTATGTCTACGCCTGCATGCACTCCGAACCGGATGATCTCCAGTTCAAACGGCTTTATGCCGGTGCCCGGCAAAAGCTGGAGGCGATGATGCGCCACGATCTCTATTCCCTTTACAAATCCGGCGCAGATGAGGAAATCCGGGCTAAAGCCCGACAGGAATACCTTGACGCTATTGGTTTGTCGGATTCTTTTCGTTGGAGCCAAGGCCAGGATGTCAACGTCACTCACTCAGATGCCGATTTCTTCTGATACTGTGAGAGAGCCCCGTGATGGCGGCTCTCTTTCCTTATTTACTGTGACGATCTTCTTCCATTGATTGTGACGACCGTGACTATGCCGCCCGGCAGTCTGCGATTTCTCCCGCACTTATTGTGACGATCCGAGCTGCATGGAATTTGACGAACAACAATTAGGTTACTTCTATTTGCACAGAGAAATCTAACATCGAAATATAAAAACTAATAAAATCGCAAAAACACGCTGCATAAATCGCAAAAATACGCATAATTGTGATGGAATGGTAGGAAAAAGGACCGCTTTACAGAGTGATCTTTGTTTTTGTGTTCCGTTTTTCAGAAAATAAACGATTGAAAAGGTGCAAAACCTCTGCTGAATTATGATAAACGTTCAGATATCATTAAATCAACCGATAGGAAGTAGCTGAATCGACCGACAAACACTTTTGGTAACTATTGCACAGGACGTTTTTCGGCAGGAGCGTCCGGACAAAAAGAAGGAGGATTCTCTCATGAAAAAGGTAGCTTCTCTGATCCTGGTACTTATGATGCTGATGGTTGCTCTGGTTCCTGTTTCGCTGGCGGAAAATGTTACGGTGGGCTACAACAACTATCGTGTGGGTGCTTATTCGCTGGACATTCTGCAGAAAAACTTCGAGTATGCGGCCAAGGCAATGGGCCTGGATGTGATGGTGGTCAACGATGAAGCGAAGATTGACAACTGCCCGGTGAATGTGGACAACATGATCTCCACCGGAGTGAAAGGAATCGCGTTCTTCGGCCTGAATGACAACGTGATGATTTCCATTGCGCAGAGGTGTGAACAGGCGGGTGTGTATTTCGCGTTCTATGATCATATGCCTTCCGATCAGGTGATCGAAATGCTGAAAAATTTCCAGTATTACGCCGGTGCGGCGGCAACCAGTGATATTTCTACGGGGCGTGTTGCAGGCGAGTACGCGGTTTCCACCGGCGCCAAAACAGCGGTGATTGTTACCGGTGAGCAGACGGACCCGTCCCACAGTGCCCGTGTGCAGGGCTTCACAGAAGTGTTTGAAGCGGCCGGCGGCAAAGTGGTTGGAATCGGCTGGGGAAGCCCCGCGCTGTCTGAGTCTCTGACCCGCGCCAATGACCTTCTGACCGCTCATCCGGATGCCGACTTTATTTATGGTTCCAACGGCGACTGCGGCCTGGCGGGCAAGGAAGCGCTGGCTTCCCATCCGGGCGTTAATGCGAAGGTGTATGCGACAGACCTGGATCCTGACATTCTGGTCGGCCTGACTGACGGATCCATCTCCGCGGCCAACGGTGCGCACTGGATCAATGTCTACTTTGCGGCGGCGCTGCTGAAGAATGCCATTGACGGTAATGTGATCAAGGATGCTGACGGAAATGCTCCCCGCCTGGTGGTTCCGGTGATGACCCTCCCCGGCAGCTACATTGAACTGTACAACAAACTGTGGATTGAAAACGCGCCGTTTACAGAAAGCGAACTGGCAGCGCTGGTCGGCCCGGACGTAACGGTGGAAACGCTGCAGACCGTGCTGGACAACTATACGATTGACAATCGTCTGGATGCCCTGGTGGCAGCCGGTGCGGTTACCCAGGAAGAAGTGGACGCTGCGCGCAACGCACAGTAATAAACGGTTTATACGGTGCCCATTCCCTGCGGGTGGGCACCATTTTTATCAAGTGAGGAGGAAACGCTGTTGGAAAAGAACGCAAATAAAGAGCGGATTGCGATGCTGAAACGCAGCGGAATTGTAGCCGGTGTTATCATCGTACTGTTGCTTTTACTGAACCTGATTACAGGAGGCCGGTTTACCACCGGCAGCAATCTGGTTGCCATCATTTCAAATTCGGTTGTGAATGCTTTCCTGGTTCTGGGTATGGTGTTTATCTTTACAATGGGCATCACTGATCTGTCCATGGGCGCCGTGGTTGTCCTGGCCAGCAATGTCGGAGGCATTCTGGCCCTGAACGCAGGGCTGGGGTATGTCGGTATGGTGATCGGCGCGGTTGCGGTTGCCGTGATCTGCATGATGCTGAATGTCTTCCTGGTCCGCAAGGCGGAGATCCCGGCATGGATCCTCGGCCTTGGTATGGTAATGGTTTATGAAGCCATCGGGGCAATTTACAATAACGGACAGATTGCCCAGGGCAAACAATCCGTATCCCTCGGAAATGCTTTCCGTGAACTGGGCGCGGCTCCCTGGAATATCATCATCCTGGTGATCTGCGTCGCAATTGCATACTTTGTTTACAACCGGACTTCCATCGGATTTAATCTGCGTGCCGTAGGAAGCAACGAAGGCGTAGCGCGGCTGATGGGCATAAATATCAACAAGGCGGTTTTCCTGGCCGTATTTGTCGGGGGATGCTTCATCGGCATCGGCTCGGCAGTGGATATCAGCTACGCCGGCAGGATTACGCCGTCCACCGGCCTGAACAGCATTGCCATGGTCTTTAATCCTCTGGCGGCGTTTCTGCTCGCGCAGGCGCTGAGCAGCGTGTTCAATATCACAATCGCTGCAGCGCTGGGAGCTTTCATCATTACAGCCGTGTTTAATGTACTGACCATTCTGGGCGTTCCCTCAGGCACCTGGCAGCAGGTAATGCTTGGCGCGGTCGTGCTGATCTGCGGCATGCTCTCGAGAAGGAACTATAAGGGGGTCGTGAAATGAGCGAAATCATTTTCAGCGCCAGGAACATGAAAAAATACTACGGCGCGACACATGCCAACGACGATGTTTCGATCGACCTGCCCCGTGGGGAAGTCCGCGGTCTGATCGGCGAAAACGGTTCGGGCAAATCCACCCTGATTTCCATGGTGGCCGGTATGAACAGGAAGGACAGCGGCGAAATGGCGGTTCTCGGGCAGCCGTACGATCCGAAGAGCCCGCTGGATGCCAGCGATGCGAAAATCGGGACGGTTGTGCAGGAACTGGGCATGATTGACGGCCTGACCGTAGGGCAGAACGTGTTTATGGGCCGGACAGACCGGTTTACCTCCGGCGGTATCATCAATCTGGGTAAAATGTATTCAGAGGCTGCCGGGCTGTTTGCCAAATGGGGATTCGGCGGTTTTCCGGTCAAGCGGCTGGTGAGCACGCTCTCCGTGGAAGAAAAGAAAGTGGTTGAGCTGGTCCGCGCTTTGTCCATTGATCCGGAATTGCTGATCCTGGATGAAATCACCCAGGCGCTTTCCTTCAATAACAGGCAGCAGCTCCTGAAGATTATCGCACAGGAGAGGGAAGCGGGGAAAGCGATCCTGATAGTGACGCATGACATTGAGGAAATGATTGCCATCACGGACCGGATCACGGTCATGCGCGACGGTAAAGTGGTCAATGAAGTCAACAGCCGGGAGATCACTCCGGATCAGTTGAAGCGTATGATGGTCGGCCGGGAACTGAATGGGGCATATTACCGTGAAGATGAAGCGGAGGACTATGACCAGGATGTGGTCATGAAGGTGGAAAACCTCACGGCGGAAGGCTTCGAGGATGTTTCCTTTGAACTGCACAGGCGTGAGATCCTGGGACTGTGCGGCTTGTCTGACGCGGGAATCCATGAAGTGGCGGAAGCGTTGTTCGCCGTCCGGGAGAAGAAAGCCGGGCAGGTACAGCTGACGGAAAACGGGACAGTTATCCGGACGCCGTGGCAGGCAATGGAGCAGAAGATGGGCTATGTGCCCAAGGATCGTGACAAACAGGCCCTGATGGTCAACGATACGATCGAGGATAACGTCTGTCTTGCGGGTGTGAATCTGACGAAGAAGAAACTGGGCCTTCTCAGTCCGAAAAAACGGAAAGAGATCAGCCAGCAGGTGATTCGTCAGTTTGAAGTCAAGACCAATGGACCTTCGCAGGTGCTCAGCGGTCTTTCCGGCGGCAACAGGCAGAAGGTAAACCTGGGGCGTTGGATGATCCAGGATAAAAATATCCTGATTCTGGACTGTCCTACGCGCGGAGTGGACGTTGGTGTCAAGGCGGATATCTACCGGATGATGATGGACGCCAAGAAGCAGGGCGTTTCCATTCTGATGATCTCAGATGAACTGCCGGAGCTGATCGGTATGTGCGACCGCCTGATCATTATGAAGGACGGAAAAGCAATCTCTCAGGTTCTTCGCAGTGAGGGAATGACGGAAGAAAAACTGATTGAGGTGATGATGTAATGAAAAACCGCATATGGTCTTTGATTCAGAACTTCTTTCCCGTGATTGCGCTGGGAATCATTCTGATTGTCTTTACATTCCTTTCAGAGGGGAAACTCTGGTCGGCGAACAATCTTAAGTCAGTCTTGAACACCATGATTCCTTACTGTATTGGCGGAGCAGGCATTATGTTTGCTTCCGCACAGGGGAGTTCCAATATGTCTGTCGGTTCCACGCTTGCCCTGAGCGCGGCGATTGGCGCCTGGGTCAGCAACCAGGTCGGCTTCTGGGCTTTTGTGCCCACCTGCCTGATTGTCGGAACGCTCTGCGGCAGTTTCATCGGGTATTTTATCACGAAGTTTAAGGTGTCTTCGCTGATGGTTACGCTGGCGATGCTGATTGCCCTCCGTGCCTTTGTCACACTAATCACGAACGGCAGCTCCATCTTTGTGGACCTGAATGTCATGAAGTTTAACGACCTTGGCGTAAAACTGCCGATTTTCCTGGCCCTGATGGCTCTGTTCTGGTATCTGTTCGAATATACCAAGCTGGGGTTCTTCTCCCGCTGCATGGGTGAGAATGAAGTGGTCGGAAAGTTCTCGGGTGTACCGGTGAACAAGTACAAAATCATTGCTTACGCACTGGCTGGCCTGATGGCCGGGGTGGTGGCCATTTTCAACGTGGCCAACATCTGCGGCGCTTCCGCTACCATGGGCAACTTCTTTGAAATGACCTGTATGATCGCCATGTATGTCGGCGGTGTCCCGATCCGGGGTGGCCGGCAGGCCCGCTTCTATAAGCTGATCCTGGGTTCGGTGACGCTGGCGTTCCTCTCCAACGGGCTGACAATCAGCCGCGTGGACAGCGCTTACTCCGAACTGATCCAGGGTATCATTCTGCTGAGTGTGGTCTTCCTGAGCAACTTTATCCAGAAACAGTTCACCCGCTACCAGATGGCTGCAGCCGCAAAGGCTTCTGTTGCCTGAAAGGAGCCTGCATGAAAAAACAGGTATTTAACCCGTATCTTCCCTGCTACGAGTATGTGCCTGACGGCGAACCCCATATTTTCGGGGACAGGCTGTATCTCTTCGGATCCCATGACGCTTTTAACGGGGAGCGGTTCTGCCAGAACGATTATGTGTGCTGGTCTGCACCGGTCGACGACCTATCGGACTGGCAGTATCACGGAGTCATCTACCGGAAGGACCAGGACCCGATGAACGACGGCAGCCGCGTCATGTATGCGCCGGATGTATCGCCGGGCCCTGACGGACGGTATTATCTCTACTATACGCTGGATTTCCTCAGCGCGGTTTCCGTCGCTGTCGCATCCAGGCCGGAGGGCCCCTATGCCTATTACGGCGTGGTGCGGGATACGGACGGACATATCCTGGGCCAGCGGGACGGTGATGTTTTTCAGTACGATCCCGGCGTAATGATGGATGAGGACGGATCGATCCATTTATACTCCGGCGTGGCCTGTGAAAACGGGCCCCTGGAGAAAAGACTCGGGAATGTAAATCGGATTATGAACGCCTCCTATCATTACAGGCTTGCACCGGATATGCTCACGGTGGAAGAATCCGGTGTTCCTGTGGCGCCGGGCGGAACCCTTGCCATGGGCACTCCGTATGAAGGGCATGCCTTCTTTGAAGCCAGCTCGATCCGGAAATCCGGAGGCCGGTATTATCTGATTTATTCTTCCAACAACAGCCATGAGCTGTGTTATGCCACCGCGGAACAGCCGGAAGGGCCGTTTGCGTACGGCGGGGTACTGGTCAGCATCGGGGACATCGGCCTGGACGGCCGGGTGGAAGATAAGGATGCGGACAATTATCTCGGCACGACCCACGGCAGCATTATCCGGATCAGGGACCAGTGGTATGTCTTTTATCACCGGCAGTCCAATGACAATCAGCTTTCCAGACAGGCCTGCGCCGAAAAAATCCAAATAGCAGCGGACGGAAGCATCGCGCAGGTGGAAGTGACCAGCTGCGGCCTGAATGACGGTTGGCTGAAAGGAACGGGAACCTATGAAGCCCGGATCGCGTGCAATCTGTCTGGAAAAGAAGGCGGAATCCGCTATATGCCTTTCCGTACCGCTCCGACCGGAATGCCTTATTTTACCCAGGATGAGCCGGACAATGATACCGGATCCGTACAGTATATCCGGAACATGACGGACGGTAGCTGGGCCGGATTCAAATATTTCCTGATGAACGGAACACACAGCATTACTGTCCGGTACCGGGGCGATGTGGACGGAAAGCTGCTTGTCAGTACGGCGGAGAAAGGTTCTTTGCTCTCTTTGCTTCCGGTGACTCCTGGAAGTGACTGGCATACGACATCCGCATCTTTCTACCCGCTTGAAGGGAAGAAGGCGATATTTATTCGTTTTGAAGGAAATGGGTCCCTGGACCTGCTTGACTTTACGCTTTCATAACGGATGCCAGCCCGGTTGACCGCCGGGCTGTTTTCAATCCTGAATGCCTTATGGTATAATCCATTTACTATCTTTCGGTGCGGATGGTGAAATATGCAGGATAATTTCAATTACGAGCCTATTGTGTTTGATGACGGCCTTCCGGTAAAAGTGAAGGTCCGTAAGTTGACGATGATCCGTGTGCGCTGGCACAGCCATCCGGAGTTCCTGTTTGTGATCAAGGGATCTGTCCGCGTGCATATCGATCAGATCCCGCATCTGCTTTCTGCCGGGCATGTGATCGGAATTGGGAGCGGCCAGCTTCATACGCTGGAACCGGCCACAGAGGATAATCTGCTTGTCGGCATACAGATTGACAGCAGCGCGTTCGGCCGGGGGAAAAACAGTCATCTTTCCATCAACAATGAACGTTTCCTGAAAGACCAGGAGAACGAAAAAAACGATTTCTCTGAGCTGCACCGACTGATGACCCTGGTTGTTTATGAATACGACAAGCGTCCGAAAGGTTATGCGAACCAGATTCTCGGCTATGTACATGGCATCATCGCATGGATGATCCGATATGATTATCTGTCTGAGACGGACCTGGATGATGATCAGGGGAAAGGCCTGTCTTCACGGATTAATTCCATCCTGCAATATATGAACGAACACTATGATGAGCCGCTGTCCCTGCAGGATGTGGCGGACCATGAACATGTGTCATACTATTACCTTTCCAGCAGTTTTAAAAAAGTTACGGGAATGTCATTCCGGGATCACCTGACACAGATCAGGCTCCGAAAATCCATGGCGGAACTGCGGAATACGAAGCATTCCGTGGAGATGATTGCGGCAGCATACGGCTTTCTCAGCGCCCGAAGTTATTCAACGCTGTTTGCCCAGTATTACGGATGCACCCCGACGGCTTACCGGGACCAGTACTGGAAGAGGAATCCCCGTGCTCTGGATGAAAACCCGGAAACTGATTCTGCCGATTATGAACCCGTTTATGCGATGATGCAGCATAACACCGATGTGACGCCTTCCCGCCGTATATGGAAGGAAGAGCACGAGATTACCCTTTCGCTTGAGGGAAAAGATACGGAGCCGGTGCGCAGGATCTGGTCCTTTTCGACCTCGTGTTCACGGGCGGCGGACCTGCTGCGAAGCGATATCCAGGCCGTTGTGCGTCAAGCGAGGGAGGAGATCGGTTTCCGTTATATCCGGTTTCACGGGATTTTCAGTGATGACCTGATGATCTGCCACAGGGATGCGAATGGGGTTCTGCATTATAATTGGGTATATGTCAACCAGATTTTTGATTTTCTCCATGATATCGGTCTGAAGCCTTTCCTTGAACTCTCCTTTATGCCCAGTGAACTGGCATCGGGAGAAAAGACCGTTTTCTGGTATCATGCCAATATTACCCCGCCAAGGCAAATGGAAGAATGGCGGGCCCTGGTCTATCAGTTGATCCGCCATTGTGTGAAACGGTACGGTGTGGAGGAAGTCAGCCAGTGGTATCTGGAAGTCTGGAGTCAGCCGGATTATCAGGACTATTTCTGGGCAGGTACGATGGAAGATTATTTCCTGCTATACCGGCATTCCGCCGAAGCGGCCAAAGAAGCGTGTCCGGGCATCAGAATCGGCGGTCCCGGCATTTCCTCCATTGGTTATGAGAAAAGCACGTGGATCCGTTCTTTCACTTCTTTCTGCAGGGAGAACAATCTTCCCCTGGATTTCGTTTCCTTTCATATGTATACAGATCGCCAGGATTATTCATCCCGGGATGGGGAAATCGTACCTGCGCTGACCACGCGGGCCAAGCTTCAAAGGGATGTGGAGGCCGAGCTTGCCTGCACTCATATTCAGTCTGCAGGGAAAAGTGTCGGACATTTCCATGTTTCCGAGTGGAATCTGTCCGCCCGCTATGTTTTTGCGGTCCGGGACAGTGCATTCATGGCACCGTATATTATCAGCACAGCCCTTTCCTGTATGAATCTGGTTGATTCCCTTACCTTTTGGACATTAAGCGACCTGCTGGATGAGATACGTCTCCAGCCAAAAGCCTTCCACGGTGGCATGGGCCTGATCAGCGCGCATGGCATTCCCAAAGCTTCCTATCTTGCCCTGAAGGTTCTGAATGAACTGGGGGATTTGGTTATTGGCCGCGGGGAAGGATGGATTGTAACAAAAAGAGGCAGATCCATCCGGATTTTGCTGTATCATCTTGTCTTTCTGGACCAGCTGGCATCCCAGGCAACAGATTTCAGCAGCGATTTTAACGGAGATGTATACACGCTCTTTGAAGAAAAGCCAGCGATGGATTATACCATTACGCTTTGTGACGCGGAAGAAAAATACCGGATGTGCAGGTGTGAAATCAACCGCAAATACGGCAGCGCTTTTGATGTGTGGGGCAGGATGGGCTCAGTATCAGAACTCAGACGGGAAGAAATTGAGTATCTGAAGTCAGCTTCTGTTCCAAGACTCAGCGTCTGTGATGTTGACTGCGAGGATCATAAACTCATACTGGATGCGATGATCCCGCCAAACGGATGCCAGTTAATCATTCTTGAACCGGTCGATCAGTGAGATTATGTTTATCCGGAGAATACACGATGAAAAATAAACAGGTTTTGCGTGTCCTGTTGTATGCAACAGGATTGGTGATTCTTGCGTTCGGGCTTGTCCTGAACACAAAAACAGGACTTGGAACTTCACCTTTGGTTTCCATTGGATATTGTCTGGCACAGTTTTTGCCATTGTCCTTTGCCAACGCCACATTCATTATCTATGTGCTCTTTGTTGCTATTGAAATCATTATCCATCTGATTCGCAATCAAAAAGCACAGGCTCTGAAGGATCTGCTTCAGCTGCCGTTTTCTTTGATCTTTACCCGGTTTATGGGGCTGTTTGACGGTTTGATTCCGCTATTGACTGAAGAATCCGGTGCATTATGGGGTTCTGTTTGGATGCGTATCATACTACTGCTTGCCGCTATTGTGTTTATAGGAACCGGCGCCTGCTTCTCTGTAAGGATGCGGCTGATTCCAAACCCAGGTGACGGTGTGGTGCTGGCTATTTCTGATTTTACGAAAAAGAAACTGGGAACAGTCAAGATTATCTTCGACGTGGCAAATGTCATCATTGCCTGTGTTATTTCGCTGATTGCGAAAGGCACTGTTCTGGGAGTCGGTATCGGAACAGTCATTGCTATGCTGGGCGTCGGCAGGGTGATGAACAAAATGGCAGATTTTTTGTCTCCAGTACTTCAAAAGACTCAAGTTGGATTGGAATAACAGAAATGATTCGTCAGTATGGCTAGGTCCAGCAAAATGCACAAGAGCAATAATTCATCACAGTATGAAAGGAGTCTTCATGCCAGAAAAGTGACATGAAGACTTGCTCTTGCGCCAGGAAGGTGACACAGAAAGAATGCCGGATGAGCCTTCGCTGATTTGTGGTTCGTACTATTACCAGAATGAAAAATGGTTTAAAACTATTTAATTGGTTGTACTGGGTTGTTTGAAGTGGCTACAGAATTAAACCGGATTATACATAATTGTACTGTATTGTGTACCTGAACCCGGTTCAAGTCCTGTTTCCCGCACGTAAGAGCTCTTGAGAGATCAAGAGCTCTTTTTTATGTTTCAACACCACGAAATAGGAGACAGGGGAATGTATCCCTGCCTCCATAAACTGTCGTCTGTCTTACGTTATAATTCGATCTCCGCAGCAACCTGTTCATCCAGGCAGGAGCCGCCTGCGTAAACCTGGTATTGACCGGGCTCAATAACCTTTTTCCCGGCATCCTCCATATAGATTTCCAGGTCGCAGGGATTGACAACGAAGACTGCTTCCGCGCTTTCTCCGGGTGCGAGGCTGTGAAGCCGTTCAAAGCCGATAAGCCGGCGCAGAGGGTGGATCGTTTTCGAGGGCGATACGCGCCTGATATACAACTGGGCCACCTCATCGCCGGTTACGGCGCCGGTGTTCGTTACATTCACGGAGACCCGCAGGCTGCCGTTCTGTTTCTCAACCTTCAGACCGCTGTAGCCGAAGGCGGCATAGCTCAGGCCGTAGCCGAAGGGATACAGCACCGGTTTGTCAAAGTACCGGTAAGTACGGGGGTGATTGATCAGGTCATAATCCTCCATCGGCGGCAGGTCTGCATCGCTTTTATACCAGGTCATCGGGAGACGTCCGGCCGGGTTCGCTTCCCCAAAGATTGCAGCGGCCAGGCCGTTGCCCAGATCCTGGGAACCGGTTGCGTTCAGCAGAATGGCCGGCACATGCTCCTGCATCCAGTTGATGGCGTAAGGATAGTTTGTGATCAGGACAACCGCGACGTTCGGGTTTACATCGTATACCGCCTCCAGCAGTTTCTGCTGCAGGGGGATCATTTCAATGGTGCTCCGGTCGATCTCTTCCTTTGCGTTCATGACAGGGTTGCAGCCCAGGGCAACAATGACCTTTTTTGCTTTCCTGGCCAGTTCCTTTGCGCGCTGGATGCCGTCGGAGACAATCTCCACGGTGAGCGCTGTTGCTTCCTTTTCGGAACCGGCCCAGGCTTCCAGAATATTGCCGCCTTCCTTGGTGTTGCTTTCGGGTGCGAGACGGACCAGAGGATCCGTCTTCAGCTTTCCGTCCTCCAGGTAGACGTTGCGGTTGCCAAAACAGTAGAGCTTCACGTCGCAAGCTTCGTCATTCCAGTATTCGGTGAGCTCCACGCAGTTTGCATTCCGGGGCTGCGGTGTGCGGACAGCGTCCGCTTTGCCGATGGTGAAGTTTTCCATGAGTTTAAAGGTGAATGGTTCATCGGAAGACAGGGTGATCTTTCCATCCGGTCCCACCGTCGCGTATTTCCTGAATTCGGGAGCGTAGAGGAAATTGCTGCCGCAGCCCCAGTTCAGCTGTTCGAAGACGACGGCATCTTCCGCTTTATCCACCAGGATCAATTCCGCCGGGCCGGGATCAGGGGTTCCCCACGGGATCCGCGCCGGACGGCTGGCACCGATATATTTGTTTCCGGCTTTGAAGCGGAAAAGGGTTTGTCCGCTCTCATAAGGGATTGAACGATGCATTTTCTTTTCCAGGCCGGCCTTCAGCGTTACGCTGTACGTCGGTTTTCCGGCGTACCAGTCCATATACCAGTTGTTTCCCACAAAGCCGATGAGAGCGATATCGTCCTCTTTTGAGAAGGGCAGGAAGCCGTTTTCGTTCTTCAGCAGGACGTTGGAGGCCTTGCTCATTTCCAGGGAGATCCGCTTTGCCTCATCTGTTCCGACATCTGCCATATCCAGTTCGGCATAGGGATCCTCCGGATCGAAGGCGCCCTGGCGGATAAGCTCCACAACGGTGCAGGTAATGGACTTGTCCATTTCCGCTTCCGTGATCAGCCCGCGCTCATAAGCCTCTTTTGCCGCCTTGACGACTTCGACCGGATTATCCAGCATGGCGTCCACGCCGGCCTTTACCCCTTCAGCCAGGGTTTCCGCATGGGATTCAAAATAATGATGGAAATTCACGGTCTGCAGGAAATCGCCGCCGTCCGTCATGGCGTACTGAATACCCCACTGGTCCTTCAGGATGTCCTGAACCTCATGGTTCAGCATGGCGGGCAGATGGTTGATCTCATTATAGGAGGTCATGACGCCTTCCGCGTGGCCTTCCTGAGCGCAGTAGCGGAAAGATTCCAGTTCATAGTCATATTTGACCTTGTCGCTGATGTCAAAACTGTCATATGCGCGCCGGTAT
>JAEEGJ010018107.1_pt1 | contig 15782 bp, 19 predicted proteins | sample 8958761 | NCBI WGS metagenome assembly JAEEGJ01 (sample SAMN16246546, study PRJNA631951) | gut metagenome | biome: gut microbiome; feature: rumen; material: RS-attached | host: Bos | place: Iran: Karaj | collected 2018-10
CAAGTCTGGTTCTTCCCCCTCAATAAAGTCTTGCAGAATAACAAGGCACGGATCATCACCAGATACTTCAACAATTGCTTGGCCCGCTTTAGTCAAAAATGTTTTTGGAACAGGAAAGCCTTTTTCTTCCAAATACCGCATAATCATAACCGATTGCTTTGCTGTATCCTTAAAGGCATTTCCAATCACCTTGAGTAAATATTTTTTTTCACCATTAACAATATATGTTTTACAGCCGCCTTCTCTCAGAAAGTCCAAACTTACATTGTCCAGCCCATATTGGTTTTTCAGCAATTGAATCAGTTTTTCTTCCATACCTAGCACTTTCTCCATATTGTCCAGTGATATCCTTTTCCATATCCAATCTTTTTGTAGAACTCATCATCCCCACCAGTCATGTGAGTTACGCCGAGAGGCTTGAGTGTGCGGTAATGCTGTGTAAGTGCTGCCGCCGCCAATCCCCGTTTTCGATGATCCGGGTGAGTGCAAAGCGGTTCCATATAAGCAAGATGATTTTGAGGAACCCACCACATACCAGAGAAGCAGACATATTCTTCGTTCTCATCTGCAATGATGATGTTGTACTGCGGAGTTTCATGAGGAGTTGGTGACATGAAAGAAGCCCAGCCGTCTTTATGAGATTTTGCCGGAGTCCATTCCAGAGAATCGTCGTATTTATCCCAGCCCACAAACTCGCCGCGCTCACCATGACCAAAACCATACCAGCAGAGCTTTGAACATTTTACGATATCAATATTCTTATGGTCCACTAAATGATAACCTTCCGGCAGCTCGTAATTCAGTTCGTTCTTAAAATCAAAAATCATGTCTTCATATTCATAAACCTGTTTAAAGCCACGCTTTGCTGCTGCATCCTTTAAGAACTGCTGACCATCCGAAAAGACAAACTGCTGCTCACAATTAAAATGAGGCATAGTGGTAACGGCATATTCAATAAGCTCGTCTGCAAGAAATTCATACCCCTTACGAACATTGAAATAAATATCTGTCACCGGTGCTTCGTAATAAGCAAATGCAACAACCTTATCGCCATCGAACCAGAAGCGGTCCAGAAAAGAATATGAAGAATCCATCCAGGTTGCAGTAAGTGCATATTCAAAAAATGGCGCCGGTCGTCCGCTGTCATTTTGCCAGTCATAAGTTTCTACAAGAAAATCCCACACGAGATTTATATCTGATAATAATTGAAATTGTTTTGTTGTAATGTTCATAGTTTTTATTTCCTTTAATTTTTTATAGAAGGGGAAAGCCTTCCCCTCGCTCCAGCCCTTCGGTCTTCCGCTACCCCTTCACCTAGTGGGCTTCGCCCCCTAAGACCCCCAATTTTCTAGTACAGTTAATATGACATTTAAATGTCATATTAAAACAGCTCATCCAATAAAATATAATAATTGATTTTGTCCCAGTCCGGTTCAACTCCAAGAGCTTCAAAAAATAGTTCAGGATTAAAATCCTGATAAATCTTTTTGCCCCAGGTGCCGTCTGCATTGTGTTTAAGGCTTCGGTAGCAAAGCGCAATGTCTAACCATTTGTCATTTACCCCAGTGTCTCCCAAATCTATTAAACCGCTAAGCTTACCGTCCTCTATAAGAATATTCGGAAGACAGAAATCTCCGTGCGACAAAACAGGCTCACGTTCTGGTCTGTTGTTTTCCAGCCACTCAAGCAAAGCCATAGGATTTTCAAAACCGTCCGGTCCAAAAGTCGTCGGTTCTGCATCACTCACATCGATCAAATTGTTTTCAACGCGAAACCTGGCTTCTTTAAGTTCATCGTCCAAAGTTATGCATCGAGGACAGTCAGAAATATCCACACTCCACAAAAGCTTAAGCGCCTGGGCGAGAAGTTTGCATAGCTCCTTCGGTCGCGACATGTAGTAATTGTCACAGCTCATTTTTCCTGTTACTCTGCTCATAAGAAGGAACTGAAGTCCAGCGGCTTCATCCTTCTCATAAGCAATAACCTTTGGAACCGGAACCTTGCCTTCCAGCCAGCGCATCATAGTTACGAGCTCATCATTTTTTTCGGAGATCTTTTCAATCTTAAGAACACAGTCATTAAACATCAGAACTTTCGCCTGGGACTTTCCCATATCATCACAGGTGTAATTTTTCCCAGCAACAAGCTCATTGATTTTTTCCGGTAAATTAAGGTTTTCAAGCATTTTCATTTTCCTTTCTTAAAACTAAAACTTCATCAAATCATCAAGTGTATCCGAAGTTTCAACCGGAACCCAATGTCCCTCCATGCAGGTTTCGGGATTAAGCGATTTGATTTTTGCTTCCAGCTTCTGACACAATTCCTTGTCTTTGATTCCTGTCATAAAATCATCACAGGTTGAATCTCCAAGGAAAAGTACTTTGTCGTCTTCAATATAGACAAGAGTAGAATCCTCGGTATGAGGAGCCTCGCTTTCCACGATACGAACTTTACAGCCACCAAGATCCAGCGTCATTTCCCCGGAAAACAAAATGTCAGCCGGCACAACAATCACTTCCTTGCCGCCTGCATATTCTTTTCTGATACTTTCATGAATAGCAAGAAACTCAGCCGGACCGCTAGTTTCAATTTTGTTTTTCCATTCCAGGAGATGTCCGTTTGTTTTTTCGTTCGCAATGCATAAACCGTTTACTGCATGCATACCAAAAGTATGATCCCAATGCCAGTGAGTAAGTACAGTGAGCGACGGCAAGGGCAGCCCTGCAGCTTCCAGCAGAGCATAGAATTCCTTTACATAATTGTCAGAATGCCCGGCGTCTATCGCAAGACTCCAGTTATCACCCTTAACATATCCAAGGTTAGGTCGGTCTCTTTCAGATTCATAAGGCATGATCCATATGTGTTCAGATATTTTTTTAAGTTCCATAGTTTTATCTCCATTATGTCAGCATGATACAGTTCTTCTAAAATCTTTTTGCCATTGGTCTAGTTGTTTGTTCTTCAACAAAACCATTCTTCTTGTAAAAATTGTAGGCCGGCACATTCGAATCTGTCAGAAGGAAAATCTGTTTGATTCCAAGTTCCTTTATCGCCTTTTCAATTTCTGCAATAAAAAAGCTTCCGGCTCCCGCTCCCTGCCTGTCAGTCTTTATGCAGAACTCATTGATGATATATTCAGTTCCGGAATACCAATGCTTCACATATCCCAAAGAAATTCCAATCAGTTCATCATCATCAAACAATCCGTAGGTCAAAGAGTAGCCCTGGCCAACAAGATCGTTAATGTACATATCCAGCTGATTTGTATCCGACCAGTCATCATACCAGGGTGCAATTGTGAAAACACTGGTAAACAGATTTTTTATGATTTCCTTGTCATTTATACTAAGCCTTTTTACTTTAAGCATACTTCCTCCATTTTTATAATTCCAGCAGCATATAGACCAATTCCTGAAATCCACTTGTTTGTGAATTGAAACCTTTTGGATTTCGTCCGAATTCTACAAAGCCAAAACTTTTATACAAAGCTACAGCTCTTTCGTTTTCTGCAACAACATTCAGTTCAAGCTGTTTATAGCCAGCTTTTTTTGCACATTGAATGCATGCATTCATAAGTGCCTTACCTAAACCAAGTCCCCAGAATTCTTTGAGAACGCTGATGCCCAATTCAGCGCGGTGCTGAAGTTTATATTTTTTACCCACAGACTCGATGCCAGCTGTTCCTGCGATTTTTCCATCAACAACAGCTATAATTTCTATTTCATTAGAACTGTTTGTTTTCTCTTCAAGAAACTGTGCTTCCTGTTCCGGGTCATAACTATTTTCATCTGGGTAGGAAAGCAGATAGTCAGTTTCGGCATGAGTAAGATTAAATACTTCAAAAACCTCTTTACCATCTGCCTTATCCCCATTCCGAAGCAATGCTTCTTTTCCGTTTTTCAAAATAACTTTCTGATTGTATTTCATTTTTCATGCTCCATTTTCATCTTCAAAATCAGTTCATAATACAGCAGCCTTAAGCGTATAAGTGTGATCCCAGTTTTTAAGAACTTCTACACTTGAAAAACCAGCTGCCAGCAGAGCTTCTTTTTCGTGCTCTACAGTCAGCGGTGTGTCATAGTGATAGAACTCACCGTCAGGCAGATTCTGTTCTTTTCTCAGGCAAACCAGCTCCTGCCGGCGGGTGATTTCTTCTTCATCACTCATTGCAAAATAATCAGTAAGAATAAAATATCCGCCGGTTTTCAAGGCTGCCTTGAGTTTTGTATAAAGCGGAATTTTTTCTTCCTTCGTAAAATGATGCAACGATTCAACTGACACAGCCGCATCAAACTGAGCTTCTCCAAATGGCACATCAAAATATGAACCTAAGATCAGATTGATATCCTTATCACTGAATTTCTTTTTCAATTCATTGAGCATGCCAGCCGCAAGATCTATTCCAGTAACTTTTGCATCTGGATTTATGGCAAAGAACTCGTCCAGTTCCAGACCAGTTCCGCAGCCTAAATCCAGGATTTTTGTTCCGCTTTCTTCAGGCAGACAACCTGCTGTAAACGGATAAAACTCCTGTGCAAAATCTATAGTATTTAACTGATGCTCTTCATAGCCTTCAGTTCTTGAATCAAAAAAGTCTCCCATTTTTTCTAACATTTTTTTCTCCTGAGTAAGATTTTTACAAATCCCAGCCCCTGTAGCGGTTTTTCTGATATTCCCGCGTGAACCGTGCAATCTGCATCATCTTTGCCTTGCCCCATTCATTTTCCTGATGGAGCTGCTGATAAGTTGCCCAGCGTTCTTCACTAAGTGAGCCATCTGCAAGTGCCGCGAGAACTGCACAGCCCGGCTCATTAGTATGAGAGCAGTCATTAAATTTACACTGATCAAAAAGGCTGACAACATCAGAGAAGGTTTCGTCAATTCCTTCTTCCATGTCGAGAACGCCAATTTCACGAAGACCCGGGGTGTCCATAATCCATACACCGCAATCCAGTTTAACTAACTGTCGGTAGGTTGTAGTATGACGTCCCTTGCCGTCTGAATCGCGGATATGATTTACTTTCATCAAATCATCACCGTTCAGCGTATTAAGCAGGGTAGATTTACCAACTCCCGAAGAGCCCACAAGTGCAATGGTTTTATCCTTCTGTAAATACGGCTTCAGCTTTTCAATGCCAAAACCAGTCAATGAACTGATGGCAATAACATCAGCCTTGTCGCAGATTGCTTTTGTGATTTCAACCTTAAGATCTACTTCATCACACAAATCAGCCTTAGACAAAACCACAACTGGCTTTGCACCGGTTTGCAGCGTAATAGAAACGAATCGTGCAATTCTGTTTTCATTATAATTCTGGTTTAGCGAGGTAACGATGAATACATAATCAAAATTTGCAACAATGGTTTCTTCCAGAAGATTTTTAACAAAGGCTTCTGCATGTCCGCTTCTGTTTGGGCGCTTGAATACAGTAGTGCGAGGGAGCACTTCATCAATCAGTGCGTCACCATATTCATTTGTAATAACCTTTACATAGTCACCAACAACAGGCGGCTCAAGTCCGAGATTGTAAAATTTTCCTTTAAGTTTTCCGAGTAATTCAACATCTGAGTTTACAATTTTGTCTTCTCCACATGGCAAAAGTGTAAACTGATTTTTCTGCACGCAAGAAACACGTGCGGTAATAATATTATTTGTTTTCAATTTGATTTCCTAAAATGCAAGAGTTAATAAAGAGAGTCATGTAGATGCTGAAACAAGTTCAGCATGACGTCATCCCGAACTTGTTTCGGGATCTCTTTATCCAGTACAACTCCGCTTTCAGGCAAAAATGTGGGAATGACGTAACGTCTTACATTATGCAATAACAGCGGAGGTCGAAGAGTTAGCAATATCAAAATAAATCATAAATCTTTCTCAACCTCCTTAAGTATTAAGTATATTTTTACACTATCACAAACGATAATTGTTGTTCAAGTATTTTACTCAGCAAAAATCTTCAAAAGCTCTGAAAAATTGTTTACTGTATAATCCGGTTTGCTCTCCGCAGACATAGGAATCTGTAGCGCACCAAAGCCCTGCTTAATCCAGACTGTTTTCATACCAAGAGATTTTGCCGGTGCTATATCATTATCAAGTCTGTCACCAACCATAAAAGCTTCTTCCGGTTTGCACTCTGCAGTTTTCAGTGCATATTCAAAAATCTGAACATCCGGCTTCATCACCTTTACATCCCAGGATGAAATTACATACGAAAAATACTGAAGTATACCAAAGTTTTCCAAACGCTCTTTTAATCCATCAAGCTGATTTGCAATAACACCAAGCTTATAATTTTTTGAAAGAACCTTTAAAACTTCAGGTACCTCTTCATAAAGAGTTTCCAGTTCAGAACGATACGGAGCAACCTCTTTAAAATTAAATTTTTTTACCACTGTGCGATATTGCGGAAGCCAGGCAATAGTAGCTTTTCTGATTTCATGAAATAGATCAACTACAGAAAGCCCGAGCGCTTTTGCTTCTTCCGTTTCTACCTGTTCCTGACAGCGTTTCTCCCATACAGCATCTTCATTTACCAGTGTGTATCCCACATCAAAAAAAATAGTTTTCATTTCTTACATCCGTTTATCGTTTTACTATAGTATACAATGAAAACAATAATAAATGAAACAGTTTGTGCAATACTTATTCGAATAGTCTGCAACTGATCAATTTCAGAAATACTCACTACATGCAAGATATTGATTATCGTATTATTCACAAAATGATCTGCCATTCCTGCATAAAGCGAACCAGTTATTTTAGCAAGCATTGCATATTTTAGCCCAATCAAAGTCGATGAACCTATCAAAATCAAAAGATTCATGATAAGCTGCATTCTATTACTGTCTCCGTCTGTAAAACTTCTGATTGGTCCTACACAATGCCACAAGCCGAATAAGAGAGACGCAAATATAGCTGATGGCCAGAAAGAATATCGTCTTTCAAATAAGTTCTGAAATAGTCCCCGGAAAACGCCTTCTTCCATCACAACATTTATGATATTTCCAAAAATACAGATGATAAAGAAAATTGCTTCTGTATGATTTCCAAGATTTCCATTTACAGAGTAACTTGTTACAAAAAGTGAGAGTTTATCAAACTCTCCAAGATTTTGAACAATAATGATTTCAACTGTGTAAGCTAAGAAATAACATAATAGTCCAAGGAGAAATCCTCTTAAAAGGTTCTTAGAAAATTTGGAACGCAAAAATCCCATTTCTCCTGGGGTTATATAAAGAAAGCCCGCAGTTACAAACAAAACTATAATTCCTAAAAGCTTATGAATAAAAGCTTCACCAAAAAACGTGGAATCTGTGCGGATTAAAAAGTATTCCAGAAATCTAAAGCAAAAGCAGATAAAATAAACAGTTAGTACATAAATCCAGATCTTATTTTTATTTATATTTTTTTCCATATCTATTGTAACAATCTTCAAGCTGATTTTTGATACCACACAGGCTTCATTTTCTAAAATAAATTTTTAATAAACCGCTTCTGATCCTTTTCTGAAACATAGCCCAGATGTTCATAAAAACCATGAGCATTTACTCTGTTAATTCCTGAATTAAGACGCATCATTTTTATTCCATTTTCTTTTGCCCAGTTTTCTGCTTCAAGAAGAAGCGCCTTTCCAACACCAAGTTTCTGAAATTCTTTTTTTACAGAAAGAGCCAGAATATTTGCCATCGTTTCAAAATACAAAGTATCGTAATGTTCAATATGAATATATCCCGCAACTTTACCATCCAGTTCACAAACAAAAACAGCTTCGCGCTTTAAATCTAAGTTTTGAATCTTTCGTTGCACAAGATTTAAATCACAATTATATCCAAGTCCCTCGACTGAAATCTCACAGATTGCCGGAGCATCTTCAATTGCCAATTTTCTGATTATCAGATCTTTCATTCTATCAATTCCTGTTTTTTAATTTTTCTTCAAGATATTTTTCATCCATCATTTCAACACAAAGGAAACGACTGAATCTACAGAAAGCTTCTTTTATTGCTTCAATCATTTTATCAGTTATTTCAATACCCGGTTCCCACCACCAGTTTTTTATTTGAACCGGAGTTTTTCCTCTGTTCGGTTCCGGCTCAAACCGTGCAACAAACTGATTTTTATAAAGCACAGGAAGAACATAATAACCGAACTTTCGTTTTGCTGCCGGAGTATAAACTTCCCAGGTATATTCAAAATCAAAAAGCTCTTTTATCATTCCCCGGTCCCAGATAAGATTATCCAGTGGTGCAATGAATTGAGCCACAGAATTCCTTGCAAGTTTACCCAGAAGTTCTTCATCCTCTTTTCGGATATAAAAAGTTTCTTTTGATCCTTCAATTGCAATTTCCAGAAGCTCACCTTCTTCAACAAGTTCACGAAGAAGCTGAGTGCGAAGTTTTGTATCTGAAACATAAAAGCCAAGCCAGGTGCCACCATTTTTATTCCACACCATTCCCACTGCACCAATTCTGCGCTTGATATACCATTTTGCAAAATCATGATCATCTTTAAATGGTTCTGCAGCTTTTAGTATTTCCGCCGGAAAAAGCTTTTCACTTAAATCATAAACCTTATGAGTTTTATTTTTTGAACTGATTCCAAGTTCCCCCGAATGATATAGATAATCAAGGGCAGCACTCGAAAGTTTTTTATGCCCCCATGGACCAGAATCTACGTTATTTCCAATATTAATTTTTGCAGCAGGAAGAGGACCATTTATTCGAATGAATTCTTTTATTTCATCAAGCAAATCTAACGCCGCAAGAGATTTCCTCCAGGTCAAAATGCCCTTTAACTGCTCTACTGTTTTCTGACGAATACGAGCCATTGAAGGATAATCTTCTGTTGGAATTATTGAAATCATCTTATCTGGTGAATCATATAAAACCCGTTCTTTATAAAGTAAATCAAATAAAACATCCGAACGATAGTTAGCAACACGTGATTGCAAAACTAAATCTGCATTACGGCCGACAACATCCAGAGGATCATACTGAATACAGCGAACCTTCTGCATGTATTCCACTACACCATTCGGACCTTTTAGTTTTCCATTACCATTCAGATTCTGATAGTTTACGAGAAAATTTCTTGCTGTTTCTTTTTTTATTGTTTTCATTTTTTCTAATAATATATTACAGCATACCTGTAAAAAATGATAAAAAAAAGCACGAATTGTAAAAATTCGTGCGTAAAATGCTTCTGTTATTAAAGTTTTCGCTTAAAAATATAAGTTTTATAATCTTCTTGTTCATCACTGAAAGGCTCATAAGTGTCTTCCTTCAAAAGTGTGAATCCATGCTTTATATACCACTGCCAGTTGCATTCACAATCTGTCCAAAGGTAAAGATTTTTCCAACCTTCAGCACGAAGTTTTTCACAACACTTTTCAAGAATACTTGAACCTGCTCCTGGCTTTCGACTTATAAAAAGAGAAAGCTTTATATCATCATCCTGCATAAGGCTTAAGGTTCGTTTGTCCATCAGTGTGAGAAAAGTTTTACTCATACCAGAGGCAGTTTTCCATTCTTCCGGAAATCTTTGAGATTCCTTAGTAAACCATTTTTCAACATTATTGTAATCGCCCTTACGTGCAAAAAACGCTGCAGAATGAATCTCGCTTGGTTCTCCATCATCTACCAGCTGAAAACGATAATTATTTTCCCAAATATTATTTCTTACAATGTATTCAACATTAAAACGCTTAAACTCATCATTTCCAACTGGCGGAAACCACAAGGGCTCAACTACATCAACAATAAGAGGAAGATTATTAAAATCAAAGGATTCAAGATGTGTACTCATAGAAGTTTCTCAATTATTTATATCCGTAGTATAGCACATTTATTAAGAAATGAATTTGTATCCTTCTTCGTGCCCATAAGTATCATTGATAACCTTTAGATTATTCAGATCTATCATTGCAATTCCAAAGTTTATCAGATTACCCATATCAAGCTCATATTCCATTTTTCGTATTGTTCTGTCATAAGCAGTTTTATTTTTGATACCTGTAAGAGAATCCTGATTTGCAAACTCTGTCATATGAGTAGCATGCTGCTTTATAATTTCTGCATTTCTTTCTGCAAGAAGAATTCCCTCAACATAATCACGCATATCAACAGCCAATAGTAATACTATGCCACATTGGTTTTTCAGCAGTGCTCTTTTCAATCAGCTTCATAAAACTATCTCCATATAACAAGTTATTTAATTATATCATGCAAAAATGGAATTTAAAATTTATTTGTTTTCTTTTATCATTAAGAGAAAATAAGGTTTCGATTATGCTTATTGATTTTCATACACATTTAGATTTTTATAATCAAATAGATTTAGCTGCACAGCTAGCTGAATTTTCAGGAACAATTATTGCGGCCTCTGTCGATGAAAATAGTTTTTTGGAGAATTGTGAGATTGCATCACATGCACCAGATTACTGTCATATAATTCCTACCTTTGGTATCCATCCAAATTACGCAGATGAAAATGTCACATTTCTTGATAATCCCGAAACGAAAAAACAATTTGAAAAATATCTTGAACAGTCTCCTTTAATCGGTGAAATCGGAATGGATTTTTGCTGGTCAAAATGTTCTGCTGAAAATCAGGAAAAAGTTTTAAGATATTTTTTAGAATACAGTAATAAAACTGCGAAGCCCTGCGTAATTCATACAAAAGCTGCTGAACAAAAGATATGTGATATTCTTTCTGATTATCCAGATGCTCCTGCTGTGATTCACTGGTATGATGGACCAGAGAATATTTACAGAGAATTCTTACGTCGCGGTTATATGCAGACATTTGGTGTAGAAACAATTCGGTCTGAACATTTACAGAAATTACTGAAAATGACTCCTCCAGAACTGCTGCTTGCTGAAACTGATAATCCTGATTCAGAGCCCTGGCTTGGTGGAACCAGAAATGATGTTGGTTTGATTGAAAGGGTCTATAATGAAATTACCGGACTTCTCGGCATGAGTCGCCCGGCTTTTGAAAAACTTGTCGAAGAAAACTTCAATAGAATATTACCTAACTAACGATAGTTAGACAAACTAACAGTATTCACCCCATTCGCAGCCAATGTGTTTAGCTTCAATTTCATCGAGAAGTTTTGGCTTAGCAAACAGACGTTTTTTCCAGAGCTTTACAGTACCGCAGCCGGTTCCGCCATTCCATAATCTGTTATGACGTTTCGCCCCATCTGGAGACTCATAGTTTACCAGAAGCATTTTTGATTTGTCGCATTCCACCTGAGTTTCCATAATAGCCTTTGTTGTTTCCTGTCGAACATACCAGATAATTTTATCTTCAGTTTCCTTGCAATCAAACTTTGTACGACAGAAAGTCCAGAATTTTGAGAAATTGAATTCATAGGATTTTCCTTCGTACCAGAAGTCACTCAGGAGTTTGCGATTAAGAGCGATTCCAAAAGCCTTTGGACGACCGCCACCGATATCGAATACAGAATCTTCGAGGCGTTTACCTGTTTGTTTACTTACTAGATCGCAAGAAGAAAGCCATACCCACGGAGAAGTAAAATCTGCACCCCAGTTTTTATCAGCATAACCGAACGAACGTTCGTTAGTAATTATATATTTCTCGCCATTTGAGGTAATACTTCCTGAATAAAGAGATTTCATTCCTTCTGCATGCCAGTACATTTCAAAGGCTTTAAGTTTACGGAACAGTGAACCTGCACCGTAGCCTACATTAAAGGCAACCTTTTTATCTACATTTATATCCCACTGCATTGAGCCGGAATTACACATCCATTCAGGATGAGCTGCTGCGTCTTCCGATGAAATCTCCACCTTACCAATAAGGCGCGTTTCACAGGCAGAACAGTCTCCTGCTTTTACAAAATAGCCGTTATCGTCGTGCCCAATATCCGCATCTTTCAAGGAAATAAACTTATGAAGCTGTGTAGGATTGTCTCCCCACCAGCCGCACTTTACCATGAGATAACTTGGGCGGCGACCTGCTTCACGATTTACGGGAAGCTGACCACATACCGGCTGATCCCCACCTAGTGCCGGGTTACATGTAAAATATTCGATAAAGAACGCGCGTTCTTCTCCAGTCTTCTCATTAACAGCTGTAAAATTATGCCACCACCAGTCGTAACCTTTGCGGGCAAAACGGCCGTTGAGCATCCAATAATTTCTCTTCAAATCCGATTTGTTCATATTTTAAAGATAATATCAAATTGAAGAAAAGGCAATTTTATAGTATCACTATGAATATGACTACGAAGGAAAAAGTTTTGAAACTGCTCGTGGACGCAAAGGGCCAGGCGGTGTCTGGGGAAACTCTCGCGGCGAAATGTGGTGTGAGCCGTGCTGCTGTATGGAAGGCAGTAAATGCTTTGCGCGAAGCTGGCAATTCAATTGAAGGTACAACAAACGGCGGTTATGTTCTTTCTGATAATGATGTTTTTACCGCTGAACTTTTTAAGGAAACTTTTTCTTCACGTTTCCCAGAACTTTCTGATTGTCATATTGAATGCTTTAAGGAAATTGATTCAACAAATACTTATGCAAAACGAATCCTTGCTGAATGCGGAAATCTTCGTGGACCAGACGGTAGCCTTACCGAAGCCGGCAAAAAATATCACTGCTCAGTAATTATTGCCGAAAGCCAGACTGCTGGTCGTGGTCGCTTAGGACGCACCTTTGTTTCTCCAGAAAAAACCGGCATTTATATTTCTGTGATATATGCTCCAAAAGGTGGAATTACAAATCCAGCAACGTTGACAGCGTGTGCGGCAGTAGCAATTTGCAGAGCGATTAAAAAAGTATTTGGTGATATTTCTGTATTAACCGCAGAACCTCAGATTAAATGGATCAATGATATTTTTGTTGAAGGTAAAAAAGTCTGCGGTATTCTTGCTGAAGGCGTTGCTAATTTTGAAAGCGGAATGATTGAATCAGCCGTTGTTGGAATGGGAATAAATATTAAAAAGAATAAGACTGCATTTGAAGGTGAACTGGCAGATATTGTTGGTACAATGGAAGATGCAGTAAGTCAAACTTCTCCAGAAGCTGCAGGTTCAATTTCGAGAACTCGTGTCGCTGCAGAAATCGCCGGCCAGGTTTTGAAGATTTTCGAAGAAGATTCTTCAAGCCCAGAAGCCCATAGAGCAATCATAAAAGAATATAAAGAAGCCTCGTTCCTGCTTGGCCGAGAACTTACTGTGTATCCACTTATTGGTGATGAAAAAACTGCTTACAAAGCTATCGCTACCGACATCGATGAAAATGCAGGCCTCATCGTTACTCTGGAAGACGGAACTACAAAAACTCTGAGCTCCGGCGAAGTTACACTAAAGTCTTCTGCCGTATTGAAATAGCCCGTGCTGAATTATATGCCTGCTTCATACCAACAGAGAAGAATACTGGAAGCAGAACAATAAACATTCGGAGAGATTTCTTCCCGCCGCGGGCTTTCCACGCGCGATCTGCCTGCTGCCAGTTTTTAGAAACCTGAGGAATAAAACAGATAAAAAGAGAAACTGCCTGAGCAACCGGAGTTTCTTTCTTTGCATGAAAAAGTCTACGAACTGCAAGCTCCATGTTTTCGAGTCCTTCGCGAATTTGTAATGAAGTTGAAGTTTTAAATACTATTGATGCACTCTGCATTACACAAAGCAATTTTAATAAAAGAATCCAGGTTTCTGTTTCATTTCGAATAAATGTTGATATCTCCAGCTGACCCGATGCCACGCTTCCAATCAGCTTTGCAAAAATCAAAAATATCGCATAGTACAATACAGCTTTTAGATCTCGCAGCTGTTCTCGAACAGAGAACTTCAATACAAACGCAAGAATAACCTGCATAATACAAAGCCAGATTGTACAATAAAATGGCAGTTTAAACACCGCAACACTAACTACAGGGATCAAAAGAATCTTAATCCACGCAGGACAGCGGTGCAAAAATGAGGAACCAGGTTTGTAAGAAAAAGCAGTATCTTTTGTCATTCCCATATTAGGTCTCTCACTGCTTTATAAGCAACCAGCAGATTTCTGATATTCCATTCTTCGAGGTTTTGCTTTAGACCTTCTTCCGGAGTACCATCAAAAACTTTTTTACCACGGAATAAAACTACCAGTCGGTCGGAAAGACCGAGGCATTTTTCTAACTCGTGTGACAGTATTACAACTGTTTTACCTTCTTCCTTAAGCTGGCGGACAAGTGCGTTTACCTGCTTTACACCGCCGAAGTCCAGATTAGCATACGGCTCATCTAAAATAATTACTGGAAGCTTCATTGCGAGCATACAGGCAACTGCAAGACGGCGTTTTTCTCCACCAGATAAAAAGCGTGCCGGAAAATCAGCTTTGTCTATAAGCCCTGTTTTTTCCAGAGCTTCACGTACAGCTGTCTGAACTTCTTCTTTTTTCCAACCAAGATTTTTTGGACCAAAGGCGATATCCTCTGCTGGGGTTTCACCAAGAATCTGAGTTTCAGCTTCCTGGAAGACGAGGCCGACACGGCCTTCAACATGAACTCTGGAATTTGTTCCTGAGTTATCCGCCTCCATCAGTCCGGCAATAATCTGCATCAGAACACTTTTACCTGATCCGTTTTCACCACCTACAACGACGCACTCACCCTCTCTGATTTCAAGGCTTACATCATCTAAGGCTTTCTTTGGACCGGCAACAGTGCTGAATGTTTTTGATAAATGACTAATACTTATTTGAGTCTTCATATAAATACTGAGCAAGTACCGGACGCAACTTCAACGCAACCGGTATGGCAATTACAGCCTTAAGAATATCTCCAGGAATATATGGAATTACGCAGGCAGCCATTGTATAAGCAAGGGCTGTTTTATCTGCAGGCACTTTGCCGGCAGCAGTTGCCCAATACGAAAATCTGATTACACCCGGAATATACAAAATCACAAGACCAGTAACAACAGCAGCAGAAACACGAACAACAACCTTTACAGTCAGTTTCTTTTCAGTAACACTCGGCTTTCCAGCAATAAAACCTGCAGCCACTGCACCAATCAGATAACCAGCCAAAAAGCCACCGGTTGGTCCAAGCCATACAGCAAGCCCGCCGGTTCCACCAGAATAAACTGGAAGACCAATCAAACCTGCAATTAAAAAGAGAGCCGCAGGAGCACCAGCAAGGACTCCTCCTAATAATACAGCACACAGAATACATAAGGCATTCTGCAAAACAATCGGAATCACACCAAGAGGGATTCTGATAAAACAACCAAAACAAATAATAGCGGCAAATAACGCGATGAAAGAGATTTTTAAGACTGACTTATTTTTCATAAGAGAGACTATAGCAAATAAAAAGGCTATTGTAAACCTGTATTTAAATATAGGTTTACAATACCCTTTTTATACTTTCGTCATTGCGAGCGAAGCGAAGCAATCCATATTAAATAGATTGCTTCGTCGCTTCGCTCCTCGCAATGACGTCAGATAAGAATTACCTTGTACCCTTATCGTATGGAATACCCTCAGCCTTAGGAGCTCGGGATTTCTTTGAAGTGAATGCAAGAACTACAAGAGAAATGATGTATGGCAGCATCTTGTAAACATCACCTGGAACAAGATGAATCAATGCATCAAATGCAGAATAAGTATCTGCAACGGCACGGAATGCACCAAATAGCAAAGCACTGGCTGCAATACGAAGCGGATTCCACTGACCGAAAATCATAACGGCAAGTGCAAGGAAGCCCGCACCGGCAACACCGTACATGAAGTCCCACTGTGAGTTTGCAGCAGAAATGTAGATGATTCCACCA
>JAEEGJ010018112.1_pt1 | contig 15781 bp, 9 predicted proteins | sample 8958761 | NCBI WGS metagenome assembly JAEEGJ01 (sample SAMN16246546, study PRJNA631951) | gut metagenome | biome: gut microbiome; feature: rumen; material: RS-attached | host: Bos | place: Iran: Karaj | collected 2018-10
ATTCCGGACGTGGCCAGATGCCGGTGGCACCCCATGTGGCCCCGCCGCGTCGAGCCCAGCAGATCATCTCGAAGGGCCATTCGCTTCCGTTCTCGGGGAGCCTGTCGTAGACGAGCGTCCAGGCGATGTTCATGGCCGTGGCATAGCCTTCGTCGGAGGGGCGCGAGGAGAAGTCGGCGTAGTCTTCAAGCCTGCGGAAGTACTTGTGCGGCGAGTTCCAGGGCGGGCAGTACTCGAAGTTGCGCAGTTTTGGGTTGATTCCGAACTGGAAGACAGGGCCAAGGTCGTCTACGGCGAAATACATTTCGTAGCCGACGGCGCCGGCCTTGCCAAGAAGGGCGTCCGCGAACTTGGGGTCATAGTGCTCGAAGAGAAGGTGGATGCCGTATTCGTCGTAGCAGACCCAGAACCACGCGATCGGGCGGTCGCCCATCTCCTCGGCGGAGGCGTTGACCTTGTCGCCGCGCGCGACGGCGACGTCCGTTATCAGCCGTTCGGCGTTCTCCTTGCCAAATTTGACGTTGCAGACGTTGCGCGTCTTCTCGGTGGCGAGTCCGGAGGCCTTCCACGAGCCCACGTCCGTCGGGGCGTTTTTAACGTAGCGCGCCGGCGCGATGTTGCGGCGATGCGGAACGAACAGGGCGTTCCGCATGTCATAGAGCATGCGCGGCTCCTCTGTCCGGCCAATGGAGACGAGCTGCTTTGCCGCTTCCTGGAAGGCGTCCTTCAAGACTTTTGGCGCGACCTTCGCGGTCATGCCCTTCACGTCGCCCTTCGAAAGGGAACCCTTCTCGTAGAATTTTGCCGCGATTTTGTATCCGAGTCTCCTCCCTTCGGAAACGCCGGTCATCGTTTCGGCTTGTCCCAGCAGGAACGCCGCCGCCCCCTTGGCATCGCCCGCCCGCCAGTAGGCGGAGGGGATGGAGCGGAAGAACTTTTCGTTCCCCCAGGGAATGTTGGGCTTGTTCCAGAAGAGTATGCCGATTTCGGCGGCCTTGGCGTATTCGCCGCGGTTGAAGAAGACTGTGGAAAGCTCCTTGGTCTCGTTCAGGCCCCGGAATTTGTCGGGGGTGGCGAGGATGGCGGTGCGGCACGCCTCGAACTTGCCTTCGGCGAAGTCGACGAAGTAGGTGAGCGTTGCCACGGTCCTTTCGATTACGGCCGCGCCCCGCTCGTCGGCGGGCTTGCGGGCCGCAAGCTTGGCAATCGTCTGGCGGGCGGCGGCGGGGCGCTTGAGCGAAACCTCGGTCCTCACCATGGCGTCGGCGAGCCTTTCGTCCTTTCCGCCCACTTGAAGCTCGGAATCGTCGAAGAGGGAGCGGGCGAGCGCGAGCGACTCTTCGCGTCGGTTGTCTTCGTCTAAGAGCCGGATGGCGGAGACGGCCGCGTCAAGCCGTGCCTTGGGAGTCTGCGCCTTGTCTTTGTAAATCTTCTCCAGCAGCGAACAGGCGGCCGCGTAGTCGCCGCATTTCTTCTCAAGGTCCGCCCGGGCCTGGAGGATTTGCGCCTTGTCGGCCACGGTGAGCGAGGGGAGCGAGTCAAGTGCCGCGAGACGGGTGCGGGCGTTATCGACCTTGAAGTTCTCGAACTCGACGTTGGCGAGGGCCGTGACGACGGCGATACGGTGCGTGGCGTTCGACATGGAGGGGTGGGCGAGCGACGACTCGACGAGGCCGCGCGCCTTTTCAAGTCCCTTTTCGCCCTGCTCGACGTAGATTTTTGCGAGGATGTCCTTGACCGAGAAGACGCGGCGGGCGGGTGAGATGCCTTCGACCGCAAGGGCCTCAAGGGCGTATTGCTCGTGGATGTCGCGCGTGTTCTTGTTCCAGTAGACGTCGCCCCTGTACCAGAGCGCCGTCGCCTTGTCGTCGGGCTTTTGGGCGAGTTCGGCCGCCTTCAATGACATTGCGGCGGCCTCTTCCTTCTGGCCCTTGCCACGCAATTCCTGGGCACGCTTGTAGGCTTCGCCGAAGGTGGCGGGTTCCGCCGGCTTCTGAGGTTCCGCGACCTCGGGCGCGGCATGGAGAAATGATGTCGCCACGAGGAGCGCGGCCGCTGCAAATGCGAGTGTTCTTGTCTTCATTTTGGAGTCCTCCTTGCGCTACTTCGCGTTGCCCAGTACCTTGTCGAGCGTCATGATGTGGCGGATCATCTCGAGCCTGGCCTCTGGCAGATCGCAGGTCTCCTCGTTGAGGCAGGCGAGGAATTGCAGGGCCTTGCGGCCGGTGTAGTATTTGTCGACGTCCTTCTGCCGGCCTTCCTCGATGGCGCGTTCCGCAAGCTGCTTGAGCAGCGTGGCGTAGCGGATGTCGTCGAGGCCCTCGCGAATGCCCTCCCACGGGAGGGTGTCGATAAAGCCGTCGCGCGTCTGGTAGACCAGCGTGATGCGGTAGCAGTAGGTGCGGAGGTCGTTCCACTCCCCTTCGAAGTAGCCGTAGTTGTACATCATGTCGTAGTCTTTTTTGTAGAGGTTGAGACCATGCATGCGGCGCATGTAGTCGGGGTTTTCCGGTCCGGTGTGCGGGCCGGCGTAGTTGCCGATCTTTCCTTCGATGCGGTGCATGAAGTCGGCCTCGTCCTTGCTGGCGAAGCCGCCGCCGACGCGGAAGTCGTCGGCGTAGCCGCTGAAATGTCGGCGGTCACCGCCGTTGCACATCACGAGGTTGCCGAGTTCGTGGGCGGCGCGCCAGCCTTTGCGTGAGGCGACGATCGTCCTAGGCCCCGGCTCTTCGCCGCCGGCGGGGTAGATGTTCTTATGTCCCAGAATGCGCTGGAATTCCTTTGTGGCGATGGAGCCGTTGCGCAGGATTTCGTAGTAGCGGCTCGCCTTGTCGCCGTTGACGCAGCTGTACGCCTCGAAGAAGGGGTCGAGCTTCATGCCGATTTTCTTGGCTATGCCAAGATCTCTCTCGACACCCTCAAGCCCCGAGTAGCCTTTCCAAAGACCGTAGTAGAGGGGGCTTGTGACATTGTGGTCGAACTGGTTCTTGAGCTTGCGGTAGACCTTTGCCTCAGCCTCCTCGGCATTGTTGCCGGACGCGGTGTAGAAACTGCCGTAGCCGGGGTTGCAGTAGAGCATGGAGAAGAAGTCCGCCTTGGTGTCGTAGTACGTCTTCGGCTGCGGAAGAAGGTAGGGGAGGACGCGCAGGACGACCGGGATTTTTGCTGCTGGAGCGCCCTCGGGCGAAAGCGTGATCTCGCCGCGGTAGAGGCCGGGCTTGGCATCGGCGTCGACGCGGACCGTGACCATGAACTGCTTGAACTCCCCGGCCTTGAGAGACACGGGCTGCAGGGTCGGGGCGTCGCGCACAGGCTCGGCGGCGGTGTTGAAGCCGGGGTCGATGTCGGCGGGTGGGGAGATCCAGATGTACTCGTCCTTGTCCTTGAGGCTTACGCGGACGAAGTTCGCCTTGAGCTTTTCGTCTACGCGGACCATGTTCTCGTCGTTGAGCAGAAGGTCGGGGCAGAGCTTGAGACCGGTGTCGTTGAAATAGGAGTACCAGCCGTTGCCGTTCTGGTACCATATTTTGACGACCTTGATGTCGACCTTGTCGGCCTTGATGACCGCGCCGCCTTCGGCACGGAGATCGCCGGCCTTGACCACGACCTTTGCCGCGTTCGCGAAGGGGTAGATCTGGAAGGACGCCGGTTCGAACTCGTCGCGGCAGGCGACTAGACGCAACGGGGCGCAGGCCTTGCCGTCGACCGGGTACTGGTCGGCAAGGCGCTGGATGTTGGAGAGTGGCGGCACCGCATACCATGCGAATGTCGCGTTGGCGGGCAGATTGCCGTCGGCAAGGTCCAGCGCCACGCGGACGGCGTTGTGACGGGCGACGGTGTTGTCCTTGGTATGGCGGACGAACTCTTTCAGGAGTGGTGCCGAGATGCCCTTGAGGGCGTCGGCCGTCTGCCGGGAGACGGCCTTGACTTCGTCTGGCGATGGCATTTGCGCCAGCGCCGAGAAGGCCGCGCCTGCGGCGGCCAATGCAAGAAGACGGGATGTTTTCATGCTTGAAACTCAAGCAAAAAACATGCCAGAATTCAAATGCGGAAAACTGGGAAAGGATGCCGAAGAGAGGGGCGCTAGCCTTTTTTCTTCTTCCGAAGCCAGATGGGCTTGTTTGCCTCGCGCGGGGGGCGGGTGACGTCCTGCATGGCCCTGTCGAGGACGCCGTTTACGAACTTTCCTGAATCGCGGGTGCTGAAGAACTTCGCGATGTCGACGGCCTCGTTGAGAATCACGACCGGCGGCGTCTCCTCGCAGTGGAAGAGCTCGTACATCGCGAGGCGGAGGACGCTGCGGTCGACTCCGCCAATGCGGTCGATTGTCCAGTTGGTCAGATAGCCGGAAATGCGTGCGTCTATGGCGTCGCGGTTTTCCCAGACGCCTCGGACGAGTTTCTCAGCCAGATTTTGCAAATCCTTCTGCGGTGGATCCTCTTCGACCGCGTGCATCTCCCAGAACTCGGAAATGGTCTGGTCGATGCCTTCGGCCGGCGGATTGGCGTCTGCCAGAAAAAGCATCTGCACCGCCCACTCGCGGGAGTTGCGCCTGTTGGCGGGGTTCCATATCGCGTTGCGTTTCGAACGCGGTGTCTTGCCCTCAGGCTTTGCAACGGGCGTCGAGCCTGGCTCCCAGACATCTCCGCCCAGTATGTGTTCCGTCTTGTCCATCTGAATAATGCACGCAGCAACGAATAAACGAACAAACGAATAAACGATGCAACGAATAAACGGTTAAACGGTCAAACGGTCAAACGGTTAAACGATTTGCCGATACAGCGACGCCATCTCCATCGCGGCCTGCGCGCCGTCCCAGCCCTTGTTGCCGGCCTTGGTGCCCGCGCGTTCGACGGCCTGCTCGATGTTGTCGGCGCAGATGACGCCGTTGATGACCGGTACGCCGCGCGCTATCGCGACCTGTGCAAGCGACTTCGAGACCTGGCTGTTGATGAGGTCCGCGTGGGGCGTCGCCCCGCGGATGACGGCGCCGAGGGCGATGATGGCGTTGAACTTGCCCGTGGCGGCCAGTTTGTCCGCGACGAGCGGTATCTCATTCGCGCCTGGGACGCGCGCGACCGTGACGAGGTCGCTTGAGCCGCCGTGGCGCTCGATGCAGTCGATTGCGCCCTTGAGCAGCTGCTCGGTGATGAAGCTGTTGAAGCGGCTGATGACTATCGCGAACGATGTTTCCGCCGCGGTCAGCTGTCCGTTGAACTCCTGGTATGCCATGTTATTCTCCTTGAAAGTTCCTGGTTCCTGGTTCTTAGTTCCTGGTTGAAAGTTGTCCACTTGCTAGTCAAACGATGCAACGATTAAACGATGCAACGATGCAACGGCTATTCGAGCGCCTGCTCGTCGGCCATGGCGTCGAGGTCGATTACGCCATCGAAGACGCGGCGGGCTGGGCCGGTGAGCGTCATGCCGGTGCATTGCCGCGTGCGCCAGTCGCCATCGACGACCAGCTCGAAGCCGGCCGAAGTCGAGACTTTTACGGGCAGCGTGATCCCGGCGCATTCCACACCGACGACGGCCGCGGCGACGGCGCCTGTTCCGCAGGCGCCGGATTCGGCTTCGACACCGCGCTCGTAGGTTCTCATGCGGACGCGGCTTTGGCCGACATAGCTGACAAAATCGACGTTTACGCCATCTGGCGCGAAGAAGTCGTGCTGGCGCAACATGGCGCCGACGCCTGCGACGTCGAACGATTCCAGTTCGGCGGCGTCCAGTGGCACGACAAAGTGCGGGCAGCCGATGGAGATGGCGTGCCCCGTGTAGGCGCGCCCGCCAGCCGTAAGGGTTATGCCGTAGCGGCGGTCCGTGGGGTCAGGCATCCAGATTTTCACTCCGTCCGCGACGATTTCGGCGTCAATCAGCCCCGCCATCGTCTCCATCGTCATGGAACGGTTGGCGAGGCCGAGGTCGCGCGCGAACTTGGCGACGCACCTCGCGCCGTTTCCGCAAAGCTCGACCTCGGTTCCGTCTGGGTTAAGGAAGCGCATGCGGAAGTCCGCCTTGTCGGACGGCTGGACGAGGATGATGCCCTCGCAGCCGATGCCCGTGCGGCGGGAGGCTATCGCGGCCATAAGCTGGTAGTCCTCGAAGGGTACCGTGAGGTCACGGTCGTCTATCATGATGAAGTCGTTTCCGGCTCCGTGCATCTTTGTGAACTTGAGTTTCATGCCGTTGCCCTTGAAAGGTTATTTGAAGAAGTTGAAGAGCCAGTCGGAGGGGTCGACATCCGACGGCGCCGCTATGCCTGTGTCTCCCTGGAGGTCGACGAGGTCGCGCAGAACGTCGAGAGCGGAGCGGAGGACAATGTCCTTGCCGATTCCGTCATCTGGTTCCTCTTCCTCGCCAGGGGCGTTCGTTTCGCCTTCGCCGTCCTCTATGTCGTCGAGTCCCTCGTCCTTGAAGATTTTGCTCTCGGTTGCATGGAGTTCGTAGCGGTCCTTGTAGCAGAGTGGCACGGACTTGCGCTCGCTTGACTCGCGGACGTAGTCGACGATTCGCATGTGGTGCTGGAACTCCGCGTCGCGGGCCAGGCGGTCCTCCGCGTTGGCCTTGAGTGTCGGGAGAAAGCGTCCAAGGGCGTAGACCGAACGGTATTGGGCGGGCGGCACCTGGGTCCAGGGCACTGCGTTTGGAAGCTTGTCCTCGCCGATGTCGAGTCCGTCGCGGGTTGAGGGGATGAAGATGTCGGGTTCCACGCCCTTGAGCTGCGTGGAACCGCCGTTGATGCGGTGGAATGTCGCCGTGGTGAGGCGGAGTGCGCCGTAGCTGTCGTCCGCCGCGAGCAGCGGCATGACGGACTGCACGGTGCCCTTGCCGTGCGTCGTGTGGTCGCCGATGAGAACGGCGCGGCCGTAGTCCTGGAGTGCCGCCGCGACGATTTCCGAAGCGGATGCGCTTAGGCGGTCAATGAGGACCACGAGCGGCTTGCGGAAGCCGATTGCCGGGTCGCGGTCGGGTATGGCGAAGGTGTTGTGCACCTCGCGGACGATGACGATCGGCCCGTTGCGGATGAAACTTCCGGCGAGCGTGACCGCCTCGCGGAGCGAACCGCCGCCGTTGCCGCGGAGATCGAGCACGAGTCCTTCGATTTCGGGGTTCATCCGCGAGATGATGTTCATCATGTCGACCGTGCAGCTGCGGAAATTCGGGTCGCGCGGATTTGTCGTGTTGGAGCCGTAGAAGGAAGGGAGGTAGAGGTAGCCGAAGGCGCGCTCGACAGCCCCAGTGGAGGCGGCCGCAGCCTTCGGACCCTTGCGAACGAAGGCGGCCATGCGGTTTCGAACGGTTTCCGGTTCCGCAGACATGTCGCAGGTCACGCGGATGACGCGTCCTGTTGCGGCCTGTTCCTCGAGTTTGATGTCGTCGCGTATGATGTCGACAAGGCGCGTCTTCAGGCCGCTGGGATGCCCCGGCGCGCTGATGACGTTGAGAATGACCTTCGTGCCCTTTGGACCGCGGATGCGCTTGACGATTTTCGAGAGGGGCAGATGTGTGATGTCCTCTATTGGGCCGTCGCCTTGGCCTACGCCGATGATCTTGTCGTCCTTCATGAGGCGGATGTCGCGCGTGTCGCGCGATACCGGGCTGCCAGGGATGACTTTTACGATTTTGGCCGCGCCGTCCTCCGGCGAAAGCGTGGCGCCAATTCCGGCAAGGCGGAGATTCATGTCGATGTTGAAGTCGTCGTTCGCCGCCGGCGCCATGTAGGCCGTGTGGGGGTCGTAGGCGGCGCAGAATGCGTTGAGGTAGCTCTGTATGACCGACTCGGCGTCGGTGTCCTGCACGATGATGTCCGACTGCTCATAGTGGCGCCGCACCGTCGCCTCGGGCGAGAGGTCGAGGGCGGCGGCGTTTGTTGACGCCGCCGCGTCTGAAGGTCCAGAAGGTCCGGAAGGTTCAGAAGGTCCGGGGTCGAGATGCGACGGGTTGAAGGGCTCCACAACCGTGGTGACTGGCTCTTGGACTGCATGGTGAATCGCCTGGCTATCTGCTTTGGGACTTTCAAGACTTTCCGGACTTTCAAGACCTTCAGGACTTTCGACTACGGCTGCGGCGTTTGTCGACGCCGCAACCGTCTCGACGCGGTTCGACTCTGCGTAGTCGCGGGTGACAATGCGGGAGAGGACGTCGTTTTTGACGCGCTTGCGCCAGAGCTCGTCCATCTCCTCCTGGTCGCGGCACCAGGGGGCGTCCTTGCGCTTCCACTCGAAAGATTCCTCGACGGTGAAGTCAATGTTCGTCGAAAGCATCGACTTGACAAATGCCAGACGTTCGCCATGGCGTTTCTTGAGAAGTTCGTATGCCTTTATTGGGAATTCGAGGTCGCCTTTTTTGAGGTCGTCGGACATGCGGAGCCGATATTGCTCGAAGGTGTCGATGTCTGCCTGCGTGAAGTATGAGCGCTCGTAGTCGAGTATTCGCAGGTAGTTTGTCCAGGCCTGTGCCGAAATTGCGCTGTTGAATGGTTTCTGCAGCAGGTGGTGCGACGAGACCAGAGTCGCGAAGCGCCGGCAGATGCGGGGGTAGTTGTCGGGAATCGAGAACTTGCGCACGGGAGCCGTCTCCTCATCGACGAGGTCGACGGTGTGGATGTCTTTGTCCTTTGGAGCCTCCTGGGCGAGGAGGATGGAGGCGGGCAAGGTGAGAATCAAGAGCGTTGTTGCCGTGATGAAAAATCTTTTCATGGCTGTTTCCTATCTGAAGCGAATGATGCGCCGGGCGTCGTCGCCTGGCACGAGGTCGATGTGGATATGAATGGTGTCGGGCGGCAGGACGTCGGCGGCGCGTTCCGCCCATTCTATGGCGACCACGGCGCCGGAATGCAGATATTCGTCGAAGCCGATCGAGTCAAGGTCTGTTCCAGGTTTGAGGCGGTAGAGGTCCATGTGGACGAGGATTCCGCCTGACGGGAGCTGGTATTCGCCGACGAGCGTGAAAGTGGGACTTGTGACGGGGCGTTCAACGCCCAGGGCTGCGGCGAGGAACTGGACGAAGGTGGTCTTGCCGGCGCCGAGATCGCCGTGGAGAGCGAGTACGGCTCCGCGACCGCGCAGAAGGGCCGCAAACCGGGTGGCGAAGTCGCGCATTCCCGAAAGCCCCTCTATCGTGTGCGAAGTGTTAAAGAACTGTTCGTCGTCGTTCATAATGACAAACTATTATTATACCAAAAGACGGCCTCGGCCGCTTTTTTGGTATAATACTGCCAGTATGAGAACCATTAGACCCGCCAATGCCGGTTGGGAGTTTTCCCGTGCCAACTCGCGTTTTGAATCCGTGACACTGCCGCACCAGGCGCTTCCGGAACCGCTTCGCATCGAGAACCCGCGAACTGGGCAAGTGGTCTACCGCTACGCCTTCGACGCCCCTGGGAAGTGGCGCGGGAAAATCGTCGAGATGAACATTGGCGCCGCCATGCAGACGGCAAGGATCTTCATCAACGACCGCTACGGCTTCACCCATTTCGGCGGCTACCAGCGCTTTGTCATTCCGCTCACCGACGACCTCCGATTCGGCGAGCGCAATGTCGTGCGCATAGAACTTGACAACCGCCCGTCGGACGACGTGCCCCCCGGCAAACCCGTAAACAGCTTGGACTACTGCTACCACAGCGGCCTCCACCGAGACGCCTGGCTCGCCGTCTACGACCGCATCCACATCAGCGACGAGCTATCCGTGCAGGTCCCCGCCGGAGGCGGTGTCTTTATCCGCACGGAAGGCGTCGCGGACGGCAATGCTACAATCGTCGCTGAATGCCACTTAGTGAACGAGTACACCAACGAGGAACGTTTCGTGTATCTCGGCAAGCCGGCCGAGGGCCCGGTATCCGCGCGTCTCACCATCACCGGCCCCGATGGCGGCATTCTGGCCGAGGCCGACGCGCCGTCCGTGGGCCTTCTCCCCAACAACGCCCATACCTTCCGATTCCGTGCCGAAATCGCGGACGCCCCGCTTTGGTCCACCGAAACCCCGAACCTCTGCACCGCGCGCTTCGACATTTTCATCGACGGACAGCCCCAAGACAGCCGCGAGACGCGCTTCGGCATACGCACGATCCGTTTCACCCGCGACGGATTCTTCCTGAACGGTGTGCTCACACCGCTTCTTGGCACGAACCGCCATTCCGAATACCCGTTCGTCGGCAACGCCCTCACGCCTAACGCGAACAGACGCGACGCGCGCCTCATCCGCCGCGCGGGACACAACTTCGTGCGCCTCAGCCACTACACTCAGGATCCAGCCTTTCTGGACGCCTGCGACGAGCTCGGGCTCCTCGTCATGCTGCCCATTCCGGGATGGCAGTACTTCTCAACCAGCGAGGCCTTCGTCAACCACGCCATCCGCGATGTCCGCGAGATGGTGCGCGCATTCCGCAACCACCCGTCCGTCATCCTCTGGGAGACCTCGCTGAACGAGTCCTATCCGCCATCATGGCTGAATGACGCGCTCCACCGCGCCGCCCACGAGGAATATCCCGGCGACCAGTGCCACACCTGCGGCGATTCAATCGGCAACTACGAGGGATGGGACGTCCTCTTCTACCACGATGCCATTCGCGACAAGGCGAAACCCGTCATCATCCGCGAGTACGGCGACTGGTCCTTCGGCGGAAACTCAAGTACCTCCCGCCGCGCGCGCGGTGACGGCCCCGCGGCGCTTCTCGGACAGGCCTGGAACTTCCAGTGGACGCTCAACCGCTCCAATCTTGTCCCCGGGGTTATCGGCACAAACGACTGGTGCTTCATCGACTATAATCGCGGTTGCTCGTCCGACATAGAGCGCTCCGGTTCGGTCGACCTCTTCCGCCTCCCTAAGCCGAAGTTCTTCTTCTACCGCAGCCAGAACTGCCCGCAGCTGATGCTGTACGCCGTCCGCGACGGCTCGAAAGTTGTCGTCTTTTCAAATTGCGACGAGGTGGAAATCCGCCAAAACGGCGAGCCAGTTGCGCGCCGCCGTCCCGACGACGGCCCCGACACGGCCTACAACCCCGAAAAGGCGACCTCACCAGACTGGGAGACCGCATTACTCTGGGGCACGGACTCCTCCGGAGGAAACCCATACGATGGCGGCAACGCGAACCACCTTGTCCATCCGCCTTTCACGTTCAACGGAGTCCCGGCGGGAGACCTCGAGGTCGTCGGTTTCCGCGACGGACGCGAGGCGGCCCGGCAGTCACTGCGGAGGCCGGGGCCGGCCGTAGGGCTTCGTGTCGGTGTCCGTGACGAAGGCGTGCCGCCAGTCGCGGGTGACCTCGTCTTCGTCGACGCCGAACTCGTCGATGGGGAAGGGGATGTCGTCCCTGAATCGCGCCCCATCGCATTCTTCGCCGAGGGTTGCGAGATTGTCGGCGCGATGAAGGCGACCGAGGCGGGCATCGCCTCGTGCCTTGTCCGCGCCGGCGAGGGCGGAACCGTCAAGGTCCAGGTGGAACTGGCGTGAACAGCAATTTACTCCGCCTCTTCGACTGCCGGAAGCGGTGGCGTATGCTGCCGGATGGCCCGGTAGGCGGGAATGCCGATGCCTGGGATGAGCACTGCGAGAATCAATGCGCGTGAAAGGACAGCGGCGTCCCGGTCCGTCTCACGTAATGGGAAGGCCGCTATTAATCCGCAAACGAAGCCGGCCACCAGGCCTCCGATGTGGCACCAGTTGTCGATTCCGGGTCTCATGCCGTACACCAGGTTTATGAAAATGCATGACAACATGTTTTTCATGCTTTGGGAACGAATGGATGGCGGAATGTTGCCTCGGTTGCGCAGCATGTAGGCGACAATTGCGCCGACGAGTCCAAAGAGGGCGCCGGACGCACCTGCGGAAACAATTCTGTCATTGATCGCGCCGGAAAGCATTGAGCCGCCCACAAGCGCCGCGAGGTATATGAGGGCGTAAAGAAGGTGTCCGAAGAAGCGTTCGGCCTGGCGGCCGATGGCGAAGAGGAACCACATGTTCAGGAAGAGGTGCAATATGCCGCAGTGCACGAAACCGCTCGATAGCAGCCTCCACCATTGCCCGTAACGGAAGGTCGCGGCGGACAAGTTGCCACCCCCGTTGAAAATGTCCTCCACGGAAGGGTCAACCGGATTCATGCCATGTAAGCACATCCAGATAAAATATGCAGTGCAGGCTGCGATGACGAGATAGGAGACCCAAGTACATCCGACGCTTTCCCGGAGGGCGGCTGCGTAATCGTCGATGTCCTTTACGACCTGGCCGTATCCGGGTTCGTATTTGTCCGTCAGCGTGGTTGGAAGCGCCTCGACAAGCTTGTTGCGGCTTCTGCCTGAAATGACCACGGTTATGGTGCGGAAGATATAACCGTCGCGAAGGTTGTCGAAGGCGACACCATTGTCAACTACGCGGACATTGGCGATAGCTGCGAATTGGATTATTCCCTGGACATGCGTGCGCCAGTGGAAGGCCTTGCGATGTAGTAGCCGAAGTTCTTCACCGCCAACCTCCAATGAAGTGGCGACGACCTGTTTCGCGCCTGTGGCGTCCAATTGGGTGACGCCGGCAATCTTGAGCGATAGCTGTTCACGGGGTTGGATTGGTGATGGTCTGCCGTTGGTGGTTGGGATGGAAGGTTCCATGGGTTTGATGGCGATTAGGTGGAAAAAAGGGAATGCATCAAGCATTAGCGATTATGATACAATTATATCATAGGATGACAGCTTTAAGGAAGCAGGAGCCATGAAAAGACAGATACTCGCCGTACTTTCCGTGTTCGCACTCGTTCCTGGCGCGTTGCGCGCCGAGGAGGCACACAAGATTCTCTTCACCGAAAAGGAGCTCAACGCAGGGGGCGGCCGCGTCACCTTCACAAACAACTTCTATTACTGCCGCGTTGGAATCGAATATGTGGCGGAAAAGCCGCTGACGCTTGTCGTCAAACCGTGCCACAACGCATTCATGGGCTTGTGGCGACACACTTTTCCGGCCTGCGCCGAGCCACAAAGCGGGACCTGCGATTTCTGCATGACAATCGCCCCCGACGAACTGGAGTTCAGCGTAGAGTGCCGTGGGACGAATGAAGTGCGCTCACTTGTGGTCGAAAGCATTCCCCGAAACGAATATGTGTCCTCCACGACCATTCCCAACCCACTTCGCAAGGGATCTTCGATACAGGAACAAATAAAAAAGGCGTACGCGGCGGCGAAACCGCATCCCGTAATCCTCTTCGGCGACTCGCTCACGGCAAATTGGCGCGGCGCCCGCTTCACCTACATGGCGACGAACTTCCCCGTTGTCAACGCCGGAATCTGCGGCGACCGCATCGAGCATCTGCTCTGGCGGATAGAGGACATGCGCGACCTTCTCACCAACAACCCGCCGTCAGTCGCCACCTTTCTGATCGGCACGAACAACTTCAACCTCCAGTCAACGCCGGAAGACATAGAAAAAGGGGTCGAAAAACTTGTAAGAACCATTCGCGAACTTTGTCCGGAGACGAAAATCATCGTCTTTGGCATTCCGCCACGGGCCATGTCCTGGAAAGGGAGGCCTCTTGTATTCACAATCGGCTCCAACATGCTTTTATGGAGGATGGTTGGAAAGCTCCGCGGTGAAGGGGACAACGAGATTTACCCTTTCGATTTTTCACCATTGCTATTGGACAATTTAACCGGCATGATTCTCAAGGATTACTACATGGGTGACGCGCTTCACTTTTCGGACAAAGGCTACGCGGAGGTCGTCACTCCTTTTGTGGCCGGTGCCATCCGCCTTGTCACGGCGCGCAACCTTCCACCCGGATACATGGCCGACATGCTGGCCTGGGAAAGGTATCTCAGTGCGCGCCTTGGCGACACGCAGTGGCACTTCGCGCTTGAGGAGTTGCTGGCGTGCGAGGCGCACCTCGATGCAATTCCCGCCCACTGGATGAAGGTCTTCGCCAAGCTCGAGGCCGACCCCGACTACACCCCTGAAATGCCGGACGAATACCTCCGCCAGAAGCGTGAGGAGGGCCTCCCGGATTCGTTCTGAGGTGCATTGTGCAACAATAGGCTTTGGAGGGACATCACATGGACAACAGGCAAGCGAGTGCGTTTACATTCCTACTTGCGGCATTTGGTTTCGCCGCGATTGGCGCGTTTGGCGCAACGTATCGGATTTCAGCCCCGGGCGGGGTGGGGGACGTGACCGCCCTCACGAACATCGTGGCGCAATTGAATGCGAACAATCATACAGGCACGAAAATCCTTCCTGAACCAGGTGTTTACGACTTGCACGGTACGGCAACGACTATTGGCGGCAAACCCAGCAACGCACATCTTTACTTCAACACCAAGTGCATTGACGGCTTGTTCGCCGGCCTTGGCGACAAGCCGGGCGACACCATACTCCTGGGTGGCGGCTCGACTGACGGGAAAAAGATTATCCATGCCTGGACAGGCGAGGAGACAAGGCCCTTTGTCATTTCCAACCTCACCATCACAGGCGGATACACAAGCGGAGATGGAGGTGGCATCCAGGGCAGCAGCGCACTAGTTCTGAAATATGTTGTCATCTCCAACAACTACGCCAAAGGCAGTAATGGCGCAGGCGGAGGCGGGGTGTTGAGGGCGCGCGCCTATAACTGTCTCTTTGCGGACAACACTTGCGGAACACAACATGGTGGAGGACTTTGGACTGACTCGTCTGTTCAGGGTGCATGGGGCTGCATCTTCACGAACAACGCCATTGCTACTTCGGGGAAATATGGAGGTGGCCTTTACATGAGCAAAGGCGGCGAATGTGTTGGATGCCAGTTTCTTGGAAACGCTGGCAAACACGCCTCCGGCGCCTACATGGCAAGCAATGGTCTTGTTTCGAACTGTGTCTTCCGCGGAAACGCCGCGACGGGGGCTGCAAACTCGGACAAGGTCGGCGGAGGCCTTTACCTTGCCTCAGGTACCTGCATCGACTGCGTCTTCGAAAACAACGCGGCGGATCGTGGCGGCGGCATGTACGTGGGAAGCGCCTCGTCCATCGTGAGAAACTGTCTCTTTGAGCGGAACCGCCAGACTGGCTGGGCGAGCGGCGCAGCGCTCTTCGTCAACGCATCCTCTCCTCTTGCACTTGTCTCGAACTGTGTTTTCAACGCCAATGTGGCGAACAAGGAAAGCTCACGGACAATCATCTCGAACGCAGACCTCGTGGACTGCGTTATCACCAACCATGATGTTCTTTCAGGCTATGTCATTGCGGGATGCAACATGACGCGCTGTCTCTTCGCCCATAATTCGACGACGGTCAACGCCCAGCATCTTGACATCGGCACGATTTACGGCGGGACGACGGTCTACCGCACGAACGTCAACTGCATCGTGGCCTACAACCATGCCATCGGCGCAAGTTCCATGACGGACGGAAAAAAGATCGTGAACTGCACCTACTACGGCAACCTCTGTGACATCGGCAACAACGCCAACAGCGGCATTCTGCATGATTGCGTCGCGTGGAACTCCATCATCGCCGGCAACACAATCACCGGCATAGGCGCGATGGATGTGCGCAGCCCCTACCTTACGAACTGCGTTTTCACGGCATCTGCCTTGGCCGTCACTGCAGATGGCCTTTCGGGCTGCAAACAGGCTTCAAATATCAAATTCGAGCCTTCGGTTACGGGCGGGGAGTTCGACATCAGGCACTCCTCGCCGGCGCGGGATCTAGGCGTAATCGAGGACTGGATGGTGCCGTTACTTGGCGCAACCGACTACGCCGGACGCCCCCGCGTCATGTTTGGCGCCATCGACGCCGGAGCCCTTGAGTGCCAACGGCCTCCCCAATT
>JAEEGJ010018114.1_pt1 | contig 15780 bp, 12 predicted proteins | sample 8958761 | NCBI WGS metagenome assembly JAEEGJ01 (sample SAMN16246546, study PRJNA631951) | gut metagenome | biome: gut microbiome; feature: rumen; material: RS-attached | host: Bos | place: Iran: Karaj | collected 2018-10
CTCGTTTTCAATTACAGCGGCAGGGGCATTGGCCACAAAGCGCTCGTTGGAAAGTTTGCGGCGCACTCCCTCGAGGAAGGACTGCTGATAAGCGAGATCCTTTTCAAGTTTGGCTATTTCCTCATCGGCATTGACCAGAGAATTCAGGGCGACAAAGCCTTCAAAAGTCCTAACTATAAAAGCAACACCCTGAGTTTCAGGCATTTCATCCATTATCTCCACTTTAGAATTGGAGAGTTTTTCAACAAGCGGGAGAACGGAAGCCGGATAGCCGGACTTAAGATACACGCTCAGAGTCTCCTTCGGTGCGATATTCTTCTGGGAACGGACTCCCCGGATCAGGTTGACCGTCTCGGTCGCAATCGCGAAGTCGTCGAGGACCTTCTCGTCGAAAGCGGCGGAAACCGGGGCCTGGGCGTACATAATCGTTTCTCCTTCCTTACGCGGCTTGACGTCCTGCCAGAGTTCTTCGCTTATGAAAGGCATCACGGGATGGATAAGTTCCAGCAGAGCTTCGAAGTAATCCAGCGTCGCCTTGTAGGTTTCCGTATCTATGGGACTTGCCTTGCCGTCGATGAAAGCGGGCTTGATGAGTTCCAGATACCAGGAGCAGTAGTCATCCCAGAATAGCTTGTAGATTGCCATCAAGGCATCCGAGATCCTGAACTTGGAATAAAGGTCTTCAACAGACTTAACAGTCTGATTTAATTTATTCCTGAACCATTTGACTGCAAGCGCATTGACATCGCTCTGCTCAAGTGATTCATCAACTCTCCATCCTTGTACCAGGCGGAATGAATTCCATATCTTGTTGCAGAAGTTGCGTCCCTGCTCCACCTGGGATTCGTCGTAGAAGATATCATTGCCGGCAGATGAGCAAAGAAGCATTCCGATCCTGACGGCATCGGCTCCATATTTCTTGATCAGTTCAAGAGGATCCGGAGAATTGCCAAGGGTCTTGCTCATCTTCCTTCCAAGCTTGTCCCTTACGATTCCGGTGAAATAGACATTGCTGAACGGTATATCATTCATGAACTCCCCACCTGCCATAATCATCCTGGCCACCCAGAAGAATATGATGTCCGGACCGGTCACGAGGTCACTGGTAGGATAGTAGTATGAGAGATCCTTGTTGGGTTCATGCCCGGGATGGCCGGGGCGTTCGGCATCAAAGACCGAAATCGGCCAGAGCCAACTGGAGAACCATGTGTCAAGGACATCTTCATCTTGTCTCAGATCTGCAGCAGTGATGGCCGGATTGATCTTTCTGGCTGCTTCAAGGGCCTTTTGAGGAGTTTCTTCAACAACCACCTGGCCATCGGGAAGGTAATATGCAGGAATCCGCTGTCCCCACCAGAGCTGGCGTGAAATACACCAGTCATGTACATTCTCCATCCAATGGCGGTAGGTGTTGCGATACTTGTCCGGAATGAACTTGATCCTGCCGGACTCGACCTTATCGAGGGCAGATGCTGCAAGGTCTTCCATCTTCAGGAACCACTGAGCGGAAAGCTTGGGTTCGATGACGGCGTCAGTCCTTTCTGAATATCCGACCGGAGAAATATATTCCTCGACCTTCTCGAGGTTACCGGCTTCCTCCAGCATCTTGACAATCTTCTTCCTGGCCACGAAACGGTCCTCTCCCACCAGGATGACAGCATCCTCGGTAAGGCGTCCATGGTCTTCGATAATGTTGATTATGGGAAGGTTGTGACGGAGTCCGATCTCGTAGTCATGGGCATCATGTGCAGGAGTGACCTTGAGGCATCCGGTTCCGAAGTCCATTTCGACATAGCTGTCCTCGATCACAGGAATCTCCCTGTTGATCAACGGGATCAGCACCTTCTTGCCCTTCAGCCAATGGTAACGCTCATCAGCAGGGTTGACACATATGGCCGAGTCTGCCATTATGGTCTCGGGACGTGTGGTGGCAATGACAAGGTACTTGTCGGTAGGATTCCCTTTTCCGTCAGAGATATAGTACCTCAAGTGATAGAAATGGCTCTTGGTATCCTTGTGGATCACCTCATCGTCACTGATGGCAGTGAGGGCGACCGGATCCCAGTTTACCATCCTCACTCCCCTGTAAATCAATCCCTTCTTGTAGAAATAGCAGAAGGTTGCGATGACCGCATCGGAGAGTTCAGGATCCATGGTGAACTTTGTACGGTCCCAGTCGCAGGAAGCGCCGAGCTTACGGAGCTGCTGCAGGATTATTCCACCATGCTCTTCCTTCCACTCCCACGCGTATTTCATGAATTCCTCACGGGTGATGTCTTCCTTGGAAATACCTCTATCCTTAAGCCTGGCCACAACCTTGCTTTCTGTAGCGATAGAGGCATGGTCCGTACCGGGAACCCAGCAGGCGTTCTTTCCGTCCATCCGTGCCTTGCGGATAAGGACATCATTCAGAGTGTTGTTGAGGACATGCCCCATATGGAGGATACCCGTCACGTTGGGCGGAGGGATAACAATAGTATAAGGTTCCCTGCTGTCGGGTTCGGAATGGAAACATCCATGGTCCAGCCACCAGGAGTACCACTTGTCCTCCACTTCGGCCGGATTGTACTTCGCGGAAAGCTCTTTTTTCTCGCTCATATTGTTCTTACTGCATTCAAGAAATACAAATATAGCATATTTTTCACTAATTTTGCTTCACAAACACAGACTATCATGGAAGAGAAAAAGGAAATCAGTCTCGAAATCAAGCCCGAGATAGCTAAAGGGACATATTCAAACCTGGCCATAATCACCCATTCCCACAGCGAATTCATCATCGATTTCGCTACCATGCTGCCGGGACTGCCCAAACCTGACATCGGCAACAGGATCATCATGACCCCGGAACACGCCAAGAGACTCCTTAACGCCCTTATGGACAATGTCACTAAATACGAGTCCCAATTCGGACTGATATCCCTCGGCGGCCAACAGCAACAAGGTGGTACATTCAATCTTGGAGACCTTCCCCAATTCGGTCCCGGTGGAACCAAATCATAGAGCATGACAGATTTAAAAGACATAAAGGGTTTCGCCTTTGACATCGATGGAGTCATGACCGACGGTGGCATCCTTGCCGACCTTGAAGGACAGCTCTACAGGACATTCGATGCCAAGGATGGCTTCGCCGTCAGGATGGCTTCCATGAATGGTTTCCCGGTTGCAGTCATCACCGGAGCCAGGTCGCAGAGTGTCCGCGCCCGTTTCGGTGGCAACGGCATTCCCCCGGAGGACATTTACCTCGGTTCCAGGGACAAACTGGCCGATTTCGATGATTTCTGCAGGAGGTATGGTTTGAAGCGTTCAGAGGTAATGTATTTCGGAGATGATGTACCTGACGTACCCGTAATCCTTGCTGCCGGAATCGGGGTGGCTCCTTCAGATGCCTGTGGTGAAGCCCGTGAGGCAGCTGACATTGTGTCTGAATTTCCCGGTGGCAAAGGCTGTGTCCGTCACCACATGGAAGAAGTGATGAAGGCCCAGGGACACTGGAAATTCGACGTCCAGGTCTATAAAAAGAAATTCTAGGAATATGGAGACGAACGGGAAGAGGATAATCCTGGCTTCCAACTCCCCTAGGAGAAGGGAACTCCTCGCTTCCCTGGGGTTCGACTTCTCCGTGGATACGGGAACATCTTTTATAGAAGACTATTCACCTGATACTCCACACGTTAAAGTGCCCGAGTTAATGTCTCAAGGCAAGTCCCACGGATTCCACCGCGAGCTTTCTCCTGACGAAATACTGGTCACATCCGACACCATGGTCCTCTGCGGAACGGAGATTCTAGGGAAACCCTCCGACAGGGATGACGCAGTCAGGATGCTTAAGCTTCTTTCCGGACGGGAACACCAGGTCATAACGGCAGTGACAATCCGGAGCGCTGAACAGGAAAAGACCTTCTCGGTCTCTTCCAATGTTTATTTCAAGGATTTATCCGATTCGGAAATAGACTATTATATTGACAATTACAAGCCCTTCGACAAGGCCGGAGCCTATGGGATCCAGGAATGGATAGGTTACATCGGTATTACCGGAATTGAAGGCTCCTTCTACAATGTGATGGGCTTCCCGACCCAACGCTTCTTCGAAGAACTTAAGGCTTTCCTATAGAACAAGCCTGTGGCCTATGTGAAGGATCGTGCGACGGGTGATATTGTTTTTCTCGCACAATGTATCCACCGTGGTGCCGGTCTTCTTGGCGATCTTTGCCAGGGTGTCCCCTGGCTTTACGATGTAGATACTGTCGGTGGCTGTGCCCCCTTCGACTGACTCAGCGACAGCTGTAGCCGCCTTTGCCGGTTCTGTTGCCTTGATAGCATGTTCCGGTCGCTGAGCCTGTTGAAGCGCCGGCTTCTTATACTCAACAACCTTCAGGTTCCTTCTTCCCGGCATGCTCCTGTAGGCATTCGCCATCCCCTCTTTGGTGATTTCGATTGTCCTGTCAATGGTTCGGACTGAATCCGCGATGGAGTGTTTCAGGAACCAGTTGTATGGCTCGCTCATGTAGAATACCCTACCCAACCGGGAATGGTTGACACCCTCGTGCAGGTCAAAACGGAGCAGGTCAGTCGGACCTGAGGCTTTCATGGCATCGACCACTTTCTGTGATTCCTTATACGAAACCGACGAGTCAGAGGTACCATGGATGATCCATAGCGGTACTTTATTAAGTCCTGAATAGTTCTTGATCGTCCCTCCCCCACACATCGCTATGGCAGCCGCGACCTTGTCCGGATACGTACCCACAAAGTCGATTGTCCCATATCCCCCCATGCTCATTCCGAAGACATATATCCTGTTGGTATCGACAGGATAATGCTGTTCCGTCCAGTCGAGAACTTTCTTAACCCTGGAAGGGCTCCATCCTCCCTGGGCCTGCGGAGCCAGTACGATGGCATCAATCTCCCGGCCGAACTTGAGAGCCTCGAGAGGGCCATATCCCCTAACCTGTTCAAGATTGTTTCCGCTCAGACTCTTACCATGCAGGAAAAGGATCAATGGAAGACGTGAAGTATCCTTGGCCGCCCTCTCCTGGGGAACATAAACCCAGAAATCATATGAGCCAGGCACCACCCCGTGATGCGAAATGAGCTGGGACGAGGCGGTCCGGGGAAGCAAAAGCAGGACGGAAGTCAGGAATATGGACAAGACTCTCTTCATGGGAGCGGATCTACCTGTTCTTCGAGTCAAGAACTATGGTAACAGGGCCGTCGTTCAGGAGTTCCACCTTCATGTCAGCCCCGAATTCACCTGTCGCAACCGGGTTACCGATCGAGGCTTCCATACACTCGCAAAACCTTTCGTACATAGGGATGGAAAAACCCGGAGCGGCGGCCTTGATGTATGAGGGCCTGTTTCCCTTCTTGCAGGAAGCCATGAGAGTAAACTGGCTTACAACCATGACTTCACCGTCAATATCAGTGACAGAAAGATTCATGACACCTTCACTGTCATCAAAGATCCTCATTGCGGCGATCTTTCGGACCAGCCAGTCTATATCTTCCTGGGTGTCATCATCACCGATGCCGACAAGGACGAGCAAGCCTTTGCCGATTGAAGACTTGACATTTGAATCGATGGTAACGCTAGCGTGGGTGACTCTCTGGATTACGGTCCTCATTCCTTGTCTTCTTCCTTAGGAAGGTTGATGGTGCGGAAACGCTTCTGACGGCGCTCCCAGCGTTCGCGTGCAAACTGCTGCATGTCGATGGCCTGGTCGTTCTCATCGATGATCTCAAGCCCGAGGATTGTCTCAATGATATCCTCTAGGGTAACTATTCCCTGGAAGCATCCATATTCATCGATAATCAGGGCCATCTGCTCGCGCTTCTTGAGGAGTTCCTCCCAGACAGTGCTGAGAGACTCTTCCTCCTTGAAATAGGAGATAGGACGCCTGAGTTCCTTGAGCCTCTTGTCGAATTCGTCGTCGGCAAGGCCTTCCAGTGCGTCACTGAGCAGGATATATCCGGTAATATATTCAGGGGAATCGCCGTACACCGGAATACGTGAATAATGAAGGTACTGGTCGTTTTTATAAAAGTTCTTCAGGGTCATGTTCTCCTGTGCAGTCATGACAACTATCCTGGGAGTCATAGCCTCATAGGCCTGGACGTTGTCCAGTTTCATGATGTTCTGGATAACCTTGTTCTCGTCAGAATCGATCACACCTTCCTCCACTCCTATGTTTGCCATTGCAGTGACCTCTTCCCTGCTCACAGAAGCCTCATCCTCCTCTCCGGTGGACATAAGGCGTCCTATCAAGCTGACGAGCATGACAAGGGGATACATAAGGACAATCAGCACAGAAATCGTCCTGGTCGTGAAACCCATCAGGTTTTTCCAATAGGAAGTGCCAATCGTCTTGGGCACTATCTCTGCGAAGATAAGTATGAGGAGGGTGGTGATGGCTGATATGATTCCAAACCAAGTACTCCCGAAAAGGATGGTTGCCTGGCGACCCACTCCTGCGGCACCGATCGTGTTGGCTATGGTGTTAAGTGAAAGGATCGCTGCCAACGGTTTCTCGGTGTCTGTCTTATAGTCCAGGAACTTGTCGGCAAGCTTGTAACCCTGCTCTTTCCTCATGGTTATGAAAGAGAGAGGAGTCGACAGAAGTACCGACTCCAGGATGGAGCAGAGGAATGAAACGCAGAGCGTTCCCAGCAGGAAAGTCAAGAGCAAACCCATAGATTTGTGAATCAATGTGCAAACTTACGCAAAATCCTGCTGGGAAACAAGAAATCAGAACCTTAGTGAAAGGGTTCCCATCACATTGAATCCAGCCATCGGGACGAAGCCGATCTGGTAGTAGCGGTTGCTGTCCGGATGGTTGTAGCCTTCAAGGATCGAGGAATAGACCCATCCGCTGGTGGCGTAGTGGGCATTGAAGATATTCCCGAACCTTATTCCGAACACAGCCTCCTTGACAAGGAGTTTTGGAAGGCTAAATGAATATGTGAGGTTAAGGTCGGAGAAGGTGTAGGCGGGCAGGGAGCGGTCGATGTTCTGGGTGTTGTCAAGGTACTGCCTTGAGACGAAGTTGGTGTGCCAGACCGCCTCGAATCCTTTCTGGTGGAACCTGATGAATCCGTTAAGGATGCATGAAGGCGAGAATGCCAGGGTAGCATCGTCATAGTGGATGGGCCTGAATGAGTCGTCCCAGTCAACGCTGGCCATCTCTGTGAAATCCTTGAGTTTGTTGACACTCAGGGCAGCATTTCCTTCCAAGGTCAGGAGGCGGGAAACCTTCCAGGCTGCAGTCAGTTCCACACCTGTCCTGTAGGAATCCTTTATGTTAGTAGTCAGCGGCTCCCCTATCTCGCTCACTTCGCCGGTCTGGACAAGCTGATTGTCATAGTCCATGTAATAGAGGTTGGCGCCAGCCTGGAGCTTGTAGGAATTATAATTGTATCCCAGCTCGTAGTCGAACACTCGCTCTGCCACGGGGAAAGGATACTTGTAATTGTCAGTGAAATTATCCCTTTGCGGCTCCCTGTGACTGACGGCGGCAGAAGCATAAACGTGGTTATAGTCCTTCACCCAGCTGAAGCCGAGCTTTGGGTTGAAGAAGTTATAGGTTTCGTCTATGTCAAGCTGCTGGTTGTACCAGCGGCCACCTTCTTCATAGAACTTGTCATTAATTCCGTCCGTTTTATACCTTACACGGCGGTACTGTGCATCGGCGAATACATCCCAGTTTGGGGCGAATGAATATGTGGCCTTTAGATAGGCGCTCCCGTCGAACTTGGCAGCATCGGAATCATAGTAACGATAGGGGCCTGAGGCCAGGATCCTGTCAGACAGGGCCTTGTCCTTGATATATGTAAGGAAGCCGTAGTGGTTGCCGTCAAACTGCTGGATTGAGAATCCCCCGACCACATCCCACTTGTCATTCTCGAAGTTCACGCTTCCCACGACTCCGTAGGTGTCCTGAGTGAGCCCCTTTTTGCGGACGAAATCCGTCCTTTTTACATCTGGATCAGTAAGGCCGAACTTTTTAAGTTTATTGTCGGGACGGAATTCCTCATAGTAACCATGCCCGTGGGTGTAGTGGGCGGCGAGGTTGATTATCCAGTATTCTGCCGGATTGATGGCAAGGGAGAGAATGTTGTGATCCTGCCAGAAGTTATCCGTGGTCTTAGGCCAGAATGAACCGTCACGCATCTTATAGCGCTCCGTGGCATACTTCCCTGCCTCGTTTTTCACGAAAAGGCCGTCAGGACCAGTCACCAGGCTCTCATACAGGCTGTTGAATCCTCCTAAACCGACTTTGTACATGTCCTTGTAGGTCTTGATGCCGGTTTTCGCTGTATAGCTCCAGGTTCCGTCGTCATAGCTGCCGTCCATCAGGCTGTAGTCGCCGTTTCCGGCGGTAACTCCGTTCCATGCCTGCCCAGTCTGCTCGTAATTACCTATATTCCTGTATTTCAGAATAAAAGAGCGCCCTAGCCAAGTAAGGCCGCCATACCAGGACCCGGACTCCCCTGCCGTACCATGTATGTATCCGTCCGTACCCGTGGTGTGGAAGGAAGCATCGAGGACCAGCAGGTTCCAGAGCAGACCGCTGGAAAGAGATAGTCCCGTGTTGTAAGTGTTATAGCTTCCATACGAGGCGTCAAGCCGGACGCTCGGATCATAGGATAACGCCCGGGTTCGCAAGGCCACGCTGCCTCCGAAAGCACCGTCACCATTGGTAGATGTTCCAACTCCCCTCTGTATCTGAATACTTTCCAGAAAATGCGAATAGCCGTTCATGTTCGCCCAGAAGACACTCTGGTCCTCCGGAGAATTAAGAGGAACACCGTCGATGGTAACGTTGATCCTGGAATCTCCGGCTCCACGGATACGAAGGAATGTGGTACCCGTCCCGACTCCATTCTCGCTCCATGAAAGGACTCCCGGAGTGGAAGAAAGCAGGAAAGGGATTTCCTTGCCGGACCTTGAGAAATCGTCCAGTTCCTTGTAGTCGATGTTGGCTACGGCGAAAGGGGCATCCTTGGAGACCGTAACACTCTTGACCACTGACGCTTCCAGAACTTCAGTCCTGGTCGTATCGGTCACATTCTGGGCAGATGATACTGCAGCCGCACAGAGAAACGCGACAACAGTAGATGACAAAAAAGAAACTCGCATAATAATTAAATTATCAATGCGAGGGGCCGCCCTGTAGGCGTGTGTGAGATTATGCTTCCCTTCGGCGGCATTACCCGCATCAGGTTCAATGGGTATGATCTCAACCGGAAAATCCGGTACCCCCGCTTATTTCGATGCAAATATAGCTATTTTTTCTCTACAAGTTCAACTTCATAGAGTCTCTTCCAGTATTTGCCGGTGAGATATATCTTCTTTGTAGAAGGATTGTAAGCTATACCATTCAGAACGTCAGTATATTGATCCCTGAGATGCCTCGGAAGAAGACCGGTGCAGTCGACAGTAGCCTCCACGACACCAGTCTCGGGGTTTATGATCACTATCATGTCGGTCATGTAAACATTCGCCCAGATCCTTCCGTCAATCCACTCCAATTCGTTGAGCTGATTGACAGGGCGGCCGTTCATCTTAACCGTCAGGGACTTTTGCTGCTTCAGCTGTTCATCAAGCCAGTAGAGACGTGCAGATCCATCACTGGCAATCAGGCTCTTGCCGTCGGTGGTAAGTCCCCAACCTTCACGTGCATAGCTGTAAGTCTGCTTGTAAGCAAGGGTCTTCGCATCATAGATAAAGGCGACTTTGTTTTTCCAGGTCAGTATGTAGATATTGTCACCAAGCTGTACAGATCCCTCAAGGAAATACTTTTTGTCAAAGTCGAATTTCTTCAGAGCCTTCCCTGTTGCGAGATCGACTAGCCTCAGGGTTGACTCTCCCCATTGTCCCGTGGTTTCGATCATCCTTTCTCCTTGGAAAAACAGCCCTTGGGTGTAGGACATCTCGTCATGGGGATACTCTTTCACTACTTTGATCTTGTATTGCTTGACCTTGGCATCGGAACATGATGAAGTTGACAGCACCAACAGTGTCATCATGAAGATTGCCATTATGTTTTTCCCAGTTCTCATGACTGATTGTTTCCAAAAATAAAGGTGGGGCCGTAAGCCGGTTTCTGTTTTTAAACCTGTCATTTATCTGCGCAACCTACCCCCTGGCATCGGACGGGCAGCCCTCATCTGCCAGTATATTTGGTCTTGCAGGCCCTGGCACCGTACCCATGCGGCGTCGCCGACGCACGTCGTGAGCTCTTGCCTCGCGTTTTCACCCTTGCCTCGCGGCGGTTCTTTTCTGTTACGGTGCTATAAGATCTCTCCCATCTGAGCTTTCCTCAGCAGGGTGCCCTATCCTGTCCGGACTTTCCTCACCCGGAGCCGAAACTCCGCAGCGCGACAGATCGCCCCACCTGTATTGTCGGCAAAATTACAAAAAATGTGCAAAAGAAAGAGGATGTCAGCCGACACCGTTTGCTTTGGCGGTGGCTTCCAGGTCCAGGGCGTCAGCCAGGATGAGGATTGGATTCAGGACATCGTAGCCTGTGGACATCTCGATCTGCCATTTGCACGTCTCACATTCGCAACACACGAAGTCCGGAGCAAGGTATTTGATCTGCTCGAAGAGAGGGCGCCCGATCTCCTGGGAATACTTGTAATTCTCCTTCTTGAAACCATAGGTTCCGGCCATACCGCAGCAGTTGCTGTCCAGAACTGTAAGTGCGACTCCTGGAATCATCCCTATCAGGCTCCTGGTGAATATGCTCCAGCCGAGCTTGTCCATCTGACACGGGACATGATAGGCAATCCTTGCCCTGTAGTCATCTTTGAAGACCAGTTTCACACTACCGGAATCTATCAGTTCGAAAAGGAACTTTTCCACCATTGTGATACTGTCACGTACAGACGAGTTATCTACATCCAAGACGTCTGGATACTCGTCACGCATGGTAAAGACACAGGTAGAAGAAGTGGCAACGACTGGAAGTCCTTTTTCAACAACTTTATTGAAGGCCTTTACATTGTGCTCTGCATGACGTTTGGCGGAATTCCATAAACCATTGGAAATCATTGCTACGCCACAACACTTCTCATCAATCAGTTCAACTCCGTAGCCGACTGCGTTCATGACCTTGACAAAGGCTTTTCCCACTTCAGGTTGCTGGAACTCGGTTGAACAGCCATGGAAAAACGCCACCTTGCGGGAGAATGAATCCTGTTCCTTGGCCGCATTCTTCCTGAACCAGTTCTCGAATCCCTTACCCATGTACTTTGGGAAAGACCTTTCCTTGTCAATATCGAGCATCAGATCCATGACACCCTTGACTGGTTTGGTGGAAATGATTGAATTCACGATAGGCGCAAACGGCCTTGCCGCCTTGCCCATAAGGTCTGTGTTGGCAAGGATCCTGTCACGGAACTCAGGCATCTCACGGGAATACCTTCTTCTGGCCGAGTGAATGAGGTCGGCGATCTTTACTCCGGAAGGACAGGCAACTTCGCAGCGTTTGCAGTTCATGCAATACTTCAGATTCTCGTCGAAGAAGTATTTGTCCTTCAAACGAAGCCTCTCACCGTCAGGACCTGCCTGCTTGGGACCGGGATAGGAAGGATTGACAGCGACCACGGGACAGTAGGCCGTGCAGATAGTACATTTGATGCACTGCTCGAAATTATTGAAACTGACGTTCTTTTCCTGCATGGTCTCAAACTGCTAAAATGTTGTCCGCAACGCTCATTGCCGTCAAGATGGCAATCCCTGCCCCACTACCTTCTTTCAACGGGTTGCATCCTCCAAGCTCGGCTCCTGCCACGAATAGGTTATCTATTATGTTTCCTTCCTTGATGGCTCTGAAGGAGGAATCCGTGATGACTCCGAATCCGGAGAAGTTCTGCCATGAGAAGAAATCCTGGTCACACCAGTCCTTCCTGTCTGCAGGGAAATCGACATCCAGCCCGAAAACAGGTTCCACGACCTTGTCAGGAGCGGCATCCAAGCCTTTGCCGAACAGATTGCCGCTTGCCAGGACGAATGAGTCAGCCTCCAGGCGTATGTTTCCAAGATTGACTGTCCTTATACTCTTTACGGAGTTCCCTTCTATGGCCGGATCGACTGCGGTATCTCCCATGAGGAAAGTACCACCGGCAGATTCGAATGCATTCTTGAGAAGCATCTGGGCCTTGATTCCGGGTACAGAAGGTGGCATAGTCCCAAGGAACAGGACTTTCGCGGGAATCATTTCCTGAAGCCATCTGGAAATTTCAAGACCTCCAAGACCGAACACTTCAGGAAGTACTACAAGGTCTTCGTCCTTGTACAGGTCCTGGACCATGTGGCCGAATTCCTTCCAGTTGTCCTCGATGTTCATTACGCGGGCGATATTTACGGAACGCATCTCGGTCGGATTCCTGCGGATGTTCTCTATATCTTTGAGCCTCACTGCTTCGATCCTGCATGAAGTTCCCCTCTTTTCGAGAGCTTCTGCTATGAAGCGGGTATTGAAATCCAGGAAGCCGGCGAAATTGACTATCAGTGCCTTGGCTCCCAAATTCTCATTCTTGGTTTCCAGCAGAGTGACATCCTTCATGGCAAGCCAGGACGGTTTCAGAGTCCCGAGTGGTGTCATCCTGAATCCGTTCCTTACCATTGCCGCACCTACTTCCGAACTAATCTCTCCGGAAGGAGTGACAGAATGGAGTTCTATCCCGCAATCCCGGAAGAAACCGGGAACGGATGCCACGTACTCAGCCACCTTATCGGTTCCGATCTTCGAGTAAGGATGTTCTTCGGGAAGGGCAAACAATACCTTAAGCGGTTCAGCCACGGCAGTACCATCAGGCAACCGACCAAGCAGACCGAAAGCACCTGACGAAAAATGCAGTGCATTCTGACCAGCCGAGACCATCAGGCATTTCCTTCCGGCTTTCTGGAGTTTGATCCCACAAACCAGAGAGGACAGGCCTCCTCCTATCAATATTGTGTCAAATCTCATATCTCTTCATTCAAACCAAGGACTTCCGAATATACCCACTGGGTGTAGGCGCTTTCCCTCAAAGTCTCTCCCCATGCAACCGGAAACATTCCCTTCCATCTTTCGTTCATGAATGCCCTTAGGTCAGCCCTTGCCTTTGAAGTACACTGGCGGGCTTTGGCCAACCTGCCGGCAGCCCTGCACGCACAGAGTTCTCCCTGGCAGGTGCCCATCCCGAAGCGTGTCCTCCTGCGAAGGTCAACCAGGTCGTTCACTTCAAGATATTCAATCGCCCTGTCAACTTCGGCCACAGACACCTGCTCACATTCGCAGACGAGACTTCCGTTGTCAGCGTCGAAATCAAGGTTGGCAGCCCTGGAGCCGAACCTGCCCACAGAAGCTTTCTGGGCAGTTGTCGGGACATCCCATATTTTCCTGGCGACCTTTTCAATGCCACCAGGTTCAGAGCCTGGCAAAGGAGTCTTTGCCGTGACACAGGTGACACTGATTCCAAGTTTACGGCAGACAGCATCTGTAGCCATCTCGGCCATAAGCCGGTAGGTCATCAACTTGCCGCCGGTTATGCTGATGAAGCCCTTGATACCGTCACGTTTCTCATGATCCAGACAGACTATTCCTCTACTGATATTCCTGCCAGACGGATCGTTGTCAGCCGAAACCAGTGGACGGACTCCGGCATATGCCCGCAATATCCTGGTTTGCGCAAGGCTTGGGGCGAGTTTGGCTCCTTCAGTGAGGAGAAGATCTACCTCGTCGGGAGTGACACGTATTCCGTCACACTCCTCGTATGGGACCCTGGTGGATGTAGTACCTATGACGCATACAGTGTCACCAGGAACCAGGATGTCTGCATTGGCGGGCTTGCGGCATCGGTTGAGAACCACTCCGTTGACCCTGTGGGCAAAGATTAGGAGGGCACCCTTGGCAGGGAACATACCGATGTTCACTCCTGCCATAAGGGCTATGTTATGCCCCCAGATGCCTCCGGCATTGACGGTTACGCTTGCGTAATAGTCTGAAACTGACTTTGTAACATGATCCAGAACCTTGACTCCCTTCACGGTGTCTCCTTCCTTTATGAAGCCTACAACTTCTGAATGGACCAGTATCTTTGCGCCATGAAGCTTGGCATCCACCATGTTTGCAGAGCACAGACGGAATGGATCCACCGAACCGTCAGGAACTCTGACAGCTCCAATGATCGAAGGGTTGACTGATGGTTCAAGAGCGATGGCTTCCTTCGGATCCAGGAATTCTGCCTTGATTCCGGCAGCGGTACAGGCCTTAACGAAGGTCGCTTGATAATCCAGATCATCTTCCGGAAGGGTGATAAACAGTCCGGAGGTGTCATCAACGCAGTGACGGGCAATCTTCTTGAGGATCATGTTTTCCTCGATGCATTCCGTGGCGGATTCCTTGTCGGTGACGGCATACCTCGCTCCGCTGTGTAGCAGTCCATGGTTCCTGCCGGTCGCCCCGGTTGCAATGTCTCCCCTTTCTACGAGGAGTACCTTCAATCCCCTCAAGGCACAGTCCCTGGCCGTTCCGGCCCCGGTAATGCCGCCTCCTATGACTATTACATCATATTCTTCCATCAGCGTCCTGAGTATTGCTTGATTTTGTTCCTAAGTTCTTTTGACAGGCTGACAGGCATGTCCTTGTCTGAACGGTCAAGCCACTCCAATGCAAGGCCGGGCTGTCCGGACATGAAGCATCCTAGTGCAATGTTGTAAGCTGCGCAGGCCCTTTTTTCAGCATTCTTGCTGTTGACGAGAGTCATCCACTGCTCGATTGCCTTGTCCCATTCGAAAGAATAAGCGTGGCCGGCAGCCGTATTCCATGCTTTCTCGGCACCGTCATAATAGATTACGAAGAAATTCTCCTGGATCCAATTGGACAGGAAAGACGAAGCGGCAAGGCCTCCGGCCTTTTCGGCCATTTTGGGAATCTCTTTAAGGGATGAACGTGAGATCCTGTCCTTGGAAGTCTTCCCATCGCTGTAGATGTCAGTAGTGAGAGATTTGCTTCCAGTGAAACCCATGACCTTGTCTTCCTTGTTCATGGAATCATAGACATAAACCTTAGTATTAAACGTCATGGCTACGTTGGAAACATAAGCGGAATCGGCAGGCACCCTCTTTCCGGTCACCTTGGCAGGATCTCCAACTATAGGAGATCCTAGTTCAGGAAGGTCGAACAGGAAGACCACATCCTTACCAGACTCAAGCACCAGGTTGATCAAAGTGTCCTTGCTGGAATAGTCTGCACCGGGAACGGCTTCCATCTTGAAAAGTCCTATCTCCCTTTCACCTCCAAAATAGTCTTCCTCCAGGCGATTGGCAAACCCTTCGGCTACAGACGCGTTGAATGCATTCGAGTTTGCTTCGTTACCTGTCAGATAGACCACGGCCATGGTCTTACCGTTGAGATTGATTCCTGATTTGGATGCACCTCTCATTTCAGGCCTGATAATGAAAGCCTGTGGGGCGCAAGAGACCAGTGCAAGCAATGCAAGCACCAGTACTGATCCTTTGATTGAAGTTCTTTTCATTTGTTTATCAATTTAACGGGCTCTGCGACGAGATCATATTCGTCAGCGGCCGTAATCTTAACTTCAAGAAACTTGCCGAGATAGTTTTCAGGCGCAATTCCACCGAATAATTCCGATGTGTAACGGACTATTATCTCTCCATCAACGTCCGGACTCTCGCAGGCACTTCTGCAGACGAAAACCCCATCAGAGTAGTCATCAACGAGGACCTTCTCAATTGTTGCAATCCTGGATTGATTGAATGACAGTGAGATATCC
>JAEEGJ010018117.1_pt1 | contig 15778 bp, 1 predicted proteins | sample 8958761 | NCBI WGS metagenome assembly JAEEGJ01 (sample SAMN16246546, study PRJNA631951) | gut metagenome | biome: gut microbiome; feature: rumen; material: RS-attached | host: Bos | place: Iran: Karaj | collected 2018-10
CCAACACCCATGTGGACAGCCTGCATCACTCTGTCCAGGGCTGGGCCAACAAGCAGGATGCGGATACAGCTTCCGCGGCGACGGTAGCCGCCGGTTTCTTGTACAGCAACATTGAAAACGATGCCAAAGTAGAGCTCCAGGGGGATACAAAGGACCACAAAGGGGTGACTCTGGTTTCCGAAAACGGCAGCGTGAACCTGAACGCCACCACAAAGCAGATCTTCGATCCGGCGGAGCCCTACAAGAATGTGGCGGAACGGGCGGAGAAACTGTGGAATGCCCTGAAGGCACTGGGAAAGGAATTCCCAGAACTGGCCAACTTCCATTCCGAGGCCGTAAAGATCCACAAAGAGTTGGAGGACGGGACAATCAGTACAGAAGCGGCCCGGGCTTCCTTTGCGGATTTTTCCGCTTCCCTGGGGGCATTCCTGTCCAAAGAAGGGAAAAACCTTGTTAAACTGAACAGCAACATGAAGGGCATGATCCAGGACCTGTCCGACTGCCTGAGCCCCGATTCCTATACAAATTACTATGTCCGCAGCTACGTGGTGGACTCCCAGGATACCGATAATAACCTGGACCTGGCGGCCTCCATCAACATCGCTAAGCTGCACAACAAGGGCATCGTGTCCTTAGGCGAAAAAGCGGATATTTCCGCAGGGAAGAATATTGCCATTGACGCGGTTACGGATACCAACGTAGTATCGGCCACCGGCAACGGCGGGGAATTCCTGGCCATGTCGGAAAGCAACGGCAACGGCGCCGGAGCCAGCGTGGCAGTGCAGGACTTCACCGGAGACAGCCTGATCCTGTCCGGAAAGAATGTGACCCTGACGGCGGACAAGGGCGGAAAAGACAGCGGCGATATTTCCCTGAACGCCAAAAACGAAATGATACAGACCGGCATCATCCTCAGCGCCGGTAAAGCAGATAAGCATCTGGCCGCCACCGGTTCCCTGAACCTTTTGACAGGAGGCGGCAACAGCCTGGTGCTGGTGGACGACGAAACTACGGCAAAGGCGGCCAACGCCTTTACCCTGTCCGCCAACAACAAGACCACGGTGACCAATGTGGTGGGGGGCCTGACTTTAGGCAGCTCCCGGACCAATGTGACCGTGGGGGCGGGGGTGGCCGTGAACCTCCTGGATGAGAACACTGTGGCCATGATCGGCGATACGGGCTCCGACGCGTCTGCTGCCGCAACAGATACGGATACCGATGAATTCAAAAAGAAGAGCGCGGATGAACAGAACCGCATTAAGGCGGATAACGTCTTAGCTACAGCCCGGAAGCTGGCGGCGGAACGGGGCCAGGTCCGGAAGATGGACAGGGATTTTACCCTTTCTACGGAAAAGCTCACCGCTTCCATGGGGGCTAAAACCGCGTCCGGGGCGGAAAAAGGAACGGTGACCGCCCAGGATATCTCCGTTACGGGGAACAGCAGCGGCACCCTGAACGCCGTAGGCATTGAGGGCGCGGAAGCATCGGAAAGCCACGCCGGGTTTGATTTTCTCACCAACTGGGATAAAAAAGGCAACTATCTGCGGGACCAGCTGACGGATGCCGGCAAAAATGTGGTGGGCTATCCTCTTACCAAAGTAAATAAAGCCTTTGGCGATAGCAGAGTGGTCAAAAACTGGAATTTTGGGGAATACCAGCCGATTCAGCCCGCCAACGACGACGCGTCCCAGGCATCCTTTAACGCTACGGCGGCGGCCAGCGTGGCCTGGAACAAAGTGAACAGCGAAACGGCGGCCATCATCAGCGGCGCGGACCTGAATCTGCGGAAGCAGGCATCCGAAGACGAGGCCGGTTCCCTCCTGAACACGGCCACAGACGACGTGTTCAGCGGGGCCTGGTCCGGGGCGGCGGCAGTGAACTGGTTTAACGGTGCTGCCGGTGCGGCTGCCAACAATAATGCCAAAAAAGGCGCCCTGGGAGCGGCCCTGGCCGTAAACCACCTGAACCGGGCAACGGACGCCCTGATCCTTTCTTCCGATATTTCCCAGGCCGGCGCTATTAAGAACATGGCCATCCGGAACGGGGCGGAAGCGGCGGCGGCCCTGGGCCTGGTCGTCACCAACGACAGCCAGGGGACCGGTACGGACGCCAGCGTGGCCTTCGGACTGGCCATGAACAAGAGCAATAACGACGCCCACGCAATCCTCATTGATTCTTCTTCCTCCTACAAGGACAAAGTAAAGAAAGACGAGTCAAAGGGCGATACGGCGGACAATACCCTTACCTATTCCGGCGGTACCACGGTGGAAACCAGCGCCTATGACGGGGACGTACAGGTAGCCGGAGGCGTGGACCTGGCCTGGGTGAAGACGGACCAGGCGGGAGTAGGCATCGCGGCAGGCATTACCGCCGCCGTCGGTGAGATAAAGAACGATATACAGAGCGGGATCCAGGGCGGGTCCTATACCGGCGTCCGGGATATGAAGGCGGCGGGGGAAGACGCCCTGACCCAGGTGAACGCGGCAGTGGGACTGGGCTTTTCCCGCTCGGAAAAAGGTGTTGCCGGAGCAGGCTCCGTAACCTACACGGAGCTGGCAAATAACAGCCGCAGCTATATTACCGGCACGGAGACCATACAGGCTTCCGGTGAGGTTTCGGCCACCAGCCGGGATATTTCCGGCAAAGACAATGTCTATAAAGAGTACCTGAAGCAGCGAAAGGTAGATGCCACCGGCCTGGAATTCCTCAGCAAAGACACAAAGGACAAGCTGGGCAAGGAGGCCGGCAGCGCCATTGTCAACGTGGCGGTTGAAGTGGCCGAAGGCAAGGGCGCGGCGGCCGGGGCTGCAATTTCTTACAATAATGTTACCAACAAATTCAGTTCCGATATCGCCAACAATAAAAACATCACCGCCGCCAGCGTAAAAGGCCAGTCGGACGTGCATACCAACATTGTGTCCGTAGCGGCGGGGGTAAGCGTCAGTGAAAGCCTCTTTGGCGGGGCAGGTTCCCTGTCCTTCAACGACCTGGACCAGGATAATGGAGTTTCCTTCGCCAACAACCGGGATGGCGGTAAAACCGACAGCGGGGTAAAAGCCGATACGGTGACCGCCGGGGCGAAGAACACCAGCCATATCGTCAACGTGACCGGGGACTTTGCGGGGGGCAATAACGCAGTAGGCCTTGGGGTCGCCTATAACAAAATGGCGGACACCACAGGCATCGCTTTCAGCCGGAACCGTATAGGCGCCAAAGACACGAAAACCGGTACGGCGGTGTCCCTGGACGCCCAGAACGAGGCCTATGCCCTGGCCCTGTCCTTAGGCGCTGCGGCTACCTATAAGGAAGACGGAACCGTGGCGGCCCACGGCAACTTCGGCGTGAACCGGGGCTATAACGACACCGTGGCGGCCATCGGGGAAGACCGGGAAGGAACAAAATACGCTTCCAGCCGTGACATCATCACGGATGCAGCTTCCGTAAAAGTGAACGCTGCGGACAAGACAACCACTACCGGAATCGCCGGAAGCGGCGCCCTGTCCGTAAACAGCAGTACGGTGGCCCTGGGGGTCGGCGTGGCCCTGACGGATATCGGAAGCGGTTCCACGGACAGCAACAGACAGGAAGCGGTGCGGGCGGAGATCGGCAACGCGGACATCACTACCCTAAAAAAAGACAATACTGCTCCGGTGGTCACCGCCACGGCCAAGGATACGTCCAAGGCCACAACCGTAGCCGTCGGCGCGGGGATTACGAAGGAATCCAAGGTGGGGGCCCAGCTGGTGCTGGCCAATGCGGAAATCGACAAAAAGACCTCCGCAGCCCTGACAGATACAACCATAGATAAAAACGCAGGCAGCAAGGCAGCCCTGGTTACGGTAAAAGCGGACAGCAAGGCAGAACTGGATACCGGCGCGGCGGCCCTGCAGCTCAGCGGGGAACAGTCTTTCCTCACCGGCGTGGCGGCCGTAGGCGTGAACCGTATCAAGGATACAACGGCGGCCAGTGTTTCCTATGCCCAAAAGCAGGATGCAACCGCTTTGAAAGTGGGGAACCTGAACATTGGCAGCAATGCTAACGGAAAGATCGTCAGCGCGGCCATGGGGGCTTCCGGTTCCTGGAAAGGAACCGTTGCAGCGGGCGGTTCCGGCAGCTACAATTACATTGAAAACAACTCCCTTGCCACCCTGGCCAACGCCAATGTGGACAGCAAGGGCAATATCGGCGTAGTGGCCCAGAGCGACGAAGCCATTAACAATTACGCAGGGGTTTTGAACGTCAATATTTTGGGCCAGGGCGTTTCCGCCGCTCTCGGCGTCAGCGGATCCAACAACAAACTGTCCGGCTCCACGGAGGCTGTTATAAAGGACAGCACGGTAGCGGCTGCCGGCAGCAGCGACGATGACAAGGTCATCCGGACAAAGAGCCGGCTGAAAGAAAAAGATAACGGGCTCATCGACGGCGCCGTGACGAAGAGCACCTGGTCCAGCGGCCGGCTGCAGGAAGGCCGGGAAGAAGAGAAAAAGACCGGCGTGGTAGTGAACGCTTCCGCAACCCATGGCATCTCTTCCGTTCTGGGCAACGCCGGGGTGGCGGTTGCCGCCGGAGACAGCGGTATCGGCGCCAGCGTGGCGGGCCTTTTGAACATCAACCGCATCGGCGGCAAGACCACGGCGAAGATACTGGATTCCAGGGTAAACACAGCAACGACCCGCAGCAACGTTTCCGTGAAGGCGGCTGATTACACCAACGAGGCGGAATTCAGCGGCGCGGCGGCTGTGGCCGTAGGGGACAAAGTGGCCGGCGCGGCGGGCCTGACTTTTAACTTCAACACCGTAGACCGGGAGACCAGCGCGGGGGTATCCACCTCCAAGGCTGTCTGGGACGCCGCCAAAAAGCAGTATACGGCCCCTGCAGGCAAGGCCCTGAATACGGTATACGCCAAGGATTTCGCGGTAACGGCAGACGCGAAGCAGGCCATGTCGGCCTTTAACGTTGCCGGGGCCGTGGCGGGAAGCGAAAACGCCGCCTTTGAAACCGGCGACAACGGCAGCAGCAGCAAGATGCGGAGCGCCACCATTGCCACCGTTACCAATACCACGTTGGATTATACCGGGGAAACTGCTGTGAAGGCGGACCATGAAGACCGTATCTACAACCTGAACGTGGATGCGGGCCTGACCATTTCGGCAACAGGAGCCGGTTCCCTGAATATCGGCGTCGGGGTGGTGGACGAGGATTCCTCCGTGGTGGCCAACGTGCAGAACAGCGAACTGAAATCCGAAACCGCCAAATCGAAACTCGGCGTGGGCGCTTCCAACAGCACTACGCTGGAATCCAAGCTAATATCCGTTGGTGTGGCGGCCGGTTTCTACAGCGGCGGCGTAGCCGGCAGCGTGGCGGTGAACAACATCGATACGTCGGTGATCACCAATATCGCCGGCAGTGCACTGCAGGCCGATACCATCGAAGCCGGTTCTTCCAACAAACTGAAGATCAAGGACGCTACCGGTACCGGCGGCGCCGGCCTGATGGCGGGCATCGGCGTGGGTGTGGACGTGAATACCCTGAACGATACTGTCAGCACGGTCATTAACAACAGTACCCTGAAAGCCAAAGACAGCCTGTCCGTGAACACCGGGACGGAGCGGGCGGTGGATTCCACCGTAGCGGGCGTAGGAGCCGGGGCCGCGGGCATTGCGGTCAATGTATTATCCGTTACCGTGAACGGCGGCATCAACCAGCTGGAAGACGTAACGGACAGCGAAAGCACCAGCGACACCAAAGGGACCTTCAGCCATAAGGACAGCCTGGGCAAGGTGCTGAACAGCATCAACAATGAAGCTGCGGACAAACTGACGGAAAGCTTCTACGGCCTGACCGACGGGGAAAAGAAAGAGGCAAAGCAGCAGGCGAAAGTGAACGCGGAGGCCGGGAATGCAGTCAAAGGCACGGGCGTGCACACTTATGTACAGAATAAATCCGTAGTGGAATCCACATCCGGCAGTGTGAATATCAGTAATACGGAAAAGAACGACGCGGACCTGAACGGCGGCAGCGGCGCGGCAGGCGCAGGCGCTGTCAGCGTGGCGGACGTGATTTACCATATGAACCGGCTGAATGACATCAGCGTTGGCAATTCAACCGTTAAAGGCGCCAGTGTGGCCATGCGGGCTGAACAGGGCAACATAAAGGCAAATAACGAAGACGCCTTCCGGCTGCGCACGGTACAGGCCAGCGCGGGCGTAGGAGGCGTTGGCGTAGGCTACGCAGGCCTTACGACGAAAGGAAGCACCGGCATTACAGTCAACAAAAGCACCGTCAGCGCCACCAACGGCAATCTGACGCTGCAGTCCGTTGACACGGCCTGGAGCAAATCGCTGATGATCGGTGCCAGTGCGGCGGTGGTCACCGCCTCGGTGAGCATGGCCCACAACGAGAATGCAGCCGGCAGCTTTGTGACCGTTTCCGGCGGCAGCAAACTGTCGGCGCAGACGACCGCAGTTAAGGGAAGCGACGGAAAGGACAAAGAAGAAAAAGTACCGGCTAAAATTACGTTGGAGACGTCCCGCACCGGCCATGTGAAAGCCAAGACAACAGGCGTAGGCGCCGGCGGCGTAGCTGTGGCAGTGAATCTGGCTGACGCAACAGACGCCAGCGATTCCGCCGTTAATGTACAGGGCAGTAATAACACCTTTACGGCGGATACTGTGGAAATGAATGCGGTCAACGCGCCTGTGGTCAAGGCGGAATCCGGCGGCACGGCAGCGTCCCTGATAGGCGTTTCGGTCATGAAGAGCGAGGCTGAGGCAACGTCCCGGGCGAGGGTTATCGTAGCAAACGGGAACGGCCTGCTGGGTAAAGATGTTGGAATGCACGCGGTTATCGGCGATAAAGAAACGCCCACTACCTATGCCGAGACCCATGGTACGAGCGTGGGCATCGGCGCCGCCGTCAATCCCAATAAAGCGCTGGCAACTACCAGGACCGGGGCCGCTGTGTCCGTAGGCAAAGAATACTATAAAACGAATAAGGATGATAAAACCGGTAAGGAAGAAGCTGTCACCAACCTGAAAATGACAACCCAAAACAATGCAGGCCATAAAGCCTATGTGGGTAATACTACCATCGGCCTGATTCTTGCAGTAGGGGTGGGCGACGCCGAAGCTGCCGGCGATGATAAGAGTACAGTTGCCGCAGGCGGCGGGAACGTCAATATGCTGAACGTGTCCGCCAACGGATCCGTCAGCGCCTCCGGTTATGCGGACGGGGATTCCGGCGGTGCTATTTCCGTCGGTACGCCCTCTACCATAACGCTGAACACCAAAACCACCAACAGGGCCACCCTGTCCGGGCAATGGAATGTCAAAGACAGGGTTTCCCTGACAGCGGCAGAATCTGTTACATCCAGAGGATCGTCCCGGACAGGGGCCGGCGGCATCGCCAGCGTAAACTGGGCGAAATCCGACAACAACGTAACGGCTGATACAAAAGTTATATTGGCGCAAGGCGCGGTGCTGAACACAGGCGCATCCTATGTTTTGGCGGAAAACAACATTACTACCGGCGCCTGGGAAAACGAGACATACAATAACCATATGAACATGGGCGGCGTCTTTAACTTTGCGCCGGATGTGAAGTCTACCTCGGTCGTAACAGCCAATGCCGGCATAGAAGTAAAAGCGGGAGCGGCTGTGACCACCACGGGCGGACAGATTTATGACGCCCATAACAACATGAAACTTTCCAACAAGGTGGAAGGAAAAGGCGGCGGCGTGGCCGAAAACATGGGCGTCCACAGCATCAATACCACTACGGAGAACAGCAAGATTACCGTAGAGGAAGGCGCCGTGCTGGAACAGAAAGGTGAATTTGAAAAGGGGGACCTGATCCTCAGCACCAGCGACAACCTGGACCTGAACTCCCTGTCTGAAGCATGGATCGGCGGCTTTGAAGGATATCTGAACGTAGTCGATTCCAATGCCATTAACCGCAACAACCAGATCACCGTCAACGGAAAACTGGCCAGCAGCCACGATATTAATGTATATGCCGGGGCGGATCCGGACGGATCGGATGCCCAGATGAACCTGACGGGTATTGTGGAATCCCATAACAATACGGTGGTTCCGTTGAAGAGCGCCCCCACATTCTCGTATGATTTAAAGAACAACCATCAGGTGGTTATAGGTAAGAGCGGCGACGCCACGGCAGTCCGCAATATCAACATTACGGCGGACAGCGGCTCGGAAGCCGTTAAGAAGAATGCCACGGAGGTAGCCTGGCTGTTCCTGGGGGCGGATAAATCCACGAATACGGTTACCAATACGCCCGGAAAATCGAATATTGCGGAAACCAACAACAACTTTGTAAACGTGGAGGGCTCGCTGAAGACGGGTATCCATAACAAGGTGGTCATTGATATCAGCGGCGCCGCTGTGCCCGGCAAAGGGGAGCCGGGGGTGACCGTTGCGCCGGCGGATGGCAGCAATCCCTTTACGATCCGTACGGAAGGCTCCAGTGAGAATTTCAATAAAGATGACATTAAAACCGGAGACATGGATTACGCAACCCAGCTGGGTACCCAGTTGCAAGCAGTGGAAGCGCTGATCAAGGAATACAGCACAGGCACTGACGAAAAGACCATGGCGTCCTATCTGGGGTATGTGCAGCAGCGGCAGCGGATCCTGGAAGAAATGGACAAGCGGAACCTCTTCGACATGGAAACGGTAGACGGGAAACAGGTCAAGGTCTATAAGACCAGCGGCCTTACCGTCCGCTATGTGGAGATCCCGAAGATCACAGCCAGTGGCGGCAGCATTACCATACAGTCTGACAGCCTGTACGGCGGCGGCAGCATCCAGGCCAACGGGGCGCCCCAGGTGAAGGTCACCAACCACTCCAGCGCCTATCTGAAGCTGGACGGGGTCCAGATTGAAGAGGGCGGCGGCGAGATCCGTTTCCGGGGAAGCAGCGTGACCGGCAATGAGGACGTAAACAAGCTGAACCAGGACAAAGGGAAGAATGCCGGATTTGCTACATTTAAGAATGATACGGCATCCGGCCAGGCCAGCGCCATCCTCGTGGAAAATGATAATAAAGCGGGAACCTCCATCAAAGTAAAGGATTCCAAGGGAGTAGAAGGAACCTATAATCCCATTACCGACGTGGCAATCGCAGGCAACCTTGTCAACAACTTCGGCGATATCCGTATCCGTAACGCCAGCGGCTCCATCACAGCAGGCGCCAACGTCATCGGACGGACAGTCCAGATGCAGGCCCGGGACAGCATTTCGCAGGATTATATCGACGGCATCGTGAATATCGGCGGACGTCCCCAGGACCTGAATGCCGCAGAAGTGAAAAAGGCGATGGACGGGGTCAACAACGGAGATCTGAAAGACAAGGCCAGCGACAAGACGGTTCCCCAGACCGGCCTGACCCAGACCGCTTCCGATATTACCAACGCGGAACTGGGCCGCATTGCCGGCGACAGCGTCTACATCGCGGCTGCCGACATCAACGTGAACGGCCTGATCCAGAGCGGTTTCAGCAAGTATGAGGCCAATATTGGCGAAACCGACATGGATGACCTGTCTAAACTGGAAAACAAAGGAAACGAAGTGACGGTCCAGGGCCGTACCCTGTATAAGGTGAACGATGGCGGGAAGGCCGTGTATGACAAGGATCTGGGCGCGTTTAAGTACATTGTGCAGGTGTATTACGATCCCCAGGCAAAAAATCTGGTGGTAGAGGATATTGATACAAAGGGCGGCAAGATTTATCTGACGGGCCGTATCTCCAGCACCGGAAACGGAAAGATACTGGCCATGGACGGCGGGGCGGATATCGCGATTTCCAATGGAACCGCTTACGACCTGAATGCAGGTAAAATACTGAATAACGATATTGAAGGTAAAATTACCATTACCGACCTGGCCAGGGATACCTGGACAGAATATACCCGTTCGTCCACCAGGACCATAGATAATTACAGTAAGGTAGCCAGGGACAGCGCCGCCATGGAAAAAGCCGTGAAGACGGAAAAGGGTATCGGTTACAATAAGGGCGCAGACGCCTCCGGATCCTACAAGGTAAAGGAAGGCCTCCGTTACAACTGGACCCTGGGTACGGAGACAGGGACGACCCGGTATTTCCACAAGACGGAAAAAACGTTGCTCTGGGGACTGTGGAACTACAGTACCGACCAGGATAAACTGCGGGAGCTGGAAAAAACAAGCGAAGTAAAAGAAGTACAGAGCAAAACAGGAAGGAATCTGGGCCAGGGCAACTTCGTGGACGTCATTTCCGGCGAAGCCAATTACGGTAAAGAATTGAACAGCACAGAGTTCGGCGCCGTTTATGAAAACCGTGTGACCAGCAACACGTCCACGGTAACCGGAAGCTGGAAAGAAAGCGGCAAGTGGTATGCCCTTTGGATGAATCCCAGCTATCATCTGGAATGGAATACCAAGACCGGTTCCACCCAGTCCTACACCTTCTCCCTGAAGGCGGACCGGGATATAGGCATCGGATTTATCGGTAAGGAAAACGGCAGTATTTCCCTGCAAAATACGGCTTCCCACAGTGGAGATATCAACCTTACGGACGACATTAAAAACAATGCGGCAGGCGCAACGGTGCTCATCAAGGCGGCAGGCGGCAGTATTACCCAGAAAGGCGACGCGCCCATTACCGCCGGGCATGCGGAACTGCAGGCAAAGGGCGATATGGAGGGTATCCATATCGTATCCCTGGGGACCCGCACCCTTAATGCAGATGGGAAGACCTACACCGCCTCTGATAAGGTGAAGCTCACAGCCGTTTCCACAGAGGGCGGGAATATTGATATCCAGGTTGCGGGAGGCACGGCGGAAGGCCAGGCCCTGCCCGGCAACGTTGAGATACAGAAACTGGAAAGCGGTGGCGCGGATATTACCGGCAAGTTAGGGGACATCACCCTGAATGCGGAAGGGGATATCACCCAGGCCGGCAGCGGCGCTGCCATCAAGGGACTGGCCATTACCCTGACCAGCGAAAAGGGCGGCATCGGCACCAAAGACCAGGCTGTCGTCATGGAGTCCCATCCGGAAGCCTACGGTCTGGATCCGGAATCCTCCAACGTGGACGCGACGGCCCGGAAGGATATTTACCTGGCGGAAGAAAGCGGCGACATGCGTATCGGTTCCATTGTATCCAAAGAGGGTGACGTGACCCTGACGGCTGCAGGTGGCCGGCTGCTGGACGCCCTGCCCCTTGTGGAACGCGCCAATAATGTAGAAGAAGACGACCTGGTGCGGCACTGGATTGACGCCGGCCTGATTGCAGGTACCGAAGAGTATAAAGGCGCCTACATCAGCGGTCTGGAACAGGACGCCGCGAATTACCGTACGCGGGTGCAGGAACAGTTCCAACTGTTTGCCAGCGGCGAAGCCAATGCCCAGATCAAAGCCATGTTCACGAAAAAGGACGGTTCAAAATACGCCAGCGCGGAAGAATACCTGAAAGCGGATACAAAATATCAGGAAATAGTTGATAAATTTAAGAATCCCACGTATGTCTGGACCAAGGAACAGCTGTTGTACTCCATCCGCAACGCCATCGTCAACAAGGAAAGCGGCGTCACCACGGAGACCCAGGGCAAGGCGGCCAACGTCCAGGGAAACAATGTGACCCTGAACGCCAAAGGCATCGGCTTGGACAGCGATACCACAACCACCATCCTGGCCAGCGAAGTGGGCGGCGGGTCCGATACGGCCATTGCCAACCTGAAGAAGCTGGCCAACGCGGACGCGGCGGACGTAACCTTAAAAGACAGCAAGAGAAATATCCTTACCTTTACTAAGGATGAAAACGGCAGGGATGTGGCAACGGCCCGGAACGCGGAAGGAAAGACCGTTGAAACGGACGGCGTCATCCATTCCTTTGTGATCGGCAATAAATCGCCCCTTGGTGTCAACGCCACGGAACAGCTGAACATCACCACGGAGGGTGGCAACGCATATGTGGCGGGGCGCAGCGATGCCAAAGGGAAATTCGCCCCGGTCAATGTGGGCGTTATTTCCACCGGTAAGAAGGGCGATGTGCGCCTGTACACCCAGGAATGCATTTACAATGCGCTGGATCCCCAGGACCAGGCCAATATCCAGGCAAAGGACCTTATCGCCTACGGCGGTACAAAAGATATCGGCGCCGCCGACAAGTATCTGGGGGTAGACCTGAAGGGCGACCTGCTGACAGCCAATGCGGACGGAAGCGTCTATATCAGGAACTGGAATAATGCAGACCAGCTCCGGATCGGTTCCATCTTCGCCGGGAATGCCATTGCCCTGAATTCCGACAGGGGCATGGCCATGACCGAAAACAAAGACTATGGAGCGGCCTACCTTAACGCAGGTAAGTCGGTGCTGTTGGAGTCCTCCCGTCAGGGCGGGCAGATCGGAACTTCTGACGCGCCGATCCGCATCCTGAATAACGGGGCGGCTATTAGCGTAAAAGCATGGAACGCACATATACGGGGCGTAAACGGGTTACTGGGCAAGGATGCAACAATGGATCTGAACAGCGCCGATGTGTCAGGAAGCCTGGAAGCTTCCAGTGAAGGCGCCCTCAAAACCACGGGCACTATTAGTGCCGGCAACGTGGCGTCCCTTTATACGGACAAGGGCGGAGACCTTATCCTGGACGGCGATATCCATGCCCGTTATGTTTCGGCGGCAGTGACCGGGGATAGCGAAAAAGACGAAAATGGAAATATTGTTGTAACCGGGAATATCGATTCCGATGTGAGTCTGGAACTTGACAACCGTACCCGGGACGGCAACGTCGTGGTAACGGGTAATATGAAAAACACAGGGAACCAGGGCATATCCGTCAGCAGCAGGAACGGATCGGTTTTCCTTACCGGAACCGTGAATGCGACAAAAGGGGATATCAATGTGAACAGTTCCGGCGGCTATATCCTCCTGCAGGGGGATCTGGACGCAGGGCGCGATATCAAAGCATCTACCCGGGGGAAAGGCGACATCGTCCTTAACCAGGACATAGATGAGGTAAAAAATCTCCATGCAGTGCGTAACATAATCCTTCAGGCAGAAAATGGCGATATCAATGTCAGCGGCATGGTGAAAGCGGATAAAGGTTCCGTAAGTGCCGGGGTGGAAAACGGAAATATCGCTTTTACCGGTGATATAGGCGATACAAAAGCTCGCGGTGATATAACGGCCACTGTGGCCGGAAACGGCAATATTACCTATTCCGGCGCAACCAAGACCGGCGGAGACATCCGGGCGCAAATAAACGGAAACGGGGATATTATCTACAACGGTCCCACAACGGCCGGCGGCAGTATTACGGCTTTGGTAAAAGGAAACGGGGATATTATCTACACTGACAGGGTCTCGGCCGGCGACAGCGTTACAGCGGAAGCCGGGGACGGGACCATCTGTTACAACGACCCGGTGAACGCGGGGAACAATGTGATCGCCAGGCTGCAGAACGGCCTTATCGTCTACGGGGATTCCGTAACTGCGGGAAACAATGTGGAGGCCCATATTTCCGGGGAAGGAAATGTTTTCTATCTTGACAGAGTGGAGACAGGCAAGGACATTATTGCCCGTTTGGGAGCGGGCGATATCCTGTACGGCGGCGATTTGAACGCCGGAGGCCGCGTCAGCACCCTGACAGGGAACGGAACCGTCTCGTACCTGGGAGCCGTCTCGGCAGGGAAGGACCTGGAGGACGACATTAAAGCCGATGAAGGCCGGGTAGTTTATTATGAACGGCACGACCTGATCAGGGACGGGAAGAAATCCGGGTCGGCTGCTTCTTCCGGGAAGAATGCAAAAGCGGATCAGATTAAAGTAGTAAAACCGGGCGGCAAGATGAAATAAAACCATGGAACGCTTGTATCCTGTTTACACAGGGTACAGGCGTTTTCTGTTTTCCGCCTTACTTTACAAAGGGGAATCTTATCAGTTCGCCGTCTGCGGAAGGGCAGGCGGCTGTTTTGTTATAATGATAGCAGTAATACAAATCGTGATTTATCGAGCAGAGTAATTAACAGGAGTACAGATATGTTTTATGAAGAACTTAAGCAAATCATAAGATTAGTTTTACAACAAGGCTTAAGTGGTCAGGCATTGATGGACGTATTAACAGCCGATGTCAATCCAACGGAAATATATGCATCGGATGATATGCTTGCTATGGATTCTTATTTTTCTCTTTTGCATTATGCGTCAGGGGAAGAAGTGGTTGCAGATGCTGAATGGAAATACTTCCTGGATTGTCTGAACGGTAACAGAGTTTATAGTCTTGATGTCATGTTTAAAAATGGAGTAAGATTCTTAACTATAGAAACTTTTGTAATAAAAGATTATTACTGCTACAGCTTGTCGATGATAGCTACTGATTATACAGCACAAGAAGCTGTCCAGGTCTGCAAATCTTTTCGCCTCGACGGTATGCCACTTTCAACAAAGCTTTAATAGAAAATGATGGATAATAAATGACATGGGCATTACGTACAATAAGGATATCGAAGCAATGCATATTGTTTACTATTCTTAACACTTTTTTAGTCATTATGCTATAATATAATTAAGACATTTTAATTAGAATTCTAATGTTTACGTTTAATTATTAATATAGTTTAGGAGGCGTTTCTTGTGAGAAGACTGTTAGTTTTAATGGTTGTAGTAAGTACTATTCTCATGATGGTAGGTTGTGGTGGTGGTGAAAAGAAAACGGCCGCACCTAAAGAAGTTTCTTATATGCAAGTTAAGGCCAATGAACTCATGAATGATTATATTCGTGATGTTGGTACCGCTGAAAGCAAATATAAGAATAAAAATATGCAAATTACTGGACAACTTGTGTCTAAAGGTCAGTTTAAGAATTCAAGTAATTTTTACGCAGTAATAGCAGATAAATTTGCTGCAGGAAGAAAATACAACGTTTTAGTAGAGTACCCAGTAGAAAAAAGTGCTGAAATAAATAAGTTAAATTATAACGATTTTGTTGTTGCAAAAGGTGTATGTGCCGGTGTAGTTGCTCAAGAAGATCCTACTGTAATAAGTGTACAAATATATGAAGGAAGGGTTGCTAATGAAGACCCCAAACCCGTTTCAGGAGACAATAACACTACAACATCAACACCTCCTGCACCTGCAAATCCGGCACCAGCTGCTGTAAATAATACTCCAGCTCCAGTCCCGGCTTCTAATGTTCCTGCAATTACTGAAAGCGCCATTGTTAATGCATATCATTCTTCAGCTGATAAAGAAGGAACATACATTCATTCAGCATTATTAACTATTGATAATGATACCAAATCTTGTTGGGCTGAAGGCGTGCAAGGGTTAGGTATTGGTGAAAATATTGCTATCCACTTTAATGGAACATATAAAGTAAGTGGAATGAATATTTGGATTGGACATCAAAAAACAGAAGACCTCTTTTATAAAAATGCACGTCCTATTGCAATAAGAGTTATTGGTTCTGATGGTTCAAATGAGGTTTACAATTTGAATGATATGTTTGGTGTACAACGTGTTAATTTTATAAATCCTATAAACGCTTCCAATATCAAAATCGTTATTGAAAAGGTTGCACCTGGCAACAAATACGAAGATACTTGTATCGCTGAAGTTAAATTTTTCTAAGGAACTTTAATGGGGTAGTATGAAAATATTACCCCTCTTATTTTTATTATAGGAATAATTGACCATGTATAGATTTATAAATAAAGTTATATGTCTTGTATTGTTTTTGGTTGTGTTTATGTTAGCTACAGGTTGCAGTAGTAGCGAACCAA
>JAEEGJ010018118.1_pt1 | contig 15778 bp, 11 predicted proteins | sample 8958761 | NCBI WGS metagenome assembly JAEEGJ01 (sample SAMN16246546, study PRJNA631951) | gut metagenome | biome: gut microbiome; feature: rumen; material: RS-attached | host: Bos | place: Iran: Karaj | collected 2018-10
AGTCCGATCGCGATGACCATCTGGCTCTTCCAAAGCGGGATCGTATTGACGAGAGTAGACTGGATCTTTTCTGCCATCACCGTGTCGTTACTCTGGATCAGACGAATCTGCGGAGCCATCTGCATTGAAATATTTCTCGTAAGTTCAAGATCATATATCTTCTTCTCGAATCTTTCGATCATCGAAGCGTAATCCCTTGCAGCCTGAGAATCTTCCTGCAGACCTGATTCCTCAGCCTTCTGAAGAAGTGTCGGAAGCTCTTTTGTCTTGGCTTCCTCAAGTTTCTTCTTGCCGGCGATTATGTAAAGACTCAGCTGCTTGAAATAATCAAGGTTCTCATCATACATTTTGTCAAGCATGGCAACATCTTTAAGAAGAACCTGCTGATGTCCTTCCATAGCCTTGCTGATCTTATTGACATTTACTTCGGCCTTGTCGTATTTGGCCTTGAGCGATGTGAGCTGGTTACTCGTCTTCTTGAACAGTCCGAGGAATCCCCCCTTCTGCTCCTCAACCGAAAATCCCTTCAGTTCGGTAACGACTCCTGTGAGCATGTTTCCGATTTCTCCCATATCCTTGGTCCTGACGCTTTTGAGCGCTCCTTCGGAAAAATCAGCCACATTCTTCTGAGCGGCAGCGCCATACTGGAGTACAAGCTGGGAATTCCTTATGTCGATCTGCGACATGAACTTCTCAACCTGTGCCTGCTCTTCGGGAGACAGATCATCCTCTTTTGCTTCAACTATCTCTGCGGGCTTTGGGGCACTCATAAGATCCATGAACGGATCCTGTGTTGCTGTGCTCTCCTCCTTCAGATCCACTACCTGTGCATCGATCACTTCACTCATTTTTATCTCCTTTCACGCCTTCCATTCCGGTTGTAAGGCCTTTTTGTATCAATACAGTTTTCAATACCTGCGCATCCGTCGTGACATCGAGTACCGAGTCCTTGAACAGCTTGTTGAGAAGCTTTCCGAGTGCATCGTTTATCGTATCCATTGTGTTTTCTATATCGCGCTTGGCTTCGAGTATCTCTTTGCCGGGTTCGCTCACCCTGTCATATTCCCTGTATGCGTCAACAAGCTTGACGGATGTGGGAAGATAATAATCCATCAGTTCATGTATCCTCGACATCTGCTCGGGATGTTCCCTGATCCTTGCGAATATCTCTTTGAGTAGTCCCTCGAGCCTGTCAAGTTTTGCGGAAATCTCTATCCCGGGAATATCGTTGTTGAGTGCTCTGATGCGGGATATATGATCGTTTCCTTCTCTTATCATCCGCGACAGCTCAGCCGACTCCTCGGGTGTCAGTGTCGGGAATTCCTGCTCGTCCTCGCTTCTTGCGGTCGTATCTATGACGTTTGACGATCCGTGTGTTTCGAGTTCAAGATAATGATTGAACACTTCATCGGTCAGTATGAAGGTCGTCCCGTTCCTGTCTATATGCCCCTGCGGAAAATACCCCAGGTCCAGAAGCTTTTTCAGTTCACGCAAAACCTTCTTCGGGGATTTGTTGGAAGAAAGGGCCAGCGTTTCGATATCGATATACTGTCTTTTCCCTATTATCTGCGCATATCGTGCCGCGAGTGTCGACATCTTGCCCTGCCTGATGCCTTTTCCGAGAATAATCCCGAATATTGCAACAAGTGCCGTCGGGAAAAGCATGTTTCCGAGAGTCAGACCTCCTGCCGCAAGTCTGACAAGTGCCCATATTCCCGTAAATCCGGTTCCTATTCCGCCTATGATGCTGTTAACCGTGGATATAGTCCCGCCGACGTCACTGTAAGGAAATGCGAGCTGCGTTGTCGAGATATTTTTTCCGGAAAGACGCCTGGCATGTCTTGCCGCTTCCCGCTCACGACGCTGTCTTTCCATTTCCTCGCGAACCTTTTTGCGCTCTTCGTGGAGCTGTCTCTGCATCGCCGCGGTATGCGTTCTTCCCGAGAAATCCTCTTTTCTTTGGGACAAAGGCACTGCATTCTTCGAATTATTCTTTGAAGATGCAAGGGCATCGTTCATCCTGTCTCCGACACCGTCAAGAAAATTATCGACGCTTTTGACAATGACTTCGTTCAGAAACGTCCAGTCATTGTTATTCATTCCTTCGGTCCAGGCTTTTTCGAATTCCCTGCCGTATTTGTTTTTATCATCGTTTGGCATCGGTTTACTGATCCTTCCGGCCATGTGTAAGTTTCGGTTTCATGGCATCGGTCTCGGATTCCGGAATGACACCGTCGCCCTCAAAGACCTTTCTTACAGAGTCCGACCCGCTGTTGTAAGCGACAGCCTTCTTCCTTGCCACTTCGTTATCCGTGATATCAAGCATATAGAAAACGTCAACGGATCCGTCTTTCCTGATCATGAATCCGCAGTAGGATATCCCGTCGGGCCTGTTACCTTCCGAAGACTCCCACAGATCCGCTATGTGCGCCTCAAGCTGAGCGCTTGTCGTATCGCAAAGAGTCATGGCATCATTTTTGTCGAGTTTCCTGCTCTTTTTGACCGAATAATTGTAACAGCGTATATCCGGGTCATCCGTATCATTCGGACGAAGCGCATATGATATCGCCACCTGAACATAATCGGAATCCGACAGCGGGTACGAGCATATCTCGCGCCATGATCCTTCGGGCAGTTCACTGTTGGCAAATTCAAGTATCTCATGCGAGATCCGCGCATTCAGTTCATCCATTCCGGGAACATGTTCCTTGAACGAATTGAAATAAAGCACTTCATCGACTTCATTGTGTCTCGGGTCATTTGCGGGATATGAATCGTATCCGTAGACCATCATTACCGGAACGAGGAACGGCAGCCCGCCTATCTTATCCGATGTTATCCTGTCCGCCGCTCTCGCACCCGTGATCTCATAATCAAACAGCGCCGAAGTTGTTGTATCTCTCGTATTGGCCCTCATCGAATATATGAAGCATACGATCTCTTCGTTTGTCTCGGAGTCGACAAGCGCAACTTCCATCTCGAGCGAGCCGTCTGAATACTGGGTTGCTCTTCTGACCTGTCCCTCGGAAGTTCCCCTGTCTCCAAGTGAAAATCTGTATTTCAGGCCGTTTGTGATTGTCACATGCGCGGGGCCCTGTGAATAATCCATTTCACTCTCGGAAATATCGGGAAGTGAACGGATCTTTCCGAACATTGCATAAAAAACGTCGCTGACGATACCCGGCTCGGCATCTACATATCCGGCTACTTTCTCAAGCTTCATCGCTTTGTCGGTGCAGTTTCCGAAATACATATGGACACAGTGCCACATAAAATCGCTGTTATCCTGCGTATATGCGCTTTGCTGTTCTACGCATGTCATATTGACGGCATCACACAAAGCGGCCATTCTGGCCACGTTTTCAGGCAGATCCTCAACGTCAAGACTCTTGGCGGTCTTGAGTGTGGAGGCGCTTGTTGCCGATTCCGCAGCCGTACTGTTCTCCCTCTCTTCTTTGGGAAGTTCATTGTCTATAAGCAACGCACCGTCCTGCATCGCATCAACCTGTCCGAAACTGACCTTCGGAGCAGGCTCCTTTTTACATGCACACAGGCTGCATGACAGGGCCGTTGCGATTATGATCATTGTCACCGACATATATTTACGCATACATAGTGTATTTTATCACATTTTCACATTTTGTAAAATAATAAGGGCGATATGGAATCGCCCTTAAGATCATGAAATATATGCCGTTTTTCACAAAAGTCTGACAAAATCCTCCTGCGGCATAGGCCGTGCATAATAGAAGCCCTGTATCACGTTACAACCCATTTCCGTGAGCATATCAGCCTGCTCCTTGGTCTCCACACCTTCGGCAACGAGGTCGAATCCGAGCTTTCTTGTCATATTGACGACCGACGATATTATGACATTACCCCTGTCCATGTTATCCGTCCCGCGAAGGAATCCCATGTCAAGTTTAACTATGTCGATCGGCGCGTCCTTTAAAAGGTTCAGAGAAGAGTAACCACTTCCGAAGTCGTCCATGTTGACTTTGAAGCCCATATCCCTGATACTCTGAACACGCGCAAATATCTCATTGACGTTATCCGCATATGCACTCTCGGTGATCTCGAACTGGATGAACTTTCTGGCTTCGGGATATTTGTCCTTAAGCTCTCCTATAACCGTAACGATCGACTCGTCAATAAGGCTGACTCTTGAAATGTTCACGGATACCGGTATTGGTTCATGCCCTTCGGCAAGCCACTTTGCTATCATCTCAAACGAACTTCTCCATACGAACCTGTCAAGTTCGGTTATGTATCCGTTCTTCTCAAATACCGGAATGAACAGCCCGGGGCTGACTATCGACCCGTCAGGCTTGATCCAGCGCGAGAGCACCTCGGCTCCGACCATGTGTCCCGATATATGATCATACTTGGGTTGGAGATAAAGTGTAAACTCCCCGTTCTCCATCGCCGATTTCATCTTCTGCGTGACCTCGGCCTCTTCCGACATGATCTTGGTCATCTTCTCGGTATAGAATATATACGTGTTACGGCTTCTGTCTTTCGATGTTCTGAAGGCGTATGTTGCATAAAGTGTCGCACGTCCGATCGATACCGACATATTATCCATCTCATATAATCCGCACTTTAATGTGAGCGGATACTCTATTCCGAGATGTGCAACGGACAACTGGGTATCCGCTTTAAACTGCTCGATGTTTTCCGGAGTGTTTTCAAACAGACATCCGAACGTACCGGCTCCCATCCTGCCGCATTCGCCTCTCTTGTCGGCAAATTCCTCAATAACCTTGCCGACATATGAGATGACCATGTCTCCTCCCGTATTTGAATACAGATCGTTGATACCTCCCAGACCGTTGATATCCGCGACCACCAGAAGATACTTCTTGTCCGGGTTTTCTGCCACAAGTCTCGTGACCGCTTTGAAGAATCCCCTCTGGTTATACATCCCGGTCAGATGATCCAGCAGCATCTGCTTCTTCATCTCATCGTTCAGATAATGAACACAGTCTTCTATCCTTGAATAACCGTTTGCAACGGCGCAAACCATCTCATAACACGTTTTGTAACCGCACGCCTGACAGTCGAGTTCCTTCTTGATCTTCGACGTCTTGTGCATCGATGTGAATATTTCCTCGACGACATCAGCGGGAACCGAACATTTCTGGTGATAGTCCTCTTCTCCCTCCCATTCGAAATCTCGCGTGTTCAGGAAAGAGTATTTTTCTTCAAGCTTTGCGTACCTCTCATCGGGTGACATCTCTCCGTCATCCTGGTCACTCATGGCTTCATCAAACAGTTTTGAGTACTTCGGTATGGAATAATCCATCGTAAAGTTACTCCTGTCCACTGCGGGACCGTCTATGCATCCTGTTCTGCACAGATCGATCGAGACCAACGTCGGATGGTTGTTCCCGGACATCATCTGACCCGACGAAAGGAGCTTCTCCATCTTGGAATCAATTCCCACGCGTGATTTGAACAGATGCTTCGGAGAAAAATATCTTGAAACGATGAATGAGAACGCGTCGTTTTCAACAATGGCGCGTCCGATACCGGAATACGGCATCTCAAGTTCCGCTTCGAATCCCGATATATCAGTATCTCCTATATGTTTGAAAAGGCTGGAAAATCCTATGAGATAGTTTATGTTACGACCTGTATTGTATGAACTGAATTCATCGAATATGGCGGTACACGGTGACAATAGCGCAAATCTGTCTTTGATCTCCTTATACTTACGGTAGTATATCGCGGCACATACACTCGGAAGCTGGACCGGAATAAACTTATCAAGAGCTTTCGGGGCGTATCTCGAAACATAATTGGAAAATCCCGGACACGTATGGGCATAGAACTTCTCGGCCCTTCCCTGCTCGTTCATGTTTTCCCGCAGATACTTCGTATGACAGAACAGGCTGATGTCTCCTCCGATGGATCCGTCATATACACCTTTTATACCTATGGATTTGAGATATCCGAATACATGCGACGAGAACTCTCTTCCGTATGCGACCATAAATGTCGGATCGACAATGACCGATACTGGCATTCCCTTCTTTAGATCCAGAAGGAGATCCTCAAGGCTGTCGTTGTATTCCCTTGCCCTGTGAACACATTCGCGAACACATGCACCGCAGTGAATGCAGTTCTTGTCGGAAACATCAATACTTATCCTGTTATCTTCATTGGATGATACGTTCGCGCCCACGGCGGGACAGACATGCACGCAATGGTTGCACGCCACACATCTGTCATTCGTAATTATCATTCCGTCATTGTATCTTCTCAACTCAATATCCCTCTTAGGATCATTCAAACGCAAGTATGATCATCGTCTGATTTAAGTGCCTGTACATATACTGTTCTCCGTGTCCCGACACTCCTATGTAATCACCGTATTCTTTTCCGAGAAACTCGGTGAAATCGTTCAGCATGCCTGTCTCGGTAAAATACCTTGTCCTCGAGAAGCAGTTGAATACGAACGCGAACGCCGGATTCGGTATCAGTTCGTGGACGGAGCGCGATGTTTCCTTCCAAACATCCTCGATCGGATCTATAGGATCGAGAAGTACAACACGCGTCTGATTGTATATTCTCGAGAAGAAGCTCATACTGCCGTCGGGGAACAGTTCCTTGACCGCAATGATGTTAACATCATCGTTCTCTATCCTTCCAACCGGGTGGAAGAAAGAATTGGCTCCAAGCTCATCCTCGGGTATCTGCATTGCGGATGCTACAACACCCGTCGCACTCTTATGATCGAATTCGTATACCTTTCTTGCGTCACAGTCAACGTCCGTCGCCGTAAAGAAATGCTTTGTCGGTTTGAACATGTTCTCCTTGACTATGCCGATCCTGCCCTCCTCGTTATGAATGAACACAAACACGCAGGCGTCCATATACAGAATCCCGTTAAGAGAAACGGATGAAGGTTTTTCGGGATTGACCGCCGTTGCAGCGGTTCCCCCGCACAAAGGAATATCGTTATCCTTCATGACCTCGTGAAACGTATCCATCACCAGTTCTTCGCAGTTACCGACCGAAGCGTTGAACTCAAGACATACCGTATTCTCTTTTTCGATCTTCTCAAGAGCCGTTGTTATGGAATCCGCAGAGCGTTTCGGGAATCTGCTGACCTCGAATAAAACACCTGACGATACGCTAAGACCCGACGTGACGGCAAGAACGCTCAGTCCTGCTCTTCCCACGCCGCTCTTCGAAATAAAGACATCCGTTGTCATACCTATTACGGTCGCATCCGGAAATGAATTGGACAACATACGGGAATACCATCCGAAATTGGCATTATCGGATGAAAAGATAACAAGAACCGGTGAGATGAGCTCACCGTTCTCCTTAAGCTGCTCCAGGATCTTCGGATAGGCGTTTGTTCCCACCTTATCCTCGGCCTGTGCCGTGTAACACCTCTTCATATATCCTCCCGGAAAGAAAGTACCCAGATAACATGTATTCTACACGCATTATCGCGTTCTGTCCACTTTTATAAGTGACAGTTCGCAATCCTTCCAAATACTGTCGAGTACAACATCGCCCAGATCCCAGAAACCGTTCCTGTTAACGGCATATTTGCACACTTCCCCCGGGCCGACGAATATATAATCAATGTCGTATCGTTCGATAAAATCCCTGCAGTATGCTTCATCACCGCACCGGTAGAAATACGACACTTCATCCGCACGCTCGCGTACCGGATCCGGATCGTTATGCCACATCCATTCATGAACGAACCAGCCGACGGGGGTACACGCTCCCGAATACACGGACAGTGAACTTTCGTGCCGGTAACTGTCACCGCACATCTCAACAATGTTAAGAACGCGCCTGTCATCCTCTTTTAAAATGTCATAAGCTTCCATCTCAAATCCGTAATTTTCGTCCCCGTAAAGTCCGGCAAGCGATGATATACCCGATCTTTTATCGCTGTCCCACCAGTCGCCGAACCACTGTCCGCATGCGAAGGGTGTATAGCTTATATCCAAAGCGGTAACTATGACAAATGCCGCCACCACCGCCTTATATGATCTTATGACGGCAGCGCCAAACGCGATCCCGATTATGATCGCAAACAGTATGAACGCCTGATAAGTCAGCTTGAACATCGTATTGAAACGAAGGTTACTTGCGCCGTATATATCTTTGACATATACAACCTCCGGCGTGATCACGAGTCCGATCGTACACAGTATAAACGCAAGAAGCGCACTCCTTCCCGGTTTGTTTGGCACGGTATCTTTTGCATCGGCGTTGTACATCCACAGTATAAGCAAAAGCGAAACCGCGACCGGAATAAACCACAGCACAAAGAGTTTTGCAACCGGGGTGTGATTTTCGCAGAATGCGACTCCCGATTCCATCTTAACGAAATTGAGTGTAAAGGGAAGAATGGCGATTATCGAAACGGCGATAACGAGACAGGCTTTGGTGATGATGCCGACCGCGACGGAAGCGGAAAATCCCCGCCTTTTTATATCCGAGAACACTATCACGGCACCGGTTATCACGAAATAGATCGCGAAATCCCAGTAGTTTGCGCCTTTGTAATATGCAAGAAGCATCGAGATCAGAACGAGCCTTTGTATGACCCCTTTTCTGTCCTCCTCGTCGCGCTCGCTCATGCATAGATCAAATAGGATCGCAAGAAGCGGCAGCACGAATATCACATTTATCACATGCGCGTGAAGATCACCCAGTATAACGGAATACGCAGGGAATTCGTTTTTGCCGTTGTCGGGGTCGCCGAACTGTTCGTTTATATAAACGGTACCGTCCGGGAACCAGTATCCGAATTCTCCGCTTCCCATAAGGCGCCCCAGAACGGGAGCTGCAATACCGTACAAAAGCCAGTGCGGGTTAGCCCCGAAAGCCGCAACGCAACCGCCGAGTATCCCTCCGAGTACCGTGCTTCTTCTCTTCTTCGGACCGTCCGCGAAAAGTGCCCCGGCGATTCCCGACACAAGTTCAAACACCATCATGAACACCATGCCGGTAAAAGTCGCAAGCATCATGTTGTACCCGAACTCCGGAGTCGTATGTGCAAGCCTTGTCATATAGACCGACGCCGCCTGTCCGAGATAATAATAGTTAAGTCTCGTTCCCGAAAACCACGGATCGATCGGGAACGCACTCTTCTGCCTGTATATCGTCTGCATGAACCCGAAGTCCATGTAGTTTTCCGTACCTGGATCGACAACGGGATTGAACCCGATCACCCAGAAAAAGGCGAGAAAAATGACGGAGAATGCGGCAAACCCCCGCAGCATCTTCTGAAGTTCCGGCACACTTATATACTCTTTCTTTTGGACAAACCTTCTGAGTACATAACCCGCTGCCGCGAAAATCACAAGCGAGCCGTACATCGAAACATCCGAAAACTCCAGATTCGTCAGAGCCGAGACGGTCCAGGAAAGATAAAAGCACAAAAAAAGCCCCGCACCGAATGTCAGTGCAAATCCGGCGTCGGGAAACGAAAGGTTTCTTACCGGCATGAACGGGCGCATAAAAAACGAAATCGCAAAAACAACTGCAAGCCAGCAAAGAGCCGCAGTTGTTCCCGTATCTTTCATAAGTATGAAGCAGAGGATGACCGCTGCTATGACGATAAGACTAAAACAGTCCGAAAAGCTTTTCCTGAAACGATCCATGAAGATCCTCGTATGTCGTGTAGTCGAATGTCGGATTGTCCGTTCGTCTTCTCCATTCGTCCCTTATCGCATCACACAGAAGCCTTGAATTGGCGTCTCCGATCCGAAGTATCGACGGGAAGACGAAATAGATCATAAAGAGCGACAGGTCCGTCCTGACACTTCCCGGAAGTTTTCCGCCGCTCGCATATTCGGCAAAAACATTCTCGGCAAAGATGTTCGCCACCTCGTCTGCGGCGACGGACGCATCCTCTCTGCCTTTTATGTACTGTAACATATCGTCAAAGACCGGCCTGTTCCCGTCAAGGAACAGGTCGAATCTTTCTTCGTATGTCTTCTTCTTGATCTTCTTGAGCTTGGTCCTGTAGCCGTCAAACATGGCTGCGCTCTGGTCAAACATAAGATACCTCCGACCTCTTACTGTCCGTAATATGCATTCGCACCGTGCTTCCTGTAATAGTGTTTATCCTGAAGTTCCTGCGGTGCGGGTTTGACGTTGGGTTCGATCGTCTCGGCCCTCATCGCCATCTTTGCAACCTCTTCAAGAACGACGGCATTGTGAACCGCCTCATGCGCGTCCTTACCCCATGCGAACGGACCGTGATTCTTGCAGAGCACACACGGAACCGCCGTGACGTCCTTGTTCATCCTCCTAAACTCATTGATGATAAGAAGGCCCGTATTCGTCTCGTACGCCTCGTCTATCTCTTCTTTTGTAAGGCATCGAAGGCACGGAACTTCACCGTAAATGTAATCGGCATGGGTCGTTCCGTAACAGGGTATACTCCTTCCGGCCTGGGCCCAGCTCGTTGCATACGACGAATGAGTGTGAACTATTCCGCCTATCTCGGGAAAAGCCTTGTAAAGTTCCAGATGAGTCGGTGTGTCGCTCGAAGGTTTGTAGTCTCCCTCGACTTTGTTTCCGTCAAGATCCATTATGACCATGTCATCGGGAGTAAGCTTGTCGTAATCGACTCCGCTCGGTTTGATCGCAAACAGTCCCGTCTTCCTGTCTATCTCCGAAACGTTTCCCCATGTAAAAGTAACGAGGCCGTACTTCGGAAGAAGCATGTTCGCTTCGTATACTCTCTTCTTCAGTTCCTCAAGCATTATAACAGCACCTCCACTGCAGCACGTTCTATCTTAAGTCCGTCCATATATGTCTTCATGAACTCATCAAAGCCCTTCTCTTCGGCCGGATCGGGATCAACCGTGCTTCCCTTTGCACCGGCGAATATCTTGCGGTTAAGGAAATCTTCGAGATTTTCTCCGGGATTCCTTCCGTCGGCAAACGATGCAAGTATGGCCATACCCCAGGGACCGCCTTCTCCAGCCGTCTCCATGACCGATACCGGCGCATGGATTGCAGCGGCCGCGATCTTCTGGCCTACGCCCTTTGTCTTAAAGTATCCGCCATGACCGTACATCTTGTCAACCTTGACACCCTCTTCACCCGTCAGTATATCAAGACCCGACTTTAATGCGGCAAGTGCGGAATACAGATGCATTCTCATAACGTTTCCGAGTGTGAACTTCGAATCTGCGGTCCTAACGAAAAGAGGAGCGCCCTTATCGAATCCGGTTACCGGCTCACCCGAAATATAGTTGTATGACAGAAGTCCGCCGCAGTCGGCATCACCGTCGAGAGCTTTGCTGTAAAGCTTCGTGCACAGATCGTTCATGTCGATGCTGTATCCCATCATCTCGCCAAACTGTTTAAAGAGATCTACCCATGCGTTTATATCGCTCGTGCAGTTGTTGCAGTGAACCATAGCAACGGCTGCTCCGTCGGGAGTCGTGACCATATCAATCTGCTCATATACTTTTGAAAGAGCCTTCTCAAGAACGACCATTGCGAACACACTCGTTCCCGCCGAAGTGTTACCTGTACGAAGACCTACCGAATTCGTTGCGACCATACCTGTTCCCGCATCGCCTTCCGGAGGACAAACGGGAATACCAGCCTTGAGATTTCCCGATACATCAAGGAGCTTTGCTCCCTCATCCGTAAGAGTACCGGCATCCTCTCCCGCCGATACCGACTTCGGAAGTACTTCCGAAAGTTTCCAGGAGAATCCGCAAGGTGCGATGAGCTTGTCAAACTTCTCCATCATCGCCTTGTCATAATCTTTAGTCGCGGAATCGATCGGGAACATACCCGATGCGTCACCTACTCCGAGAACCTTCTGTCCGGTCATCATGTAGTGAACATATCCCGCAAGTGTCGTGACAAAATCGATATCCTTAACATGCTCTTCCTTGTTCAGGATCGCCTGATAAAGATGTGCTATGCTCCATCTCTGCGGGATGTTGAACGAGAATTCTTTTGTAAGCTTTGCCGCGGACTCTTCGGTGATCGTGTTTCTCCATGTTCTGAAAGGAACGAGAAGCTTTCCGTCTTTGTCGAATGCAAGGTATCCGTGCATCATGGCCGAAAAACCTATTGATGCGAATGAAGTAGGAACAACTCCGTATTTGTCTTTTATATCCCTGCAAAGATCACTGTAGCAGTCCTGAAGACCGCCCCATATATCGTCGAGCGTGTATGTCCAAATACCGTCCTCAAGACGGTTCTCCCATCCGTGTCCGCCGGTGGCAAGGACATTTCCGTCACCGTCGATGACGACGCCCTTTATCCTTGTGGATCCGAATTCGATCCCAAGGTATGATTTTCCTTCAGCTATCAAAGTTTTTGCATCCATAACTCTTCTCCTTTTCTTGGGTCCGTTAATACGGCCATTCATATAAACTTTCTTCATTAAGTACCGTCACCTTGTATTCCTTGCCCCCGAGCATTATCGAAGGAACGTTGCCGGTGTTGGTATAAAGTTTCTCATTTACATACTGATATTTGTATGGTTCCTGCCCCTTACGCAGTTTCCTGATTATCGATTCGACCCTCGGTCCGTGAAGCGGATTACACTCTCCGATGCAGCTTATCTGCCCCGCCACAAGACTCGATACGGCCTGTTTGTTGACGCCGTCGAACGATACTACCATAACTTCGCCGTTGGTTATATCGCTGCCGCATTTCTTTCCGCTCGCCTCAAGCACCTCTATTACACCGAGCGCCTCATTGTCATTCTCACAGTATACCACATTCACGTTGTCGTAGTTCCTGAGTATAGAGAACATGGCTTCCTTTGCTTTACTCTTCGTAAAATCACCCGGCTCATGATCCACGACATCCCATCCGTACAGTTTCGCCATATGGTCAAATCCCTTTGTACGTCCGATCTGCGCGGTACTGCCGAGCGTCCCCTGTATGTCCACGATATGGACATCCGAAGCCTTTATGCCCTTCTTGGCAAAAAACTTTGACATCCACATGCAAACTTTTCTTCCCTCAAGTTCAAAATCCGATCCGACCCAGCATGTGAACAGGTCCTCGTCGGAAACTTCGACCTGACGGTCGACGATTATGACCGGAATACCGGCCTCCTTTGCTTCGGACAGAACGGTATCCCATCCGGTCTCCGTAACCGGAGCCAGCACGATATAATCCACATCGCGCTGTATAAAACTTCTGATCGCCGTAATCTGGTTGGTCTGCTTCTGCTGTGCATCCTCAAAGATGAGTTCGTATCCGTTCTCCTTCGTGAAGACACTCTTCATCGATTCGGTGTTCGCGCTTCTCCAATCGGACTCCGCACCCAGCTGGGAAAATCCCACGACGATAAGATCTTCCCCCGTAACTACACTTTCAGCCTCTGCATTTTCGGCGGGTGCACAACCCGCCGAAAATGAACAGAGGCTAACAGCTGTTATCAACACTATTGAATTGATCAAGCGTTTAACATTCATGTATCACATTCATGCCTGTTTCTTAAGTGATTTCTTCTTACGTGCGATCACGATCGACTGAACGACAAGGAACAGACACAGCATAGCAGCTACCGTGATTCCTGTCCACCATGCCTGATCGAATCCGGCAGATGAAACTATACTCTGGATAGTTGCAAGCGAGAGTACACCGAACAGCGTACCGATGATATTACCGACACCGCCGGTCAGCATCGTTCCTCCGATGATCGATGAAGCGATCGCGTTCATCTCCGCACCGGATGCATGGGATGCCGCTCCCGAACCTACATGCAGGAAGTAAACGTATCCGCCTATACCTGCAAGAATTCCGCACATAAGGTGAGCAAAGAATTTGGTACGCTTAACGTTGATACCGAGCATCAGCGCGCTTGTCCTGTTTCCGCCGACCGCATAGAAAGAACGGCCGAGCTTGGAATATCTGAGCACAAAGAACAGGATCAGGACAACGAGGAGTGCCACAAACACACCTATCTCTATCTTGGCCGGAACCAGTTTTCCTTTTTTGTTTACTGTTCCGAGGAATGCAATCCTTATAGGCTCTTTGAGCTTGTTAAATGCCTCGTTCTCGACGTTGAACGGGTTGGTATGAACGATCGTCGTCATACCTCTTGCAAAGAACATACCTGCAAGCGATACGATGAACGGCTGAATGTCAAGGTATGCTATAAGGTAACCCTGAATGAGTCCGTATGCCAGTCCGATACCGAGTGCTATAAGCATTGAAACCGCCACATTACCCGGTGTAAGGTTCTGCTCCGGATTGAGCACGTTTCTGTCAAGGTATACGGCACAGCACATACTTACGAGTGCCGCAACACCGCCGACCGAGATATCGATGCTCCCGATTATCATTACGAGCGTCAGTCCGCATGACATAAGTATCAGGGCAGCATTTGCGTTTAATATGTTCAGGAAAGTCTGGAGCTTTAAGAAACCTTTTCCCTGAAAGATCATCGCGCCTATATACATCGCGAAGAATACGACGATCGTGATCATCAGAAGGACCATGGTATCTGAGATACTTTTGCGCTTTGTATTCATTTACGCCACCCCCTTCTTAACGGAGAGCTTCTTGAACTGAGCACTGATCCACTCTCTTACCGTAGGTGCCGAGAATACGACAAGAACGATAACGACGACTGCCTTATATGCCGACAGGGCATCGGAACTTACTTTCAGTTTGTAAAGTGTGGTGGTAAGGAACTGGATAACATATGCACCTATTATCGAAGCCCACATGTTGAACTTACCGCCTGAAAGCGGATTCCCGCCGAGTGCGACCGCGAGGATCGCATCCATTTCTATATCTTTGGCGATTACCGAGTAGTTGATCGTCGACAGTCTCGATGTCTTGATAAGTGCCGCAACCGCAACACAAAGACCGAGGATCACGAATGAGATGAACTTAACAAGTTCGGGATTCAGTCCGTTAAGTCTTGAAGAACTCGGATTGATACCTACCGCCTGAGTGTACAGGCCGAGTGTCGTGAACTTGAGAACAAGGAATATCACGATTATACAAACGGCTGCTATGAACACCGGTGCGGGAACGGGTATTCCGGGAATGAAACCGCCGAAGTAAGCGAACTTGGGATCGGGTACTATCGGAAGCTCGTTGTTGTTGATCCATGCGGCGATCGAACGACCTGCCGTAAAGAGGATCAGCGTTGCTACCATCGGCTGAATCTTGAAGTATGCAACAAGCACTCCGTTAAATGCTCCGCACATCATACCTACTACACAGGCAACAAGGAAACCTACTATTATCGGAGCCTGAAGCGAATCGGGACGTGAGTTGGATCCGCAAAGGACTCTCAAGAGTGCCGAACCGCAAATTGCTATCGTTGCACCGACCGAAATGTCCTGTCCGCCCGATGCCGCGGTAACAAGCGTCATACCGATCGCAAGTATCGCAAGCTCCGAACCGTAATCGAGTATCGTGATAAGATATCCCGACAGAACCGGGTTACCGGCCGAGTTCGTCTTCGGTGTGATCACAAAGAATGACGGATCACATATAAGATTGAATATTATCAGAAGCAGTAATGCCGCAAGCGGTATTATGATCTGACTGTGTATCAGTTTTCCGAATACTCCGGAGCCTGATCTGTTATTATTTGCCATTACTGTCACCTCCGGCTATTGTACTCATTATCTTATTCTGGTTAAGATCATCTCCGGTAAGCTCTCCGACAACATGACGGTCTCTCATGACGATGAGTCTCGAACAAGTTCTTAACATATCATAAGTCTCGGAAGAGATAAATGTTATTGCAATTCATTCGCTAGCAAGCTTTACCACGAGCTTCTGG
>JAEEGJ010018119.1_pt1 | contig 15777 bp, 14 predicted proteins | sample 8958761 | NCBI WGS metagenome assembly JAEEGJ01 (sample SAMN16246546, study PRJNA631951) | gut metagenome | biome: gut microbiome; feature: rumen; material: RS-attached | host: Bos | place: Iran: Karaj | collected 2018-10
AAGAAGAAGTCTTGTTGAATCCGCCTTGGGATCACAACCAACTACCATTACCTTCTTACCGTGCTCAACGAGTCCGGCTGTAAGATTCTGTGTTGTTGTTGACTTTCCGATTCCTCCTTTTCCGTAAATTGCTATCTGCCTTAGTTCTGCCATTTTTTCTTTTCTCCTCTTTCTTATTTTTTATGTATAAAAAAAGGCATTGCAAAAGTAAGCTATTTTCTTACATTCACAAAACCTCCGGTTGACCGGTCAGCTTTTTTACTGTCCGCTTATGCTGTTCATTTCCTTAAGTAATCTGAGGTACCCGTCCAGCTTTTTTATCGCCGCATCTACGGGTCCCGGCATTTCAAATGCTGCGATTCCTCTGTCTTCGAGTTCGCCCATCGCTCCGCCTCCGATCTTGGCTACCAGAACGAAATTGCAATCCGCAACGCCGTCTACTCCTCTTTTTAATTTCTCAGCGTTGTGATGCCCGCCTTCACATACCGGAATCACAAAACGCTGTTCAATTTCCTCATAGTCGCCGTTCTCATCAACATCAACTATCAAAAAGCTTTCGGCTCTTCCGAAATGCTGATCTACATATCGGTTGTCAGTAGATGCAAGCGCGACTCTGTAAACTGCTTTATCCATGTGAAAATGTATTCCTTACGTTAACTCTGCTCTGGTATACGAGCTTGCTGTACTCGCTCATTCCCGGAACTCCGACCGCATCTGCACGGCAGTGTGCGCAGTGTCTGAACACTTTGATGTACTGCTCCGCATCCTCTCTGGCTTTTTCTATCTGCTCACATGTCGGCTTTGGTATATCTTTAAGCTGATGCTGCGGTATCAGCGGAATAATGTTATACATCAGCGCTCCGGCTTCTTTGACCGTCTTTGCGATGGTAGCTATGTGCTCATCATTTATTCCCGGTACGAGAACGGTGTTGATCTTGAGCGTCACTCCCGCATCTGCGACCTTCTTGATTCCTTTGAGCTGATTCTCGATAAGAATCTTTGCGCCTTCCTCTCCGTATATCTTCTCGCCGTGCCAAATGATATATTCATTGAGCTTGGCTTCAATCTTGGGATCGACTGCGTTAACGGTAACCGTCAGAGTATCGATTCCGACCTCAATCAGTTCGTCCGCTTTTTCATACAGAAGAAGTCCGTTTGTGCTCATGCACTTTAGAAGTTCGGGATGGCTTTTTCCTATCTTTTTAAAAGTCTCAAAAGCGTAATCCGTCGCCAATGTATCGCCGGGGCCTGCAATTCCTGCCACCTTGATGTTCGGCACAAATCCAAGTGCTCTGTCTATAAATGTATTTGCTTCGTCAGGGGATATCACTTTAGAAGTTACGCCCGGTCTTTGCTCGACATCATTTATTGTCCTGTCGCAAAATCTGCAAGCTATGTTACATCCGGGACTTACAGGAAGATGAATTCTTCCCGCATTGAACTTACATCCGCCAAAGCAAGGATGGTTTTTCTCAAGCTCTTCATATGTTCTTGCCATAATCAAATCTCCTCTCAGAATCTCTGTTTACGGCTTGTCTCGAGCTGAGTTACTTTGCCATCGTGTACTGTTATTGTTATCGTGCCATACTGTATACTTTTGATGCTCTCAACTATGCTTTCCAAAAGAGCCTCATCGACTTCTGTAGTCTTTGGTATTTCTGCCTTTGCCATAAACTTTATCTCCTCGCCTGTTTTATAACCCATCTCCCTACTCGGTAAGTAGGTTTTAATAATGACGTTATATGCATTATGCTTTAGTTCGCTGCCATTGTAAAACACTTATAATTTATAGCAGGGTATAAATAAAACTTATCCCTCCGCTTTTTTTAACACTCTTTCGAACTCGTTAATCAGATCTTCTATGCCCTCGATTCCCACGGAAAGTCTGAGAATACGGTCGTTTATTCCATTCTTTTCAAGAACGTCCGCGGGTACATCCGCATGCGTCTGAGTTATGGGATAGGTGATAAGTGTCTCAGTTCCTCCAAGGCTCTCTGCAAAATAAATGAGTTCAACATTTGCCAAAATCTCTTTTGCAAACTCAGCGGAATCAACCTCAAAGGTGAGCATCGCGCCAAAGCCTCTTGCCTGCTTTTTCATGATCTCATAGCCGGGATGCTCTTTTAATCCGGGGTAGATTACCTTGGTGACATGCTTATTTTTCTTAAGGTACTCCGCGATCGCAAATGCATTTTCCTGCGCCTTGTTAAGTCTTACGGAAAGCGTCCGTATACCTCTTAAAATAAGCCAGCTGTCAAAAGGACTTAGTCCTGCGCCAGTTGTTTTATAGATAAAGCGAAGTCTCTCATCGAGATCTTCATCATTAACGATCACAAAACCTCCTATCGTATCATGATGACCTCCAAGGAACTTTGTTCCCGAATGAATAACTATATCGGCTCCAAGATCGAGCGGATTCTGATAATAGGGTGATAAGAAAGTATTATCAACTATCAGGATCAATCCTTTTTCATGAACTTTTTTGGCAAGCTCTTCAATGTCCGTAACGTTCATCATAGGATTGGTCGGAGTTTCTATATAAACTGCCTTTGTATTTTCTTTAATAAGAGGAAATACATCCTCAATGCTCAGGTTCGCAGCGGTATATGACAGACCGTTCTTTCTGCTTATCTCATTAAAGAGTCTTACGCTTCCGCCATAGAGATCCGAATCGATAATAAAATGATCTCCCGGGGAAAAGAGCTCCATCACAGCCGCAACTGCAGCCATTCCGCTTGAAAATGCGATCGCATCTTTTCCGTTTTCCAAAAGAGCTACAACAGACTCAAGCTGCTGCCTCGTGGGATTCTGCTGCCTTGTATAATCAAATCCCGTACTCTCTCCAAGCCCCTTGTGCGCGAATGTCGCCGTCTGATAAATAGGGTAACTTACCGCTCCCCAAATATCTTTTAACTTCTCATCATTAAGCTGACACTTGGTGTCAGCGCTATATTTTTCCTGTAGTCTACAGCCGTTTTCCGTACTCACTTTTACTCCTCCCGATATCTTTCCTGTAACCTGTTATGCCATTTTGTCAGGTTTTACCATATCTCTTTTCATATGCTTCATACAGCTGTTCCATTGCTTTTTCTATAATGCTTCTTGGACTTGCTATATTTATTCTTTCAAAAAGGGCCGTCTCTCTGCCAAAGATTATTCCTCCGTCGAGCCAGAGCTTTGCCTCATTTTCAATAAGATTCCTTAAATCTCTGTAGTCGGTAGTAACCTCTGAAAAATCGAGCCATATAAGATATGTTCCTTCAGGTTCTATAAGCTTAACCTTAGGCAGTTTTTCTTTTATGAAATTTCTGATGTAATCAAGATTTCCTTCAAGATATTCAAGGAGTTCGTCGACCCACTGCTCTCCTTTTTCATAGCAAGCTTTGGTTGCTGCAAGTCCAAGCACATTACACTGACTGTAGCCTCCGGCTCCGTTTTCACGATCAAATTTATTTCTCAACGAAGTGTTTGGAATAATTATGTTTGCAATCTGAAGCCCCGCTATATTGAAAGTCTTACTCGGGGATGTTCCGAGGATCAAATTGTCTTTGTACTTCTCTCCCAAAGTAATAAACGGTGTATGCTTATATCCTTTAAAAACAAAATCAAAATGAATCTCATCCGCAAAAATAAGAACGTTGTGCTTTAAGCAGATGTCACCTAGTCTTAAAAGCTCCTCTTTTGTCCAAACTCTTCCTGCCGGATTGTGAGGACTGCATAACAAAAAGAGCTTTACATTTTCTTCAACTATCTTTTTTTCAAAATCTTCGAAGTCGATCTCGTAATGTCCGTTCTTATATACAAGCTGATTGTTTACGACTTTTCTTTTGTTAAGTTCTATTGTCTCTCTGAACGGATAGTAGACAGGCTCCTGGATGATAACGCTTTCGCCCGGCTCTGTAAAAGCTCTCACGGCAACGGCTATTGCATATACAACTCCCGGTACGACAATGTTCCAATCATAATCAATATCAAATCCTTGTCTTTTCTTAAACCAATTTGCGACAGCTTTGGTGTAATCATCCTTGGGATCTGTGTAGCCAAAGATTCCGTGATCTACTCTTGTCTTAATGTCATCAAGAATCTCATCGGGAAGTTTAAAATCCATATCCGCAACCCACAAAGGAAGCAGATCGTCACGCCTTCTTCTCTCTATTCCAAAGTCATATTTAAGGCTGCTCGTTCCGCGCCTGTCATGTATTTTGTCAAAATCGTATTTACTCATGGGTGATACTCCCTTTTATTAAATGAGACCGCTTGTCATATGTGATGATAAGCGATCTCAGTGTGGATCATATTTAATTCCATTCATATATACACTTGAATGATATACGAATTGCTTCGCAATTCTATCATTTCCATATACACTTGAATGATATACGAATTGCTCCATGACTTCGTCATTCTCGCAATTCTACAAACATTCGAAAACCGCAAATTTGCTTCGCAAATTGCTATTTTCGAATGTTTGTTAGGGTCGTAAGGTCAAAGTGTTTATCATGCAAGCATGTAAACACTTTGAACTTTCCGACGCCTATATCATTCAATTTGCAAACAGAGGTGTTGAAAGGTATCTGTCGCCTGAATCGGGAAGGAGGACAACTATGTTCTTTCCTGCATTCTCAGGTCTTGCAGCAACAATAGAAGCTGCCTTAAGTGCTGCACCTGATGAGATACCTACAAGGATACCTTCTGATACCGCGAAGTTCTTACCTTCTTTGAATGCGTCGTCATTCTCAATTGCAATTACTTCATCGTAAACTTTTGTATTAAGTGTCTCAGGAACGAAGCCTGCACCGATTCCCTGAATCTTGTGAGGTCCTGCTTCTCCCTTTGAAAGAACAGGGCTTGTAGCGGGCTCAACTGCAATAACCTTAACATCTGGGTTCTGCTCTTTGAGGTACTCTCCTACACCTGTAACAGTTCCGCCTGTACCTACACCTGCGATAAAGATATCTACCTTACCGTCTGTCTGCTTCCAGATCTCGGGACCTGTTGTAGCTTTGTGAATAGCAGGGTTAGCAGGGTTAACGAACTGTCCAAGGATAACTGCTCCGTCGATTTCTTTCTCAAGCTCTTCTGCCTTGGCGATAGCTCCCTTCATTCCCTTGGCGCCTTCTGTAAGTACGATCTCAGCGCCGTATGCCTTAAGAAGATTTCTTCTTTCAACACTCATTGTATCAGGAAGTGTAAGGATTGCTTTGTATCCCTTAGCTGCTGCAACTGCTGCAAGTCCGATTCCTGTGTTACCACTTGTAGGCTCGATGATAGTTGCGCCTGGCTTAATCTTGCCGCTCTTCTCAGCATCCTCGATCATGCTAAGTGCTACTCTGTCCTTTACAGATCCTGCTGGATTAAGATACTCAAGCTTAGCAAGTATATTTGCATTTGTAACTCCAACCTTCTTGCTGTATCCGTTAAGTTTAAGAAGAGGTGTTCCTCCGATAAGATCTAATGCGCTTTCTTTGATGTCTGCCATAATTCATTCTCCTTATATTTATATTTTTATTTTGTTCGTGTTTTAATTGATGATTGAATCATAGCATAAGGGCACAGCGGTGAAAATTAAGGAATACTTATAGCGGAGTATAAACTTTGGTTATTACCCTGTCATCAGGTTATAATACGCCCTCACGGGAAAACTGCATCTTTATCAACAATAGCGGTATCATAAGGTACCACCATATCTATATCCCCTTCCACTCGAGGAGCAAGGGCATAGTTGTCAAAAAAGATTTCTATTCCGTCCGTACCTAATACCCAATTAAGTACAGGCATATATTCTTCGGAATTCTTTATCACATCTGTATCTTTATATGAGTTTTCAACAATTTCAGAAAGAGTATCTTCCCACCCATCATATAAACTATCTTCAGTGTCTTTGCTGAAATAATCCTTAAGGTATTTAAAAAGAGCTTCTTTATCCGGAATAAATCTCGAGATCAAAACCTCTTCTCCCGTCCTTACATCAAATGTCTTTGACTCCCAGTCGTCCCAGGGATGCGCTCCTCCTCCAAAACCATAGGAATAATAAACAGCGCTGACATAGTGTGAGTCACACCTTTCTATGTTATATCCTGTCGTAAGATCAAAAGGCAGCCCCAGTGTTTCATAAGAATCCTCATCTGCCTGCAGCGAAGTTTCGAAATACTCTTCGCTTAATGAATCCTCCTCTTTATAATTGGTATTCGTATATTCCTGCCAAGCTTTCGCCAATTCAGGATATTTCTCTTTGCTCGCATCATCCAATGCCACTTTTTCCGTTGATCTTATAAAATATGGTCTCCCCGAAGAATCGTCGGGGTTGGTCTTCTCATATTCATCGCAGGACTCGACAAAGACAGGTGCATCTTCGTCCACCGCTTTTTCACTATCAAAGATGCTTGCACTACCGGCGCTATCCGCACTCTCCGCCTCATTCGCTGTAAGCTTAGAATTTGCTTCCGACGATTCCGAAACAGGTGCATCCCCTTTGCACCCAGACAATATCAGCGCAAGCATCGTAGTAAGAATAAAGTATCTGTTTTTCATGTTCTTTCCTCTTTCTTATAAGCTGTAATGTCACTATTATAATACAGATAAATCAGTTCTATTTTTTATTTTTATCTGTGATTTACAAACTTACCATCAGGTGATTGGCCTCAAGATCATAATAAAGTGTACAACCGGAAGCGCTAAGATCAAAAACTCTTACTATGCTTGCTGCATCTGCATTACCTGAATCATCGCAAAATTCGCCCGTGATATTCCTGAACTTTTCAAGTATCTCAGGGGCAAAAATCTTAGTTTTTTCATTAGCAAAAACCGCAGTATAAAGAATGTCCGCTTCCACAAGATCCTGGAAGATATGGCTTCCGTATGACAGCTCGGGATTGTATCCTGCTTCCTTTTCCTCAACCTCGCATACGGCTTCAAACTCACTAATATCCGCAAAGGTAGTGGGAACGCCAAGCTCCGGTGAAGATGTGCCGATACGTCCGGGAACTATGAGCATCATGTGTCTTCCTTTATCTCTGTAGGTCCAATTGACCTTTCCGATAATACTAGCGATACCGGGCTTATCCGCGTAAGGCATATTGTAATAAGCCTTGGGATCAACGTATACGATAAGATCTACCGGAACGCTTCTTGAAAGGCCCATCGAAGAATCCAATGTTTCCATCAAAATATTCTCGGCCGGTACATTCTCAGGGATGGTAACACTGCCTGTATCCTTGGACACCTGCAGCGGTCTGCACTGCAAAAGATTTATCGAATACTCTCCGGTTTCCGATAAATTGATCGTAAATTCTATATCAACGGGATGCTGATACTCCTCATGAATGCAATGCATCATCCGCTGCATCCTTTTCATTATCTCTTCTTTTTTGACAAGTCCCCTACAGGAAATAAATCTTACATCGCGGATTATTCCACGCTCTTTTAATGAATCCTCAACCTCGTAGTCGTGTTCAAGCAAAGTATTTACAAGATACATCGGAAGCTTCTTCTCAAGGTCTCTAAGTTCAAGGCGCTTTAGCTCATGCTCTGTTACATCCATTACTTCCACAGCTCTTTGTGAGAACTGATGCTTTTCCGCGATCGTAACGCACGACGTTGCCTCAGGCATATCAAGGCTTACAAGGCGAGGGTATGAGCCCATCGTCCTGTCTACAGCCGATGTTCCAAGTCCCATGACAAGTCTGAGCATTCCCGCCTTCGGATCTATTCCGGACAGAAATTTGTACGGGCTGTATGAATAGCCAACACCTGCCGCGCAGGGCATATAGTACTGTCCGTAGTATGAGCCCGAAACCCTTTGAACAAGTAGCGCCATCTGCTCATCTCTTTTATCCAGGCCTCTTCTCTTACGATAATCAAGTGCGGAAAGACTCATGGTACTTGCATAGACCGTTCTTATGGCGTTCTCAAACTCTTCAAGTCTCTCTTCAAGAGTTCCTCTGTTGGCGCAAAATACCGACTCATACTTTCCCGCAAAGGCATTGCCAAAGCCGTCTTCCAGGATACTGCTCGAGCGGACAATAAACGGATCCTGTCCGTAGTATTCAAGGATGTGCTTTAGCTGCGTCTTAAAATCCTCAGCAAATACGCCGGACCTTAATTTATCCGCAAACTCTTCCGCAAGGGAAAAATACTCTTCTTCAGTCCTCTGACGAACTCTGATATCCCAGAAATCGTTGTCCACTATGTACGTATAATAAATATCGGATCCAAGAAAAAATGAATCGTGGGGCTCCAATATCTCGTTTATCTCAGGCTCGGTATTTCTGATGATAGCTCTTGCAAGAAGCATGCCGCAGGCTTTTCCGCCGATAAGTCCCGTGCCTATCATATGGCTTCGGACGTTGAAATAGTCCTCCGGTATAAAGTGCTTTTTTACCATGGTTCTCATCTTGTCATCTCTGGTCATCATGACCTTGCACATGATATCGCAGGGCTCTTCCATATCCATGTGGCTGTCATATTGGAACTTCGCCGTATTAAAAAACTTATCCCAGAAATCAACATATTGATCTTCACCGGGGCGTTGGAAATTGTCCAGTAGTTGGTAAAAGCGGCTGCTTTGAACACCGTCTAAGATTGGCCTGAAATAACCGTCCTCCTTCCTGTAAATATGCGGAAGGAACATGGTCTCCGAATCACGGTTCCAGACTTTTTCGGGACGGACATATACATTTTTTGAATCGGAATACACATCAAGAAACAGCTGTGTTGTGTTAAGAATCTTATTTATTGAATGGAAAGAATGCTTTCCTCTGATTATAGGGAAAAAAGCGACTGTATCAAGAATAAAAAGAAACGGACAGGTAACTCTGAAAAAATTGCCCATCATAAGGTCTGTTGCCCACGCGATCTGAAGTTCCGACAGGCAATCGAAAACATAGAAGGCATCCTTACCCTCTTTTTCTATAACATTATGGATCTCAACGGTGAAGGTCTCAAATCGGTGAGACAGAGGAACCTGCACAGTCTTAACTTCAGGGCAGTCCTCCACAAGAGGCTCGTGGGTCGCAAAACGAAAATAGATAATGTTCCTCTTATCTTTTTTAGCCTGCTCAATATACGGGTCAACGAATAGCTTGAACTCGGACAGTTCCGAAACTCTGAAAACAACGTTATCTCCAAGCCTGATATTATCAAGCGCTTCATCCATCTCGGGTATTCCGGACATTACTCTGTCAAATGCAGCCATAGATAGTACCTCCGCTTTTATAATTGGAACAAATGGATCAAAATAAAAAGGCAAAGACCACCAATTTCTTGGCGCCTTTGCCTCTGTATTAATCATACCATAATGTACTCACTTACACCAATTAAACATGTGATGCATTTTGTGCACGATACGATCGCAGGAAGCATAAAAGTAATCCGCTTTATTCCTTGTATTGTCGCTGAATGTGACAACTCTTTTTGCTTCGGAAGAAGTTTCAAGATAATCTATCATGTTTTTTCCCGAGGCATTTTTGTTATAGATTTTTATATAGGAATATCCTTTGTAATCATCAGATGGATATACCAAGATCTTTAGTTCTTCGTAGACATCGCTGTTCTTTATCTCTTCATAGAGTTTCTCTATCTTTGACGTCTCGTCCACGCACATCATATAGACTACGGAATGTTCCTTTGGTCTTTCTTTATTAAGATAATTTCTGTAAGGAGACTTGTGGAGCTTCTCATAAATATCTTTTTCCGCGTCGTTACGAAGCTCATCGTAGTAGATAATAAGCACATCTTCCAGGATAACCGTTGTAAAAATATTAAAGCCCCGATCTCTTATGAACTTCTCTATATTACAGGCGTGCTCTGCGGAAACAACGTAAACCTTGGGATATCTGTTTTCATTGATGTCATATAGTATCGCCCCGTCCATAGCAATTATGGGAAGGGACGGTCTTACTTCAGGCATTCCTTCAAGAAATCCCGCAGGAGTTCTGAGTGTCATAAAAGAGAGTTTCAATCCCTGCTCCAACATATTCGACATTAGGACCTTGCTGTAAGGTGTAAGGCCTCCGGAAAAGCCGTCCATCGATCTGTCCATATTGACAACAAACAACGTGTCTTTATCCAGTTTTCCATGGAAGTGTACAGAATTTAAGATAAGTCCCACAAATATTCCGATCAGCGTATCGAGGGATCTGTTGGCAACAAACACATATGGATTTTCATCCATAAGATGATTGACCACTATACTAAGAAAGACTACGCATGAAAAATACGACGCCTTCTTTTGCTTGATAACAACAGTAGTGTATATGATCGGTATAAGAGCCAGCGAGATAATGCAATAGTGCAGAAAGCCGTCTCCGAGATAGAGTATATTCTGTTTTACCAGAATATATACAAGACCGTACACGGCTCCTATAAAAGTGCCTATCGTACGCTGGATCGCATTTCCAACAGTATTCTTGGTCTGATTCTGAATACACCAAAGCACCGCGAGCGCGGAATAGAACGGTGTTCCCTGTTTACCTCGCAAAAAATAGATTGCGAAACAGATCAAAACTCCCAGCGCCGATTTAATTATTCGAAGCCCAATGTGAGGAATATGCACTCTGTCTTTTTTCATATACTAACCAAACACACTCCTTGCTATACCGCACAGAATCTCGGCGGTAGCCTCAGCTCCGAATTTTCCCGAGTCTATGCAAATATCTCTGTTGTCAAAAACACCTGACATATCTTTGCAGTACTTACGTCTGTAATTTTCACGAGCTTTATCAACATCCTGTATCATCGATCTTGCTGTCTTTTCATCCATGCCCAGTATGGATTTGCAGTTCTCAAGCCTCTTTTCAAAAGATGCGTACACATAAACATCAAGTACTCTGTCAACATGTCTTAAACAGTAATCACCACATCTTCCTACTATAATGCAGGACTCCATGGCCGCTATATCTTTAATAATGTTGCTCTGGATCTGAAAGAGCTCCTCCTGCATGCTGACTGGTCCCATGCCGAGAGGATATCTTCTTTCGGCAAAAAAGCCTCCGTGTCGTTCCTCTTCTTTACTTATTTCCGAAATGGGAAGTCCCATTCTCTTTGCCGTAAGTTCGACTATATCCCTGTCAAAAAACTCTATGCCAAGCTCTTTAGACATCTGCTGAGCTATCGTTCTTCCAAGCGCTCCGAATTGTCTCGAAATAGTAATTACGTATTTATCCATTATCTACCACCCCGCCTTTTTGCAGATTCCTTACCGTCATCGAAATGGAAAAATTGATCACAAAATATATTGCCGCTGCCAGACCGAATAAGACAAAAACGTCGGATACATTTATCGAATTAAGTCCGTTGTATCTGTTGGCCGCCGACAAGACTTGCTTGGTTCTTGCCATAAGCTCTATCACAGCGACGTTGGCAAGGAACGAACTGTCTTTAATAGTGGTAATAACCTGGCTAAGGAGCGTCGGAACGATAGATTTAAATGTCTGCGGAAGCACTATGTACCACATTATCTGGAGCATCGAAAACCCTTGTGAATGTCCAGCTTCAATCTGTCCGGGTGCCACCGAATTAAGTCCGCCTCTTACTATCTCCGCTATAACACCGGACGTATACAGGATAAGTGCGACTGCTGCCTTGAAAAGAAGCTTGTTATTTACGGAAGACAATCCGAACATCTGCTTATCAACAAAGCCGGGAGTCGGGCAAAAAACAACGCATATAAATATCCAGAATAAAAGCGGTGTGTTCCTGAACATCTCTATGTAGATGGCTGATGCAGCCTTAAATATCCTGCTCTTTTTACTTACGCAGTAGTTTCTCATCAGGGCAAGTACTGTTCCTATAGCTATGCTGAAAAGAACCGCGGCGACCGATATGATCATGGTAAAAAGAACTCCTTGCAGTATGAACTTTATTATTGCCGGGTCTTTTAACATCGAAAGACTGTTTCCCAATGTACTCATATCATGCCTCCTTAGGTCTTCCGTTTTGGAACACTTTGCTGTCTCTCTTTTTAAGTGATGACTCCCACATTGAAGCAAAAGTTGATAACGGGAAGCATATCAAAAAGAAAATCACTCCACAGACTATATATGCAGGAGCATAGGAACCGCCTGTGTTTTCACCTGTTACAAAACTGTATGTCAAAGATAACAGATCCGCACCTCCTACAATGTATAAACATGATGTGTTTTTTATCATATTAACTATCACGTTGGTCATTGGCGGTAATATTACCTTGATGCTCTGAGGGATTATGATGTAGAACATCCTCTCCGCATATCCAAAGCCCTGAGCCTGCGCTGCTTCGAACTGGCCCTTGGGAACCGATTCGATTCCCGCTCTTATTACCTCTGCCATATATGCACCTGTATAAATTCCGAGTGCCAAAAAGCCTGTAACTATGATTCCGGGGCTGTGTCCGGAAAAAGCCAGTGCGTAATATAAAAAGCACATTTGAAGAAGGATCGGTGTGTTCTGTATTACCTCAACGTATATTCTGCTTATTGTCCTTAGAACTTTTTTTCCGCTTGTAGCCATAAGTCCAAAAACAATACCAAGTACTAAAGCTATCAAAAGAGCTACCAAGGCAGTTTTCAGAGTATTGGCAAAACCAAGTAAAAACGTTCCTCTATATGTCCATATTTTATTCCATGCTCTTGGAGATAATAATCCTGACATCACCGGTCCTCCGCTATCCTTACTTAATCAAGTCCGTTATCTTTAATAAGCTTATCGATCGTTCCGTCACTTAAGCTTGCGGAAACGAGTTCCTCTGCAACCTTTGAAAGTCCTGAACCTTTTGTTGTTGCAATGCCATACTCCTGAGGAGCAAACTCTGCATCGATGTATGATCTTCCTTCTGTCTTGTAGATAGCAAGAATTGACTTATCTACGCAGAATGCATCAACCTCACCGGCGCTAAGGGCTGTGGAAATTGTCGGATAATCATCGTACTGTCTGAACTTAATACCTGTAGTCCATGTTGCGGGATCAAAGCTCTCTTCATCAAAACCGTCTCCGCTTATCAGACCTTTTTCGATCATAGCTTTTACAAGTGACTTGGCTGATGTCGATCCGGATGAAACACCGACAGTAGCATCAACAAGATCGTCAAGCGTCTTAATTCCCTTGGAATCTTCAACAAGAACACTTACATAATCTGTGTAGTAGGGAGTCGTGAAATCCCAGCTTTCTTTTCTCTCATCGGTTATTGTAAATGTCGCAAGCACGCAGTCGATATCACCCGAATCAAGAAGTTCTGTTCTTGTCGCTGCTGTAACTGCAGTAAACTCAATACCGACTCCGAGCTTATCCGCAAGTGCTTTGGCAAGTTCGATCTCAAGTCCCGTATACTCACCTGTAAGAGGATCTTCGAAGCCAAATCCCATAACGGCATTCTTAACTCCGACCTTTAATACTCCTCTGTCCTTGATAGCCTGTACATCCTCAGAAGCAGGCGCTGCGATTGAATCCTCGGACGCTGCAACGACTATAGTATCTGTTGAATCCGCTGACGATGTACTTTCCGGCGCTGCGCTTCCGCACGCAACCAGCATGGCGCTCATAACTCCCGCCATTATTCCACTCAAAACCTTCTTTTTCATAATAATGTTCCTCCTATCTATTACCTGATTATTTTTCCCAAGAACTGCTTAACTCTTTCACTCTCGGGGTTATTGAAAAAGTGTTCAGGGGTTCCGGACTCAATGATCTGCCCATCCTCCATGAAAATCACTCTATCAGCTACTTGTTTTGCAAATCCCATCTCATGAGTAACGACTACCATTGTTATATTCTCATTAGCAAGCTTTATCATTACATCAAGAACTTCCTGAATTGTCTCGGGGTCAAGCGCCGATGTCGGTTCATCAAAAAGAATTATCTTACTCTGGGAACATAAAGCTCTGGCGATAGCAATTCTTTGCTGCTGTCCACCGGAGAGAGTTGTCGGATATACATCCGCCTTATCTTTGAGTCCTACAATATCAAGGTAGTGGTATGCAAGCTCCTCTGCTTCTTTCCTTGGCTTATGCTGAAGCTTTATTGGTCCAATCGTGAGATTCTTTAAAACTGTCATGTGCGGATATAGATTAAACTGCTGGAAAACCATTGATGTGTTATCACGCACAACCTTTGTTTTATTCTTGGTTGTAAGCTCCGTTCCGTTAATATAAACATGTCCGCTGCTTGGGATCTCAAGAAAATTCATGCATCGAACAGTGGTGGATTTGCCGGAACCGGAAGGCCCGATTATTACAAGCTTTTCTCCCTCCTCGACTTCAAGATTCACATTTTTTAGAACATGCAGATCTCCAAAGTTTTTATTTACATTCTCAAGCTTGATCATTGTCATAAGTTATTGCCTTTCCCAAATGCAATGAAGGCGCTTCGGTAACATACCGAAACGCCTTTGTTTCATTACATTTGTACTAGGATTAAGTATGAATAAGGATGTGATTTACATAAAACAAAAAAGCGCTCTGAAACACTAAGTGAATCAAAACGCCTTTGTTTGTATACAAGTATACATTGAAGTTTGTCTTTGTCAACAATTATTTTTTATAATTATTATTATCAATAAAAAAGATCAATCTTTAAAGTTTCTAAGTTCCGAATACGCCAGCGGGATTGCAAGGAGCATAGCTAAAACGTCAGCGCAGGGCTGCGCGATCTCAACTCCGGTAATTCCCATAAACAACGGGAGTATCAGGATAAATGGAATAAAACATATTCCGTTTCTGGCAGATGCCATAATAGATGCCTTAACCCCTTTTCCGATGGACTGGAGCATCATATTACTCATAACAATTCCGCCGGACAGGAATAATGTTATGCACTGGTAGCGAAGCGCTGCAGTTCCCACTTCCATTGCCGCAGCATCCTTGGAAAACAGAGATATAAGATTCGGTGCAAAGTAAAAGCAAACTGCCCCAAGTCCCAAAAGAAATATAGTTGAATATTTCACACAGAAAATAAATCCCTCTTTTACTCTCTTAGTAAGTCCGGCGCCATAGTTAAATGAGCACACGGGCTGATAGCCCTGTCCAAATCCTATTAATGCAGATGCCATGAGCATCATGATCCTGGTTGCTACGCTCATTCCGGCTATAGCAGCATCAGAACCGATAGAACCTGCCGTCCTGTTAAGAATAAGAGTTGCAATGGCTGCAAGTCCTTGCCTAAATAGAGATGGTGCACCTCCGTTTACTATCTCAAGAAGATAATGACCATTAAATCTGACATTCTTAATGCTGAGTTTTATATTCTCGCCCTTTGTCGTTCCGATAAGAAGAACAACAAAGCTTGTTATCTGTCCCATTACGGTCGCGATAGCGGCTCCCGTAACCTGCATGTGGAATCCCATGATAAGAAGCGGATCGAGAATCATATTCATGACCGCTCCGCTCATAAGCCCAATCATGGCATAATATGCACTTCCCTGAAACCTCAGCTGATTGTTTATTACAAACTGAGCCATCATAAATGGTGCACCAAGAAGGATGATCCTCATATAGTCCTTGGTGAATATAAGGCTCTGGGCAGTCTTGGGACCAAGTGCACTTGCTATATCCGTAAGAAAAATATTACCGACTATCGCAAAGATAACGCCTAAGATTATAGATAACGCAAAGCCTGTTGAAGCCATCTCATCGGCTTCCTTGTAATTCTCTGCGCCCAACATTCTGGAAAGATAATTACCGGATCCGTGTCCGCAAAAGAAACCTGTTGCCTGAATCAGCGCCATAACCGTAAATACAAGTCCTACTGCCGCAGTCGCCGCCGTGTTTACCGTAGGATCGTTTGATACCCTCGCCACGAAAAAAGTGT